>ERZ1034626.42-NODE-42-length-72981-cov-9.159504_pt1 | contig 72981 bp, 89 predicted proteins | sample MGYA00520652_ERZ1034626 | MGnify/ENA primary metagenome ERZ1034626 (study PRJEB33766, sample SAMN09781765) | gut metagenome | biome: gut microbiome | host: Homo sapiens | place: Madagascar | study: EMG produced TPA metagenomics assembly of the PRJNA485056 data set... | reverse complement strand
AAGGATCCGTGGGAGTCTTAATGTCAAACTTATATACTATATTTATTCCTAAACTTATGAACTGTGTAAAAGCGGTTTGGTAAGCGAAAAACGAGTTTTACTTGGTTAATCGCATTTGATACGATATATAAAATGCTCGTAAGGTCTTGTAGTTCAATGGATAGAACAATGCTCTCCTAAAGCGTAGATTTGGGTTCGATTCCCAACAAGACTACTGCAAACGCTCAACTTAATTGCAAGGTTGAGCGTTTTTCTTTTCCACTTTCGGCAAAAAGTGCGTATATTTGCGGAAAAATGTTCTACAATTATTCTACAAGAGCGTATGGCAACATTCAAAGCAGAGGTGTACGCACACCAAAAGAAAGCTGACGGCACATATAACATTAAAATCCGTGTCACTCACAAGCAGCGGAAAAAGTACCTTGCAACACCGTGGTATGTCGGCAAGGAAGACCTTACACGTTCCCTCAAGCTGAAAAACCAAAGATACATTGATATGGTTGATGATGTTATCAAGCGTTACAGAACCATTTGCAACAATGTAGGTGAGGGCTTGGACAATATGAGCGTTGAGCAAATCGTGGAGTTGATAACTGCCAAAAAGGAAGAAGAACACTTCACGCTGGATATTGTGGCTTATACAAGGGCATACATTCAGAAGCTCTTTGATATGGGGCGCACGGGCAACGCCAAAGCCTACCAAGTAGCCATAAACAGCATGGTTAAGTTCGTGGGGCGTGAAAGCGTTGATATAAGCGAAATCACGGTTAAGTTCCTCAATGATTGGATAAGATGGATAAGTGAGCAACCAGCACGGAAGAACTGCAAAAAGGGAGGTAGGGCGCAAAGCCTGTATCTGGCAGAAGTAAGGGCAATGTACAACAGAGCCAAGAGAGAGTTTAATGATGAGGAGGCGGGTGTTATACGGATTCCATTTTCTCCATTCGCTAAAGTGGACATTCCCAAAGCCCCAATTACACGCAAGCGAGCCTTGACAGTGGAACAGATGAGAGAGTTTGCAAAAGTGCCATACACAACCATATTACAAACAGGGTGCAATCGGTACAATCTCGCCAAAGATGTTTTCTTGTTGAGCTTTCTGTTAATCGGCATGAACGCTGTGGATTTATATAACGCCACCGACTATGAGAACGGGCGCATAACATACCAGCGCACAAAGACACGTTACAGACGGGCTGACGGTGCGGAAATATCCATAAAAATAGAACCAGAAGCACAGGCGTTATTTGAAAAGTACAAAGACCCGACAGGCAAGCGTGTTTTCAAATTCTATAAGCTGTATTCTTCCATGAACGGTTTTAGCGTTGCGCTCAACAAGGGATTGAAGAAGATAGGAAATTTACTTGGTATAGATGATTTGGAATTTTATGCGGCACGTCATTCTTGGGCTACCATTGCAACGAATGATGCAGAAGTGGATAAGTACACCGTTCACACGGCATTGAACCATGTTGATGAAAATATGCGTGTTACTGACATCTATATTCGTAAGTCGTGGGATAATATAGACAGAGCCAACCGAAAGGTGCAAGACCTTATGGCATGGGACTTGTCAGATGTAACAGAGCCTACAAAATAGGCATTTTGCCTAAGCAAAAATTTTACTTGCTTGATTATCAATGCTTTAAGTATGCCGTTTTGCTTAGGCAAAATTTTATGCCCTATTTTGCTTAGGCAAATTTGCTTAGGCAAAATTACTAAACCGCTGATTATCAGAGCATTTGTGCAATTTGCTTAGGCAAAATAATTGATGAATATTTTTGCTTAGGCAAAATCGGTATTAAAAACAACTGATAATCAATCATTTATAATTTTTGCCTAAGCAAAACAGTCTTTTTCGTTGTTTGTGGCTTTTTTATAAGTGCTTGATTATCAATGTTATTCGTTTTTGGTATAGATTTTTGCCTAAGCAAAATTTTTACTTGCTTGATTATCAATGCTTTAAGTATGTCGTTTTGCTTAGGCAAAATCTCCCTCGCGCACGCGCATGACGCGCACGCACACGGTTATATACTCTATATATTATATAATGGTTTAAGTATAAGAAATAGGGGGTATGGGGGAAAGAACAAAAAACGGGGTGCTCGTTTTTTGAACACCCCGTTAAATCATCATTCGTCAAACATCTTGCCTGTACCCAACAGCAACCATTTGGCATTTACGCCATATTCTTTCACAAGTGGGTGCATCCAAGAAACTTGAAACCAACCCCTATCCAAGTCTTTGCGGTTGGCTATAAGATTGCGCCTGTCTATTTCGTACAGGCGGCAATAGGTGTTTACACCTCGTATCTTTTTCATTGCCACTATTGCATCCAAAGCGCAATAGAAACGCTCCATTATCTGTTTGCTTATTGGTGTATTCATTTTAGTTTGTTTATTTCTACCATATCATTGTCTATGCGTCTATGTGTTTCTGATTGCGCAATTTTATCAGAACGGTAGATATAAAGATTTTCGTGCAGTAAGCCATTGCTCCATGAGAAAGTAACCAAGGCGCATTTGTTACTTTTTTGAAAGAGCTTATAGGCATATTCGCCTTTCTCCTTAATCATGTTTTCCGTTGGTGATTGGTGCGAATCCATTGGCTCGCCAAATTCCTCAACAGTAACACGGTCTAAGCGTTCCAAATCTCCCCATTCTCTACCTTGTATCTCTACATTTGACAGCTTTACTCCAATAAGCAATCCGTCTTTATCGAACAAGCCCGTGATGTTATCAAAGCCCCAACCCTTGTAAATATACGGATAAGTTCTAACCATGTTGTCACCTTTACATTCTGGATTACTTACCTTATCCTCGAATTTTACCCTTATGGAGTCAAAGGACATTTCCTTTATAAAGAAAGCAATGCTATCAATCGCATATTTTTCTTCTGGGCTTTCAACAGGCTTGCTTGTTTGTGTGCAAGCAGTAAACATAAGGACTACAATAGGGATAATTATATTTTTCATGCGCACATAGTTCTTAATTGTTCGACATCTGCTTTCAACTCTTGCAGCTCTTCAAAGGGTAAGCCCTTAATCCTTGCTGTTGTGATAGCCTTATCCAACTCTACCAGAACCTCTAAGCTCTTTTCTGAATTTACTTGGTGTATGCTTTGCTTGCAAAGCTCAATAACCATACGATAGTATTCTTTCATATCTCTTTGTTTTTATGTTAATACTTGGGTACTTTGCCAAATGGAGTTACCCTACATCTGCAACAGTGGCATTGCCGACCGCTGGGGCAGTTCCCTTTTTGGCAACCTCCAACAATGCCTCCAACTTGCCAATCTGCCTGTTGAGGTCGGCAATCTGTGCGTCCTTATCAGCAAGCAAGCCGTAAGGTGCAATCTGCTTTTCGTTCATCATGCGGACAATCATATTGGAGAAAGCCTCCCCGCCCGCTGTGATAAATTCAAGGCTATCATCATTTACCTGTACCTGTTTGTTTGCAGTATCTCCGCAGTTTTCTTCACCAAACATGGTGCCTGTACCATTTTCTAACCAATCAAGGTTTAATTCTGGTACAATACTTTTTAGCTTGTGGGTAAATAGTTTAGGCTCTTGCGTCTTCCCGTTAATTACTTGCGAGAACGCAGAGGGGTTGTTATACCCCATTTTCTGCCCTAACTCCCTTTGATTTGCCACAATCCCTGTTTTTGTTAGGTGGCGTATCAAAATTTTATATCTGTCTAACTTGCTCATTATCAACACTATTCTAAGATTTATAAAACTTTATTATATACTCACCATAAACTTTTTGCCTAAATTATTTGGTTGGTTTAGGTAAATTGTTTATCGTTGCAACACGATAACAATAATAGTGTTGCAAAGATATAAAAATATGTCTGTAAAACACATTAAATCAGCAAGAAAATGAAGTATAAGAAGAAAACAAAGTTTCGCCAGCTTTACGATGCGCTGCCAACAGAACGCCCACAAGCCCCAAAAACAGCGTGGGTGAATGATATTGCGGCACTCGTTAAGGTACACCCTACCACTGTAAGGTGTTGGCTTGCTGGAACACAGAAGCCAGACGAATTGAGAACAACCCTTATCGCTAAACATCTTGGCGTTAAGGCAGAAGAATTGTTTAACGCTTAAAGTGTCAGACGATGAGTAGAAGCACATTGGTAAATTTTATTGGTATGTGTGTTTGGGGTTTAATAGCCCTATGTTGCACAGTAACCATGTTTTTCAATTGGGGACACATATTGTTCGCCTGTGGCGGTTGGGCTTTTGCTTGGCTATGCTACATAGACAAAGAGTATTCCACTGAAAGCGTAAGAGATTATTTCAAGCGTAAAAGGAGGGTATGATATGGCTATTACAATGGAGTTGTACGAATTGAAGAACATCTGTAAGGAAATGGCGGCTCTTGGTGCTGCCACGATAATACAGACGAATACACCAAGCAACGACTTGGTTTCACAACGTGAGGCATATCGCCTGTATCAAGAAATGCGAGTAAGGCGGTGGGTTGAGCAAGGGCTTATAACTCCACAACGTAATGGTTCCGCTCCCAACTCAAAGCGTTTCTATTCACGGGCAGAGCTGCAACAGCTCAACAATGCTGAAACATTAAAAACAATCATCAACAGATAAGAAACTATGAACAGGATTAGCAGATTTATCTCTGCCTATCTGAAAGGCAGACAAGAACGCAAAGCCGAACAACGTAAGGCGGTGATGCAGAGTGAGTCTTTGAAAGTAGTGCAAGTAATGGAGTTTCAAAAGCAGCTCTACATTTGCTACAACAACATTCCGCTTATTGACATTCGCTATGTGGAGAATGTGCAAACAGTGCTGAATGACGCTCGCACAATCAGAGAAAAGTATATCGAAAGTAATAACATCAAATTTGGCGCACAATGAAGAAGATTTTATTGAAATCCCTTTCCCTTATCAATTTCAAGGGAGTGCGTGATTTTAGTATCACGTTCAATGACGGCATAACGACCGTATGCGGGGACAATGGAACGGGCAAGACAACGCTCTATGATGCGTATCTGTGGCTTTTGTTCGGTAAGGACAGTACAGGTAGAAGTGACGGTGCTAATGGCTTTAACGTGAAAACCAATGACGAGAACGGAAAGCCAATATATCGTCTGGAACACTCCGTAACAGCCGTGCTTGATGTGGACGGCAAGGAGATAAAACTGCAACGCTCACTTTGTGAGAAGTGGCAGAAAGTGAACGGTACTACTGATGAGGTGATGAAAGACGAAACACAGTATTTCATCAATGATGTGCGCACAGGTACCAAGAAAGAGTATCAAGCTGAAATCTCGGAAATCATACCAGAAGATGTGTTCCGTATGATTACTAACCCGTATTTCTTTACATCATTGAGTGCGGACACGCAAAAGGAAATGTTGCTTGAAATGGTCGGCAACATAGATGATGAAGAAGTGGCGGCTACTAATCCAGAGTTCATCGCTCTGCTTGATGAAGTGAACGGAACGAGCCTTGCAAAGTGGGCAAAAGAAGTCGCTGCCAAGAAAAAGGCTTGTAATGATGCGCTTGTCACAATACCAGCAAGCATAGAAACCGCTCAAAAGCTCATGCCCGAAAGTGAAGATTGGGCGGCACTTGAAAAGCAGTTGAAGTTATTGCAAGACAGCGTTAAGGGTATAGACGCACAGATTAGCGACAAGTCGGCACTTAACGAAGAAGCCTATAAGCGTAAGATGGAGTTGCGCAACAAGCAATCCCAAAAGCGTATGATGTTGCAAGACCGTGAGAGTGCTATCCGCATGGAAACGAACGCAGCGCATAATAAGGCTATTGCCGAAATACAGCAGATGGAGGGTGAGCTTTCAATCAATCAGACCAACGTATCACGTTACCGCAACGAGAAAAAGGCTACTGATGATAAGGTGGCAGAGCTTAACACAAAGCTCGTAGATATGCGTGAGCAATTCAAGACCATTGCCAAAGAACAATTCACAGAACCAAATGGTGATGTGCTTGTCTGCCCTACCTGTGGTGAACCTTACAAGGGTGAGAACTTGGAAAACGCAATTGCGAAGCTCCGTGGAAACTTTGAACAAAACAAGTCAAAGCGACAAAAGGACATTCAGACCAAGGGCAAGCAATACAAGGCTGAATATGACAAGGCTGTCGAGCAGCAGACCAAACTAACAGGGCTGATTGCCAAACTTGAAGACGAAGCCCTCACTATTAAGGGAAATATCGAAATCAAGAAAGCGCATATCCCCGTTGCTGGCAATGCGGACGAAGCCATTGCGTCTGATGAACAGTGTATTGCCTTGCGCAATGACATAGCGGACATTGACAACCAACTGAATATTGAGGTGCCACAAGCCGATGTGTCAGAACTGCAAAGCAGCAAGAATAACATCAACGCCCAGATTGCCGACATCAACAAACGACTTGGCAAACGTGCCATGATTGAGCGTGTCAGCAAAGAGGTGGCAGAACTTGAAGAAAAGCGTATCTCCAATAATCAAGCCAAGGCAGACTTGGAGCGTTGGGAAGATGTATATACACGCTTTCAGAAGTCAAAAGATGAAGTTCTCATGCAACGTATCAACGGCTTGTTCAGTGTTGTTTCGTTTTCCTTTGTCAAAGACCAGAAGAACGGTGGCGAGAAAATCACTTGCTATTGTAGCGTGAACGGTGTGCCTTATGCAGATGTAAACGCTTGCGGCAAGGTGAACGCTGGCTTGGACATTATCAATGCGATATGTGCAACAAAGGGAATTTCGGCACCGATATTCATTGACAACAGAGAGAGTTTTAACAATATCATTCCTACAATCTCACAGATTGTGAACTTGAGGGTAAGCAATGATAAACAGCTAACCATTATAGAGTAATCAATATGGAAGAACAGAAATCAATGACTGCACCGCAGCAACAACAGGGCGGTACAGTCGCAAAGAAACCACAAGCGAAGAACTTAGACACGCTGAAACGAGTGCTTAACGCTGATTCGGTAATGACACAGTTCAAGAACGCCCTTAGCAAGAACGCATCTACATTCGTTGCGTCACTCATAGACTTGTATAGTTCGGATAGCAAGTTACAGTTGTGCGACCCTAATCAAGTGGTGAAAGAAGCTCTGAAAGCAGCGGTATTGCACTTGCCTATCAACAAGGCGTTGGGACAGGCTTTCATTATCCCGTACTACAACACGGTAATTGACGAAAAAGGCAACCGTGTTAAGAAGTACGAGCCTGTATTTCAAATAGGCTATAAGGGCTTGTATCAGCTTGCAATGCGTACAGGTAAGTATGCTATCATTAACGCTGATGTCGTGTACGAGGGTGAGTTACAGCGCACAAGTAAACTGACGGGCGAAATTGATGTTGAGGGTCGTAAGGTATCTGAAAAGGTCGTAGGTTACTTTGCTTACATTCAGTTGGTGGACGGCTACCACAAGGCTCTCTATATGAGCGTTGAGGGTATGGCGGCACACGCCAAGCGTTACTCTAAGACTATCGCATACAACAAGGGCGTTACTATTGACACGCTGCTTAACCTCGCAAAGCTGCCTGTCAATGCTGACAGCACACAAGTAGGTTGGCAAGGAAACTTTCACGCTATGGCGATAAAGACCGTGTTACGCAATCTCTTGGGCAAATATGGCTATCTCACGGTATCATTGCAAGAGGGCATTGCGTCCGACACGCAAGGCGATACGGAAGACAAGCCAGATGTTACTGTTGTCGCTCAATCTCCCGAAGCCTTTGACGATGCAGATGTGGAGTACGAAGATGTTACAGATGTTCAGTCACTGCCACAATGTGATGAGCAAGACGGACAGGAAACAGAGCCAGACCCAGGCTTTTGATTAACCAAGTGAACTATGGAGTTGAAAGTGTTAGGTTCAAGCAGTAGCGGCAACTGTTACATTCTTGACAACGGCAAGGAAGCTCTTATACTTGAAGCTGGAGTACGCTTCCAAGAAGTGAAAAAGGCTTTGGGTTACAATCTCCGAAAAGTCGTTGGCTGTCTGATAACGCACCGACACCAAGACCACGCCAAGTATATAAAGGCTATGGTAGATAATGGCTTTTACACATTGGCTTTGCCAGATGTTTGGGAAACAAGGGGTGTGTGGGGTTCACGCTCTGTTCCCATTGTTCCCAAACATGGGTACAAACTCGGTCGGTTTAAGGTGCTGCCATTCAACGCTTGCCATGATGTCCCTTGTGTGGGCTACCTCATAGAACACCCCGAATGTGGGCGTGTGATGTTTCTAACTGACAGTTGCGAGTGTCTTAGCTTGTTCTCAAATCTTAACCACGTTTTGATAGAGTGCAACTATTCAATGCCAAAGCTCATTGAAGCTGTCAATGCTGGACTAACGCCCAAGACGCAAATAGACCGCTTGCCCAATTCTCACATGGAACTGCAAACGTGCAAGTCGGTACTCTCTGATTTAGACCTTTCCAATGTGTATAACATAGTGCTTTTGCACTTGTCAGACCACAACAGCGACAGGTTGCAATTTGTATCTGAAATCGAAAGACATACGGGCAAGGTGGTGTATGCTGCTGCCCCAAATCTTAACATAGACATTACAAAGTTCTGATATGGCAAAGGTCTTGGTTGAAAAACGAAAAGGATTGTTCACGTTGCAACCGCTCTACGAATGGTTTAGGCAAGTGTGTGACGGAATGTATAGGATTGAGGTTAAGCGGATGCGCAAGCCACGCTCAAACGACCAAAACGGATGGCTGTGGGGTTGCATATACCCCATGCTGCTTGATGCACTCTTGGAGGCTGGTTGGGAGTTTGTGAGTGTTGAGCAAGTACACGAATACTTCAAGAATATGCTTGCCAAGGACAGTGTGGTAAACAGGCATACAGGCGAGATTGTGGAGTTTCCCACATCAACTGCAACTATGGACACTCTGACATTCTCCACATATTGCGAAAGGCTAAGGGAGTATGGGCGTGAATACCTTGGAATTGAAATACCCGACCCCGATAAATATTGGAGAACTAACGATGATACAGGTGCCTAACAATGTGGTTACTGACTTGGTAAGACACATTCCAATGATTTTAGAGTTGTTCCCGACAATGCAAGCACACGGGTTTACAATGCTGTGAGATTAACAAAAAAGAATATTCAGAAACTCAAAAAGTTAAGCGATGAACAAAGAAACAAAAACGGTTGAGGTGCAAGAATACCTCAAAAGTATCTGGCGAAAGCCAAGCGAGAAACCAAGCAACAAAGGATATGGCGATAATGTCATTCCCGTAATGCTTATTGACAGCGAAAACAATGTTTCATCTTTTCGGTTCGTATCTGATGATAAGGATTGGAATGAAGTTGTAGAAGACGAAGATGTTGTACTCTGGTCTTATGTAACAGATATTCGCCCAAACATTCCAAACCTCAAAGATTACAAGACAATCAAGACCTATGAGGATGCTTGCGCTGCGCTTGGTGAAAAGGTTGATGAGGCTACGCTAACTAATGCTGGAGTACCGAAGCACATTATCGCCCTTATGAAGTTGGAGCTTGTTTGCAAGGCTCTTTGGGGTGGTGAGGTTAAGGTCTATCCAGACCCTAACGGCAATCGTACCTATTACTATCCTTGGTTTGCCTTATATACCAAAGATGAAGTGGAGCGCATGGATAGCGAAGAAAGGGGTTTGCTTCTGTCTGCTACTGCGTATTTTGGTGCGTTTGCGGGCTGGGGGTGTGCGAATGCGTTTAATCGTTCCTCGTACTCGAATGCGTACAGTGGCTTCCGCTTTTGCCTTGATACATACGAAAAGGCAAGATATTTTGGGACACAGTTCTTGGAGTTGTGGACAGAATACCTCGCATACAATTTCAAAGTTGGAGAACGCTTAAAATAATTGTTGAACCAAAAACAGAAAGTTATGCAAGATTTAATGTTTGCTGAAGAACCCGTTGAAAAAAGGGAACAGCTATTGCGTGACAACTGCGACCAAATCGTAGAGCGTAGTTACACACGCAAGTTTGAACAGCACGAAGTAAACGCAAGGCGTGAGGAGCTGGAGAACGTGTCTATCCAAGTGTCAGAGCTTGAAGACAAACTCGCTGAAATCAGAGCGGACTATAAGGGACGCATTAAGCCGCTGCTGGAAAGACGGGGACTTATCCTTGACGAGCTGAAAGCCCGTGGCGAGTACGTTAAGGGAGATTGTTTCAAGTTTGTAGATGTGGACGAGGGAAAGACTGCATTCTACTCGCCCGAAGGCTACAAGTTGGAGGAACGCCCGATTACCCCAGAAGAACGCCAGCGTACAGTTATGCAATTCGTGCGTAGAACAGGAACAGACAACTAATTTATTCACTAAGTAAACCAAAAGAAAAATGGAAAAGAACAACGAAAAGATTGCCGTTAATATCGGCAACTACACAGGCGAAAAGCCAATTGAGATTGTATTGCGTGAGGGTGTTGCACCAGAGGTTCAGCAGTTGGAACTCAAAAAGCCCGAAAAGATTGATGTTTCGGGTGTGCTTTCTACACCGCTTGATTGGCTCGTTAAGCGAGTTGATACGATTGAACAGAAGGAAGCCAACATTGTTGTGAACCGTGAAGCAATGACTATCACGCTTACTATCAACGAGCGTGACAACTACACCAAGTCCACATTCACAGGCAAGGCTGCTTACTCTGAAATCTTCGAGAATTTCCACATCAACGATGAGAAGACAGGCTGGATTCCCGCAAAGCTCGGACAGTTCTTGCGCCTTAACCGTGCCGTGTTCGACAAGAAAGAGGAAAACATGAAACTCGTTTCTGCCCTCAAGAACTTCACTGCAAATGCAAAGTCAGAGATTGAGAAGCAGCGTGACCCGTCTGGCAGTCGTGCTGATGTGTACCGTACACAGGTGGAAAGCAATCTGCCAAAGGACTTCACTGTTAATATCGCCATCTTCAAGGGTACGGAGAAGACACCTATTGTTGTGGAGTTCGACCATTACCTTTCAGACGGAGAGGTGTACTTGCAACTTGTATCGCCTGGTGCCAAGGAGGTAGCGGATGAGTACCGTGACCGTTGCATTGACGATGTTATTGGTAAAATCCGTGAGATTGCGCCCGACATTGCCATTATGGAAGCATAAACACTAAGGGGTATGGCAGATAAGCGGAAACACTCACTTATGCCTTTTGACACGGGGGCTTGGCTCACAAACCCTCGTGTCAATACCCTTTCGCTTATGGCAAAGGGTGCGTGGGTCGGTTTGCTCTGCTATATGTGGGAAAGTTCCCAACGTGGAATGTTGGTGAAGCCCAACAATGCGCCATATACGCTTAACGAGTTGGTAGCATTGTCTGGGTGTACTGATGATGAACCGATACAGGAACTCATAGATTGCGGTGTGCTGTCGTTAAACCACAAAGGCGTGTACTATTCCGCTGACATGGTGAAACAAGCTGATATAAGCGAAAAAAGGCGCAATGCTGGCAAGAAAGGCGGTGATGCGATGAAGCATAGGATTAGCGAAGCACCGAAAAAAGGGAATAAGGCTGCAACACCAAGCCCTATTGAGTCACCGCCTACTTCTAAACAAGAACAGCCTTTGTTATTCCCTAACGAGCCAAGTAGCGATGATGCACCGCCACCACTCACAGAAAAGCAGAAGCAAATGGTGGAGAAAAAGAAAAAGTACAACTATGCCGAATGTGTCACACTTACCCGTGATGAATACGCAAAGCTCTGTGCCGAACACGGAGAGGATGCGGCAAAGCGGATGATAGAGATTCTTGATAACTACAAAGGTTCAAAAGGCAAGCGGTACAAGTCAGATTATAAGGCTATCCTTAATTGGGTAGTTGATAGGTATAACGAAGAATATATTAAATATGGTACTCAACGGAAAGCAGCTTCAACTGCCCAAGACACAGGAAGAGGCAATGAAAATCATACGGGATATGCAAGCGGAAAGATTCCACTTGACGAAACAGCGAGCGGAAGCTCTGACAGCCCAACACAGAAAGGCTATTCTGAAAGGTTTTAGATACGACCTAACAGACCCTAACGAGTATTCACAGCACGTTAATCTCATTGTCAGCATTGGCAAGAACTATATGCTGCGTGAGTTTTCCGACTTTATTGTTGATGAACACAACTCTAAGGTGTTGCGCTTCTTGACCTACTACTTTAACAACTGCATTTTAGCAGAAAACGTATTCCCCAACGAAAACTATAAGTTGCACAAGAATATCTTGCTTATAGGAGAACCAGGCACAGGCAAGACAATGATAATGCAAATATTCTCTGACTATCTAAGAGTAACCAATAACGAGAATATGTTTCGCAATATCAGTATGACGCAACTTATGAACTACCACAAGGTGTATGGACACATTGACAAGTACACCTACAATGAGGTTAAGGGCGCAAGCTCGCAAGAGTGCTACGATGGTGTTATGCCATTTGCTGTATGTCTTAACGACCTCGGACTTGCAACAGAAAAGCAAAAGAGTTTCGGAACGCTGCTTACCCAGATTACCGATGAATTTCTTTTCGCTCGCTATGAGATATACCAACAGTACGGAAAGCGGTATCACATTACAAGCAACCTTACTGTTACCGAACTGAAAGAACGCTTTGAAAGCCGTCTGATAGACCGCTTCAAGAGTTTCAACGTGATTGAGTTACACGGGGGTAGTAGGCGCAAGTAGCCTTTTATTTTTACCCGTGATGTGTGTTTGACAAACAATTTACGCATGAAGAAAAACGTAATACTAATGCTTAACAGGGTGTTCCCTGTTAAGCATACCAAGGCTGGAACACCGACAATGTTTGCGAATTTGCTCCATGCCAACCACAAGATACATACTGTCCGTATGGATGAAAAAGGGCTATGGGCAAAGCGTTGTGATGAGGTGAACAGCGGGAAAAAGATACTTTCCATTCGTGAATGGACGGAAAGACCGTACCGTTCAGAACAACGAGAGATAAAGAAGCTTGCCCAGATAGGGCTGCAACACATAACAATGACATATTCGTCTGACGATGCGCTGCCCCAATGCTGGATTGACAACAAGCGTGTGCCGATAGAAGACATTGCTAACAATGACGGATTGAGCGTTGAAGACTTCGTAGATTATTTCTTTGGCAAGTGTGGTTGTAAGAGCAATGTTTTCGAGGGCGTGGTTATTCACTTTACATCATTCAGATATTAGCCTATTTAACAGATACGACTATGAGCAGAGAGGAATACAAAAATATACTTGGTGAAGAAATTTGTGAATACTGTCCGTGGCGCAATGGCGAGATAGACCGTATATGCGATAGTACTTGCGAGGGTACATGGTGCGATGATGCACTTGACAATTTCATGGACGAAAACCAAGATTACTTTGACAATGAAGAGTGACCGCATAATTTTGGGCAATTGCACTTGTTATAATTGCGATTGCATGGAGGTGATGAAAGAAATGCCAGACAACAGCGTTGATTTCATACTTTCTGATATACCCTACGACTTGGACTTGAACGGTGGCGGCTCACATGGTGATTTTTGCACACGAAAGCAAATTCAATCACGAAAGAACAGCTCCCTTTACTTCGTTTCGCAAGGTATTGACTACGACAAGGTATTTAGCGAGTTTGAGCGTATCTGTAAAGGCGTGAACATCTGCGTGTTTTGCTCCAACAAACAGATTGGGCGAATAATGACATGGTGGGAAAACAAAGGATATGTGGCAACTTTGCTCGTATGGGATAAGCCAAACCCTATGCCGTTGGGGAATGGGTGCTACATCAACAATCTTGAATTTATAGTTTATGTCCGTTCAAAGGGTGTTACTTACAACAACCTCGGATATGAACTGCAGATGAAAACATTTCACGACCAACCGCCACAGGCAAAGAACAGATTGCACGAAACGGAAAAGCCAATCAATCTGCTGCGCCACTTGTTGATGTTGCACTCCAATGAGGGCGATACTATCTTTGATGCGTATGCTGGCAGCTTTTCAACTGCCATTGCGTGTTACTTGGAAAAACGCAACTTCATAGGCTGCGAGATTTTGCCGAAATACTTTGAAAAGGCAATGAAGCGGCTTGAATGGGAACAACGGCAACAGTATTTATTCTAAGGGCATACGGTATGAAAATACAGAGGCTGAAAAGAGAAAAGGAAAGAGTAAGGGACATGGCAAGAAAATTGGGTGAATATTGCAATGAACACCCAAGCGACAACGTGGCTTACAATGTTTACTTGCTTGTTTGTGGAATAGTATTTTAACAAAAAACGATTTTAATATGGAATTGAACGCAACAAAACGCACAGACCTGTTTCTGATAGACCCTCGTAACATTGTGGTTATGGACGGTTTTAACGTGCGTAGAGATTTCGATTTGAACGAACTCAAAGAACAGATAAAGGCAAACGGTGTGCTTAACCCCGTTACCGTCATTCCATTCAAGGAGGATGGAGTGGAGAAATACAAGCTGGTGGATGGTGAAAGAAGATACCGTGCGACCATGCTTGCCATAAGTGAGGGTGCAAGCATTCCGTTCATTAAGGCTCTTAAAGCTCCAAAGGGCGCAACCACCGAACAACTCTACATTGAACAGATGATGCGCAATGAGGGCAAGCGTTTCTCTGAATTGGAGTGCGCTATAATGTTTAGACGGTTCAAAGAAGAATTTGGCTATTCGCAAGTTGAGATTGCCGAAAAATTCAAAAAATCGCCCGCATTTATCAGCAAATGCCTCTCGCTGTTGGATTTGCCGCAATACCTACAAGATAAAATTGCCAACGGTGAATTGTCGGCAAAGGCAGCAAGGGAGATTAGCAGCACATACGCCCATGAGAACGACCAAGTAAGGGCAGCGAAGACAGCTCTAAGAACTGCAAAAGCAAACGGCAAGACAACGGCAACCAACAAAGAGGTACAGAGTGCCCTCAAGGACAGTAAGCAAGCTAAAGCCATTGCGGACGCATTGCGTAGCGTATGGGCATATCTGGACGGAGAAAAGACAGTTGATGTTGATAGGCTCATTAAGCTGCTTGACAGTACAAGCAGCTTGCACTCGGCAATGAAAGAATATAAAAAGGCAAAGTAACATGGGAAAGAAAGACAGGAATACGCCTCTTCGTTTACCTCGTAAACTCAAAAAGGACATTATCAAAGTAGCGGGGCGTAATAGCTTTTACAGGGTTATGTACATTATGACCTTACAGTATGTAAACACAGGTAATCAGTACATCAAAATCAAACGTGGCAATGGCTAAGATAATAGGAAAGGCTTATATCGGCATAGATACGGGAACGCATACAGGTGTGGCTATATGGGGCAGTGGACAGTTTCTCTTGCTTGAAACAATGGCTATACACAAGGCAATGGAGATTGTGAATGAGTATGTCCAATCGGGTATTGAGGTAGTTGTGCGTGTCGAAGACCCACGGCAAAGAACATGGTTCGGAACAGAGAGAATGAGCCGTGAGCAAGAACGGAAGAAACTGCAAGGTGTCGGCTCTGTAAAGCGTGATGCAAGCATCTGGGATGATTTTCTTTCAGACTTGTGCAAGACGAAAAGAAATGTCAAGTACGAAATGGTTGCTCCTAAGCGAAATGTAACCAAACTTACAGGCGAGAGTTTCAAGGCAATAACGGGCTGGCAAAGTCGCACAAATGAGCATAACAGGGATGCGGCTATGTTAGTTTACGGTCTTTAAGCAAATTTTCCGTTAAATATGTGTTTGTTAAACACAAAATTAGTATCTTTGCAAAGTACATTCACCAAGTAAATCACAACGGTATGACAACGACAATAATTAGCATAGCAACGGCTTTACTCCTTTTCGGTGTCCTTTATCTGGGCGGCTGGGAATGGATAGGCGAAAAGGTGGCGCAACTGCTGCCTAAAGCACCGCTAACAGCGGGCGAAAAGGTGGTTATAGTCCTTAATGGCAAGTACAACCGCACAGCAACAATCACAAAGGTTGGTGCCGAATATCTGTATATCTATGGAGGTTCGGTTAAACTGCCCATTGATTACAGAGGGCGTTTCTATGGTTATGGCGTTGATACCAACGATGGAAGTCGGATTGTGTTCCTCAAATACAGGAAACACTACCGCCTTGTACGCTTGGCTGAATACATACGCAAATGTTTCTGTGTAATTGAGGACGAGGATAACCTTGTCCCCGATTGCATGGATAACACTACTGACAAGGAAGAAAGCGAGGTGAGCGATGAATGTTGAACAGATGAAGTACCGCAAGGTTTCGGACTTGCACCCATTGGCAAGCAACCCTCGCAAGATAACCAAGGCAGAGTTTGACCGCTTGGTGGACTCTATACGCATTAACGGCTTTTGGGAACATCAGCCTATGGCGTTGGAGGAACAGGACGGACAACTTGTAGTGTTGTCTGGCAACCAACGCCTCAAGGCGGTTAAGAAACTCAAAATGAAAGAAGTCCCAACCGTACTTTATTCTGACCTTACAGAAGATGAACGCATTGACATCATATTGCGCTCAAACATCAACAATGGCGATTGGGACTACAACGCTTTGACAGTAGAACCGACCTTTCAAGATGTAAACTTTGACTTTATCGGAATCACATTTCCAGACGATGAGGAAGAACAGCCAAAGAACAAAAAGAAGACTGCAAAGGTCGAGCAACAGACAGATGAAGAAGATGATGATGAAGCCGAAAGCGAAAGCACCGATGATGAGGTGAACGAAAAGGAGGCTTTCTACCGTTCCATGTATAACGATTGTTTGTATGAGAGCGACAACATCTTTGAAATTCCCAATCTTCTGCTTGAACAGCAAGCTGGCAAGGTGGAATTGCCGCTTAGTCCTTGGGGCGCAAACAGCCGACTACGCAAAGATGTAGCGACTTATCATTTCTATGTAGATGATTATCGGTTTGAAGCGTTGTTCAAAGACCCTATAAAGATACTCACAAGTGGATGCAAGGCGGTAGTAGAGCCTATTTGTAGTTGCCACGACCAAACACCTATTGCATGGGGGCTTCAACTCATTTACAAGAAACGCTGGCTTTCACGCTATTTTCAAGAGTGCGGAATAAAGGTGTATGCAGACCTTAACGTGAGCCACAAGTTTGTGGAGTACAACAAAATGGGCATACCAAAGGGGTACAACGCTTTCTTTACCCGTGGCTTGGATGGTTGGATGGAGAGCTTGAAGTCTGACCTACAAGTAGCACAGGAGATAAGTGGGCTTGAACGCCCTAATCTGGTTGTATATGGCGGTGGCGAGGAAGTGCAAGACTTTTGCCGAAAGCATGGTTTGCTATATATTACTGATTTTATCAACGCTAAAAAAAAGTAAGCTATGGGTAGAAATGCAAACGGATTACTGAAAAGCAATACAGACAATGGAGAACTGACAGTTGGGCAACTTGGACTGCATCCCAAGGCATTAAAAGCGTTTGGGGGTGAAAAGTATATTGGGGGTTGGGTGAAAGAGTACAACAGCACCCTAAAGCAGCACTTAGTATTTTTCCGTTCGCAATTAGCAAATGTTACAAGCAAGTCCACAAGGGAAATATCTGCGTTAAAACGCAATGTCGAATGGTTCAAAAACAATGGAACGAAAGGAACGAAACAGGAGTTCGTGAATTATGTAAAACGGTCGGCTAACGCAGTACTACTCGGACAATACAAAGAAGGCTTGTTGCATAATGGAGGGCTTGCATCCGACATTGTACGAAGTTATGCGGTACAACGTGCCAATCGTATGCTTGTACCTCAAATTGTTAAACACTTGAAAAAAAATTAACAATGGGTAGGGACAGCGGAGGCATAACATCAAGTGGTAAGGGTGGAAGTTCTGGCGGCTCCAAGGGAGCAACCGAAAAAGGATATACTGCAAAGATGGTAAAGAACATTGTCGGCATGGAACAGAAATACAGGCGCAACAAAGACGAAACATTGCACGTCTTCAACTCCAAGGGCGATATTGTTTCTTCAATAGGTGGCAAGGGCGCACAGGTGGTATTTGACCCTAAGAAGATACCCGCAAATAGTATATTGACCCACAATCACCCTCGTTCACTTGGTGAAAGTGGCATTAGACGCATTGGTAATTCGTTTTAAAGTGATGATATAAGGTCTGCCATTAGGGTAAATGCAAAAGAAATGCGAGCAGTAACCCCAACATATACGTTTTCGATAAAACGCCCAAAGGGAGGTTGGGGCGTGTCGGCAGATGAAGCAACAAAGGCATTTGCGGATGCGAATAGGACAGTATCAAAACAAGGACACAATTACCTCATTCAAACAAAGTGGAATGAAAGCAACATTGCAAGAGCAGAAGTAACACATTTCCACAAGGTTATGAAAATGCTTGCCAAGAAGTACGGTTGGGATTATAGTAAAAAGAATAACTAATTATATAACTTTGCAATATGGAAGATAAAATAAAGCAAATGTTGGATGATTACGGTTTGACCGAAAGCCAACTCACAAGTGAGGAACTTGATAAACTCAAAGAGGAAATCAAGGCAAAAGAACAGGGAAAGGTCGTGCTTGACAGCGTACTTGACAATCCCTCATTGTTTTATCGTCTAAAAAAGTAAACGGCTATGGGAAGAAATAGTGCTGGCGTTAAGGCTGGAACCAATGACGGAGGTGGACAATACAAGGGCAAAATAAGCCGTGTTGGTTCACTCGTAGAAATGAAAGATAAAGCTATGTATAAAGCGACAAAAGAGGCTATTTCACGTTATCATGCCGTAATGGGTGTGCGCCAAAGGAATGTGAAACTTGCCGATTTGGGCGGTAGTGCATACGGAGTACACGTTACAAGGGGCGGCAAATCTGAAGCTGTGTATCTTGACAGAAAGCATTTTGACACGGGAGCGAAGAATGTTTCAAGAGAGCACGCCAAGAATTACAAGAGCGGATGGAGTACGAGCACAAATAAGCCTGTTGCCCATACGGTAACACACGAACTTGCACACGCTACATGGAACGCTCACATGACGGGCGCAAACCAAAAGGCAGCGGGCAAGGAAGTGAACGCCCTTTACAAGAAATGGAGCCGTGACAAGCGTAAGAAAGGCTATGGCAAGTATGCTACAACCAACGTGAGCGAGTTTTGGGCAGAAACAGTTACAAAAGCCGTACATGGAAAGTCAGACAAGTACACAAAGGCGGTTAAAGCTATTGCCAAGAAGTATAAACTTTAAGACATTACAAAACAACTAAATAAAAAACAATGAAAAAGATTGAACTTACCGCTGACGAGATAAAAGTTATCAAACAGCAGCTTAACGGAGAAATCGAAGTGTGGAACGCAACCGATGAACAGCAGAAGTTGCTCACAGGTGTAATTGACAAAGCCGAGGCACTCATGGAAGAAACAGATGCCTATGACGATTTGGACAATTACATGGAGGGCGGTTTGGTTGCCTGGTTCTATGATAAGTACAAGGCACAGGAACAGGCTTAGAGCCGATTAACCAAGTGAATAAATCGGGCGGTGTTTCTCGCTGTCCGATTTTTTGCAGTTATAAAGTGTGTTCAATAAACACGCTAAAGCGATAAATCAACGAATTTACAACGAATGGCACTATTTGAGAAAGGAAATAAAAAGGGCAACCGCTTCACTTCCGAGAACCAACCTAAGAAACGAGGTCGGGGCAATCTTTCTGTGCTAAAATACATACAGACCACCACAGGCAAAAAGGTTAATCCTCAAAGCAGCAAAGAAGAAATACTAAAGGTCATACAACATCTGTATGAGAGTTCAACCGCAGAACTTGAACCATTGTTGAAAGACCCAACCGACCGCACCAAGCCAAACAAGGACACGCCTATATGGGTGTTGAACATCATAGCCGCCATAAACTCTGATATTCGTTACGGGCGCACTTCCACGGTTGAAATGCTCTTTGACAGAGTATTTGGAAAGGCTACACAAAACATCGAGGGCGAAATCAACGCCAACGTGTCAAACAACGTGGATTTGTCGGCATTGTCTGATGAAGAACTTATACAATACAATACGCTACTTGATAAGATAAGGAACAGCGCAAAGAATGGCAAAGAATAAGAACATAACACTACCCTTGGCTCTTGCAGTCAAAGTGGAATTATTCCGTAGAAGTCGTTTTGACTTTATAACGAGCCGTGACGGGAAGAACCATGACAAGCAACAGCAAGCCCTATCCATACTGACGGATAGCGACCATGTGGAAATCCTGTATGGTGGTGCTGCTGGTGGCGCAAAGTCGTGGACAGGTGCTGTGTGGCTTTTATTCATGTGTCTTGCCTTTGCTGGTACCAAGTGGTTTATTGGTCGTGCCGAGTTAAAGCGCATCACGCAATCTACTTATATCACGTTCAAACGTGTATGCGCCATGTATGGAGTTCCAGAAGAAATGTGGAGTTTCAACGGACAGCTAAACTATATTCAGTTCTACAATGGTTCACGCATTGATTTTCTTGACTTGCAATATAAGCCCTCAGACCCTCTTTATGAACGCTACGGCTCTATTGAGTTTACAGGCGGTTGGATAGAAGAGGGCGGTGAGGTGAACTTTGGCGCATACGACACCCTCAAGACCCGTATCGGTCGTTGTCTGAATGAGGAATACGGACTAAAGCGAAAGCTATTCATTACCTGTAACCCCAAGAAGAATTGGATGTATGATATATTCTACAAGCCATACAAGGCTAATCAGCTTGCGGAATACCGCTACTACATTGCTTGCTTGGTACAGGAAAACCCATTCATAGACCCCGACTATATAGAGGGCTTGAAGACAACCTCCGACAAGGTGAAGTTTGCCCGCCTATTTCTTGGTGATTGGGAATATGACGATAACCCCAACGCTCTATGCTCACATGATGATATATGCGCCATATTCGGAAACAAGCTGGCTTTGCGTACAGGCAAGCATTACATTACGGGGGATATTGCCCGTTTTGGTGCCGACCATGCACGTTTGGCTGTATGGGATGGATATTTCATCATTGACAAGGTTTGCTTTGCCATAAGCAAGACAACTGACATTCAAACATGGATAATCACAAAGCAAAGGAAATACCGAATACCAAACCACAGGGTGATTGTTGATGAGGATGGTGTGGGCGGTGGTGTTGTTGATAATTGCGATTGCAACGGCTTTGTCAATAACTCTACGGCTATGCAAGGTGAGAACTACCAAAACTTACAGACACAATGCGGTTATAAGCTCGCAGAACACATTAACGCCCATGAAGTAGGCATTGATGAGGATTTGGTGAGCCAAGCCGACAGGGAGCAAATAACGAGAGAGCTTGAACAACTGCAAACGTGGAAAGCGGACAGTGACGGCAAGCTGAAGCTAAAGCCAAAAGAGGAAATCAAAGTTGAAATAGGTTGTTCTCCCGACTGGCGAGATATGTTTCTTATGCGCTGCTGGTTTGATTACAACGAAGTGGACATTCCAGATAACATAGAAAGAATTTTAGGTTTAACTTAACAATAACTACGATGGGCATAATTCAGACTATCACAAATGAGTTAAAGGCGGCTATCGGCTATCAGCAAAGTTTTGATGAGCTATTGACCGCTGGCGATGTGACAAGAGCGGTTGCAATGCTTAACAGCCGTTCCGAGGCTGCTTCTCGCAATCTGTTAGATTATGAGGTTGGTAGCCACAAGGTAATGGAGCGTGAAGACAGGGCGGTGTATGACAAGCAAGGAAATTTCTTGCGTTGGAGTAAGCGTAACAAAATTCCTATTCCATACCAGAAGTATATAAACGAGATTAGCCTCGTGTTCCTGTATGGAAGACCTGTGAAGTGGACGCAGCTTTCAGAGAATACAGATGATGCGTTTTCAACTTACATTGAACTGATGCGTCAAGTGCGCTTTGACAGCTCTGTGCGTCAAGCCAAGCGAGCAGCGGGTGCGGAGGGTTGTGCAGCCATTCTCTACCATGTGTACCGTGATGAGAATAACACGCCACAGCTCTTGCTGAATGTGTTGAGCAAGAAAAACAATGATGATATATACACGCTCAAAGACCAATACGGACGGCTCAAAGCCTTTGCTTGGGGGTACTACCTTACAGAGCAAGGCAACCGCACAATACACCACATAGATGTATATACGGCAAATACAATCTATCTGTGCAAGCGTGGTAATATCGGTTGGGAAGTGCAAGCCATGTTGAACCCCATCGGCAAAATCCCCGTGTTGCTGTTTGAGCAAGAAACAGAACACGCTGATGTGCAACCGATGATTGAGCGAGAGGAAAACATGGAGAGTGTGGATGCAGATGTAAACGACCGCTTTGCAAACCCAGCAATGGTTGCAACCGCTGAAATCCTAAACTCACTCCCAAAGTCAGAGGAAGAGGCGAAGCTCTTTATCCTCAAAAATGGTGGTGATGTGCGTTACCTCACATGGGACCAAGCGAGCGAGAGCAAGAAAAATCAGTTTGAGAGGTTGGACAAGCACATTCTTTCCAAGTCGTTCACTCCCAATATTGACTTTGACAACATGAAAAGTCTTGGCAATCTTTCAGCAAAGGCAATCCGCAAAGTCATGTTGCTTGCAGTTATAAAGGCTGAACGACACAAGGAAAACCATGATGGCTATATGAACCGTCACGCATCTTTGATGAAAGCCATACTTGGCAATGTGCTTGACTACCGACACAAGGCGATGTATGAAGCGTTGGAATTGGGGCATAAGTTCCAAGAGCCGTTTGGTGATGATGTAAGTGAAATGCTTGCCGACCTTTCAAAGCAATACAACGATGGCGCATTGAGCCTCGAAAGCTATGTAGAGAAATCCTACTTGGTAGAGGATAGCAAGTCGGAAATGGAGCGCATCAAGACCGAGCAAGCCGAAAGACTTGCACAGCAAATGGAGTTGAACAAAATGGACGTATTCGGGGAGGCTGAATAATGGAAATAAAGACAAGGTACAACATAGGTGATGAAGTGTGGACTATGCTTAACAATAGACCGCATTGTTTCCGTATCGCTGGCATTGAGGTGTTCCGTAACTCATTGCGTACATTCGTGCGTAACGTGGAGCATACCAACACAGGCACACGCAACAACCCACAGCACTTGTATTTCTTGGATAGTGCGTGTTTTCCAACGAAAGAAGAACTGATTAAAAATTTATTCAATGGCTAAGAAGACAGCGACCAACCCAAAGGACTTAGGGCTAACGTGCAAGGATTGCAAACACTCATACGACCCGCACAGCCCAGCTATTGACGGACACATGATTTTGTGTCGTTGTCCATTTTGGGAATACAGCAAGTTTCTAACAAGGGATATATGCGACAAATTCAGTAAGAAGTAAGCAATGGCAAAGATAGACTATAAGAAAGCGCAAACCGAATTATTCCAGCGCACAGAGGGGTATGCTGCCAACATAAGGGTGGTGTATCGTGATGTGTTGATGCAAATAATTAACTTGGTGAAGAATACAGAATTGGAGGATGGAAAACCTTTCTCCTTTGCTGAATATGGGTATAGCGAAAAGGTTACGCCCATGTTGCGCAATATGTATAGCCGTATCTATCAGACCATACGAAAGGGTGTTGAAAGGGAGTGGCTAAAGTCCAACGAACACGCAGACGAACTTGTTAAGTCTGTCTTTGGCAAAAAGGCGATTGAAAGCCCATTCTTCGCCAAATACTTTCAGCACAACCAAGAAGCCATGAACGCATTTTTTGCGAGAAAAACAGGCACGGGTGGCTTGAACTTGTCGCAGAGAGTGTGGAGGTACACGGGAGCATACAAGAAAGAGCTTGAAAATACTATTGATTTGGCTATTGGAGAGGGAACGGCTGCAAACAGAATGGCAACTGTCGTTCAGAAATATCTCAACGACCCCGATAGATGGTACAGGCGTTTTCGTGTAAAGGTGGGTGAAGATGAGAACGGAAACCCTATTTATGGGCGCAAGTGGAAACGTAGGGTGTTTGACAAGGAAAGTCAGTCTTACAAGTGGATTGACGATGACCCTAAAGATTACCACCCAGGCAGAGGCGTTTATCGTTCCTCATATCGAAATGCACAGCGACTTGCAAGAACCGAAACAAACATTGCATACAGAACGGCAGAATATGACCGTTGGCAAGATATGCACTTTGTTGTAGGTATTGAAATTAGGTTGAGCAACAACCATCCCGAACCCGACATTTGCGATGATTTGAAAGGTTTTTACCCTAAGACATTCAAGTGGACGGGATGGCACCCGAATTGCCGCTGTTACCAAGTGCCTGTGCTTGCCACTCATGGAGAGCTTGATAAGATGTTAGACAATATCCTTGATGGCAAAAGCCCAGACAATGTAGAGTGTTCTGGTGAGGTGACTGCAATGCCGAACCGTATGGTAAGGTGGGCAAGGGAAAATGCGGAACGCATGGAAAAGGCTAAGAGTGCTGGAACGCTACCTTATTTCTACAAAGACAATGAGCAAGGCATAACGGATGCGCTTAACGGCTACCGACCCGTAAGAAAGCCTCTATCCAACGAAACAAAGGAAAGGCGAAAGGTTATAAGGCGACTTGCTGTTGGTGCGCTGGTGGGCAAAGAAATAGCATTGTCGCAAATAGGGCTGACCGCCACAATGTCAAACCGTAGCATTAAGGAATGGCTTAACCAACCGTTTAATGATGTGGATGCAAAGAACGAGGCTCTGTTGGATTTACAAAGTCTGCTGGATAACTCCGTATATCGTGGCAGTGGTGCTGATGAACACATGGCTACGGCTACAATGCACTTGTTTGAAACGGAAATAGGCGGTAATAAGTGTTGGATAATCGTTAGGCATTTCCATGACGGAACTTGCCTTGTTTGGAGTGTTTCGGACAATCCATCCATATTGAACAACATAGAATAAAAAAATAAGGCTCACCATTGGTATTGTTTTCGTGGAACTACAATCCACGCTGATTCCCAATTGAGAGCCTTATTTATATTGCAAAGATACAACAAATTTCTGAAACGAAAACATTTTGGGGTATTATTTCAACATCATTTGAAATCTTTGTTATGCTTGAGGGGCAATTATCAACCTCCTTTGCCGTTACCTTTCTTTCCTCTGTTTGTTTGTTTCGTGTGAAGAACCCCAAGCCTTATTGTTGCAGTCTTCGTTGTGTACTTCCCGTTCTTAGAAAGTACATTCCACAATGATGTATGAGCTATGCCAACAATATCAACAGGCAGAGTGTCGTATATTGCTAATATGCTGCCAAAATACCAATGGTGTTTATCGTTGTACGGCTCATTCAGTTCAACGTGGATTACTTTTCTTAGTAGTGTCATACCTCACAATAGTATTTTCTATATTGAAATGCTTTTATCAGAATATCAATATTCCGTATATTCTTAACCTTGGATATTAAGGCGGTTTTCATTGCACTTGCTGTTTCCGAGAATGGTGTATATCCCGTTCAATATCAAGTTTGACAACAATACGTTTTTTGTTATCAACTCCATATATCATGCCATCTTTCCCGCATGGGACAAATGACAACTCCACACGTTCTTTATAAGAACAATCTGGGTATGTTGTGCAACTAATCACATTGATTCTTTTTATATCCAAGAACTCGCCCCGTGTTACAGGAGGGCGTTCTATGCTTATAATATCACAATATGCCATTTTTCCGCAAAGTTACTATTTTTCGATTAAAAAGCGATACGAAAAGGTTTGCCCTTTAATGTAGGGCGTTTTTCAAGAACGAACTTCACAAGTTCTTCACTGTCTATTGGGAACAGTGGGCAATACTTGTAGAACAACGTGCAGATAAAACGCCCATTGAGCATTACATCAAATGTTAGTGTCTTCATCTTTACTAAGTTTACGCATACCATTTGGGTACTTTCTTGTATTCATTTACAACCTGTTTGAAATCATCCTCAAGCTCATTAAGAATGACATCCTCTAATACTCTGTCTGCGTCTGCATGGGCGCACTCTGTATCATCCATATTCTGACATTTTTTCAAACGCTCAATGTACTTTTCAATGTTGTTTTTACTTGCCATAATTTTATATTTCTTTCCTCTTAATAAACATACAATGCGAAACACTAAGTAAGCTATCAGCAAGGTACATATAAATGCGCCCGCTGTGCTTGTGATAGTAATTGTTATATACATCACGCCTCCTTTGGTTTAATGTCTGCCAAATCAAGCCATTTATCAACTGTGCCAATATCTTTGCTATGCCATTTTTCAGTTGCGAAATGGCAAAAGTCCAAACACCCTTGTTTTGTCCGTACAAGGTAAGTGTCGTATCGTGGCGGTCTTTCGCTTACATCATGCCACAAGTTGATTTTGAACCATTCCACACCATGCTTGAAAGCGTTGGCATAATCCCGCTTTTCATTCCAAGTCTGGTTTTTGTGAGTGTGCATGAAAGCAGCCTCTTCTATTTTCTTTTCGTCTATCATTTGTTTTATCCTTTCCTATGATTATTTATAACCATTACCTGTTGCTTAAATGCGTTTGTCGCAACATACGATTGCTTTAACAAGTTTGGATTATCGTATATATTGCCTATAACTTCAATCGGTACGAATGGGGTAAGGTTTGCAAGTCCTGTCTTTGTCTGGATGCAACGTGCCAAGAAAGCCGTGTGTTTCTCGCTCCACTCAATGACATAGGTGTACTTCTTGTTTCCGTCCAAGCGTACCACATCGCCCTCGAACACTTCTGACTTGAATGTGTCGTACAATTCTGTGGACTGACGCATAAAGCGCACTTCAATAGCTTTTGTTTCATACACGCCATTGCCTGTGAATTTGGGTGCCACATCTGGAATAATGAACGTATTGCCATTGACAGCGAAACAACCGCCACCATACACCCAATTTGTAGGGATATTGCCCTTTCCTGTGGCTTTGCCACAAAATCGAATACTTCTTTTTTGCATAGTTCTAACCTTTCAGTCTGTTTAAGAATGTTACATAATACTTGTGATTGATGTACTCGTACTTAAATTCAAGCATATCATCGTCTGATGTATCGCCCATGTCGTTAATAACGAGTGTGGGGAAATCGTAGTTGTTGAAAAATCCGTTGTCGTAGAAATGTCTTTCTAAGCTACTTTGATGTTGAGTGTCCGCATCACAGAAAAAGTAATCAAGGCTTGCTCTGATATGGTCGTTGAGCCATTCTTGGCTTGTCTGTGGGTCTGTGTTCACAAGCTCATAAAAGAGCTTTGCCTTTGCAGCCATTATCGCCTTGGCTCGCTTTATCTCTTCGTCAATCTGCCTTTCCAACAACTTGCTTGAGGCGAGTGCTGCGCTACTCCGTGTCTTGAAGTATTCACGCTGTGCGGCTCGCATTTGGCTTACCTTATGAAAGAATGTCTTTTTATCCATTATCATACTTTTTAAGTTCTTCAATTAGTACGTTAGCGTATCTGACAGCTTCCCTTGCGCTGCCCTCTAAACTCTGATACTCGAATTTTTTTCCTAAACAATCACTACGCTTTTCGTTGCCATCGTCCATATAGATAGCGCAAAGCATATCCTTTGCTATCTCGTATCTGCGTTGCTCCCAATCAATGCCGCTTTGTGAGCTTTCTATTATTTCCTCAAAATAATTGTATCTGTTAAGGTCGGTGTGTTGAAACTTACCTTGGCTGTCGTAGTAGTTTGTGAAAGTCCCATTTGCACCCCAAGAAACAATATTTACAATCTCGCCTGTATCTATTCTTTTGAATTTAGCCATATCCTTACATTTGAATTGTTCCTATTTCCTTTGTGCCACGGTATAGTATTACGCTATACTTTGTTTCTTCACCAAGTGAATTGTCTTTCAGTGGCTCAATGTCGCTATCTGTAACAAGCTTGCCATTGCGTAGTATCTGGCTCCAAAGGCTATGCTTTAACAAGCCTGTCTTGTTCTCTTGTGAGGGCAAGTTCGTGAAGAACTCTTGTACTGCTTCTTTCATCGCATCATACACCATGCCCTCTGTCAGTTTCACTGTTACTGTTATCTCCATAGCTTAATCTGTTAAGTGGTAGAAGTAATCAGCTTGCTCACCTTGCAAGTTTTCCAATGCGTAGTCGTTGGCTTTGTTCCAAAGCTCATTGTAAAGAGAGGCTTTCTCGTTTTCTTCTTCTGTGCCTTTCTCTACATAGTGGTGGAATATCTTGTGATTGAGTACAAGCACAAGTTCTGTGAGGTACTTGTAATTTCCTTTCCACGCATCAAAGGCACGGTTGAACGTGTCTTGAATAGCTTGCAAGCCGTATGTGTCGGCAATGGAGAAATCTTGCCAAAATGTAGTGAAAGGCTTGTAGCCTGTTTCTTCTTCAATGTCCCATCTGGGGATTTTGATTGCTAATGTTGCCATGTCAGTATGTTTTATCGTTGTTACCAAATTTCAATCGGTTTTGGGTATTCCCTTTTCTCTACGATTGCAGCCGCTTTCTTTAAGGCTCTGCCAAATGTCTTGTAGTACCCGAATACCCATTGCTCCCCATCGTGTCCGTTGGGGTTGTTTATATACACCATGTAGCCGCTTTCTTCCATTTGGTCTATACAAACAAACTCGTAGCGGTTTACATAGACCGTCCCCGAAAAATCGTTGTAGTCTATATCCTCGCTTTGGTGTGTCGTTACACCTTGCTTGCCTTTGAAGTACTTGGAGAACTCCAAGCACTTAGGCGTGTAGTTAGATGTTCCTGTTTTCATGTGTGCTATATTATGCCTGTTGTTGATACTTGTCTATTGTGTCGAAAACATCATCAAGAGCTTTCAGAAACATTGGTGAATTAGAAACCTTACAACTATGTGCAACGAGCCTATTACACTTGATTAGAGAAAGCAGCCCGCCAATAATCTTGCTTGCGTCAGAACACGTTAGCTGGGTGATGTCTATGCGGTCTAATGCGTTTCCGTTCTCCTTGTTGTCAATTACAGACTTGCATTTGTTTATGCAAGCAATCTGTTTGTCTGTTATCGTTTTCATTTCTTAATCGGATATAGTTCTGGTAATGATTTAGCGAACTTTCTTGCTTCTTTAAGTGTATGCTCGAAGCCGTACCGTTCATCTGTTACAGGGTGTTCTATCGTGTAAATGCAGCTTTCTGAAACGTGTCTAATCGCATAGCCATTACACTGATATTCATAATGTCGTAGTGTCTTCTTCATATTTATTGTGATTTGTGTGTTAGTATTTCTCTATCCAATATTCCGTACATTCAGAACAAGGAATGTAGCGAACCGTAAAGTAGCCCATTCTAACAGTTTCAACAGCGAATTTCACATTTCTCTTGAAGTCCTTGCAAAGGCGGTTGAAATATCTTTCTGCGTCAGCTTTGCGTGTAGTTTCAAAGACAGTATCGCTTTCTTTGCTGTCTGCCTTTTTGATGTAGTATTTTGCTCTTGCCATAATTCTATATTGTTTTGTTTGCCCCGTTGGTTAGGCGGGGCGTTACCTTTATGCTATTTCCAAATAATTCAACCCGAATGTGTCCGAACACTCAACGAATTTCCCGAAACGGTCTTTTGTGCAAGCAATACCCTTAATCCATTGCATGACTTGGTAAGAGCCGCATTTCAACACCTTTGCAATTTCCCAACAGGTTTTATCAAGTTTCCTGTATAGCTCATTCTCTTTCTGTGCCTTTGCACCAAAGTAAACAAGCAACGCTCTGATTGCGTTTCTCTTTGACTTTGAGTAAGAGCCGTAAAGAAGTGTCATTTGTATGTCTTCACATAAATCTGTGCGCTCCTTGTTGATAGCTTCTGCTATGTCGTTGAGATAGTCGCTTTCGGCTTCGTTGAGGTCAAACTGCTTAACCATCGCCTTTATGTCCTTTGCGTATATTGCTTTCATAAACTTATTTTTTATTCGGTCTATTATCTGTGTTCCTTGAACACATTGCAAATGTAGTGTGTTTTATTGAATACACCAAATATTTTTGGGAAAATTTTCCGAAAAAATTCACTTGGTGAATGTTTTAACCGCTAAAACCCCGAATTTACCAAGTAAAATTTATCTGTGTTGCATGAACACATTATTAAATAAAATGCGTATCTTTGCAAACATAGAATATAAACAACTCCTAATTAGGGGTATAAATCAGTTAAAATATGAACAAAGAACTTTTTGCAAAGGTAAAAGACAAGTGCAAAGACACGGGTCTTTCGGAGAAGTATCTGACAGCGATAACCGAGGCTATGGGTGGCAGCGTGGCAGATGATTCTACCGACAATGACGCAATCGAAAGCACCGCAAACCTCATTCTCTCTGTGGCAACAGCAAGCCAGAGCGAGGCTACAAGGTGGGCGAACAAGGCAAAGGGCAATCCGAAACCAAAGCCAAATGACGGTGATGGCGGTGAGGGTGGAGAACCCAACCCAAACAACAAGGATGGCAATGGTGGCGGTAAAGGCAGTTCAGAAGAAAGTGAGGCTATCAAGAAACTGCAACAGCAGATTGATGAGCTGAAAGCGGAAAAGAGCCACAGCGAACGCACGGCTACAATCAATGCCGCTTTTGAAAAGCACCAAATCCCCGCTTTTCTTCGTGACAGGCTCGCTAAGTCCATTTCAGATGATGAAGATGTGGAGGAGGCGGTGTCAGCTCTCAAACAGGACTGTATTACCAACGGTCTTATGTCTAACCAAGCAGATGGTGCCAAGGCAGCAAGCGAAAAACAGGTTGATGAAGCCGCTGACGCTTTGCTGGAGTCTATAACCGTAAAATAAAACAAACAGATGAAACGCAAGACAGCTTCATTTACGGGTATGCGCCCTATCTTTACAGGTAGCCCGTCTATCGTACAGGGTGGCTTCAATCTTGATGTGGAGGGTCAGAAGTTCCGTGTGGGTGATGTAGTCCCCGCTGGAACACTCGCCATTTTCAACGAAACCACAAGAAAGGTGCAAGTAATCAAGACTGCAAAAGTCGTTGAGGTGGACAACGAGAACAACAAGAAAGTAACGCTCTACGTTGATGAGTTTTACGCTCCTTGTTTCGCTGTTGGTGATAGTGTGTTAAAGGTCGGTGCTGTTACAGGCACGTTTGCCTCCGCTCCTACTATCACTGCCATTGACAACGGCAACTGCCTTAACAACACGGGTAACGTGTATGTCGTAACGCTTAGTGCTGCCATTACAGGACTGAAAGCTGGCGATGTGCTTACAGAGGTAGTCAAGGACGGCTCTAACAATGCCGCAGAACGTGGCAAGGCCAACTCTGTGTTGTTCCGTGAGTACGAGGTTAGCGAGTTTGAAACAGGTGTTGATGTGTCGGCAGACACAATGCAATACGCATTGTATGAAAGGCGTGTGCCGCCTATTCCGTCTTCACAGAAAGACAGCACGGGAATGTTCCTGTCTGCCAATCCGCACGTTAAGCTCACGCAGTCGTACTAATCATAAAATAACTAAATTATAAAGTACAATGAAATCCATTTTCACAACATTCAAAGGACTGCATAAGAAAGGTGCGCCTTTGGACTTATTGGCAACATGGAGAAAGACTTTCGACAAAGCCTCTGAAAAGGAAGCTACAATCTTTCAGAAGATGTACTCTGATAGTTGGTTTACCTACAACACGCCTCAGATGTCACTGACAGCCGAGGCTATCGTTGGCAAATACAACCTCCGTTTCATGGCTACTCTGTTGGCTGATGAGTCACCTTCTCCATTGCGTAGAACTGACGGCTTTGATGTCTGGACTAAGGAAATTCCCCGTGTTGGACACAAGTTTGTGATGTTTGCCCGTGACTACCGCAAGTTACAGGAAGTTTACGAGAACCCACGCCTCAAGGAGGCTGACAAGGTTAAGCAGATTGAAAAGACCCTTACCCATGACATTCAAGACGCATATCTTGGCTGTAAGGACGTAATGGACTTTATCTGCCTTATGGCTTTCTCAAATTGGGGTATCGCACAGTTCAAGCCCGAAATCAATAACCCTGGTGGTCGCTCTTATGAGATTGATTACAAGATGGAAGAGCAGAACAAGATTGTCAGTGTATGCAATTGGACAACTGCAAACACCAAGGCTGGTAAGCTCGTTCCTATTCTGTGGCTATCTGCCCTTTGCTCTGATTTGCGTGACCGTGGTATTGAGCCTGGTGAAATTCTCATGTCGCAAGAGCTTTATACATGGCTACGCATGGACTCTACCACACGTTTGCTTGCTCATGGCACAGACAAACAGGCACAGGTCGTAACTGCTTCCGAACTTACCGCATTGCTCACAGAGAACGAAATCCCGTCTATCACGGTGATTAAGCGTAAGATGGGCGTTGATAAGGACGGAAAGCGCAACGCCATACAGCCGTGGAATCCTAACTTTATCGCTATCAAGCCCGCTGGTGTCATTGGTGAGATACAGCCCGCCATTGAAGACAGTGAGCTTATCGAGGAAGACAACGTGGACTACATCAATGCTGGCAATGGTATTCGCATTTCCAAGTGGCGCACGGGTGCATCTACGGGACAGACCGCTGGCGAGTACACAGAGGGCGCAGCCCGTCTGTTGCCACTCATTACAGAGATGGGACAGATTGTATGCGCACAGGTGCGTGGATTTGATGAGAAAGAGGTAAAAGCCGATGCAAACGATGTTGTGCCTTACTATATCACCAAGTCGGCATACGATGCAAACTCTACCCTTGTTTCACTCTAACCTTTCGTGTATGGAACTGAAAGTTATCAAACCATTTCACGGCAAGGTGGAAGACAAGGTTATGGACAAAGGCGAATTGATACACTCTACTGATGTGGAGCGTATCAACGCCCTTGTTGGCGGTGGCTTTTGCGCCATTGTTTCCCTGTCAGATGTGCCTAACGAGAATGACAACAACGCTAATGATGATAATGCACCCAAAGATGATGCAAACATTACAAAAGGCTCTGTTGTATTCAATGGCACTGCCTATCAGCTTGAAACGCTGAAAGATGGTCTTACACTTATCGGTGTAAGCCTTGCATCCAACGTGAAAGAACGTGGCGTTTCAAACGCTCTTGGCAAGCTGACAGAAGAACAGGCACAGAAACTTGCCGAATATCTTAACGAGAATGACAACAACGTAACAGAGTAACAGTATATGGAACTAACGAAAATCCAAGCACTGACCGCTGAAATTGAGCCGTATGTGCCAAGTAAGCTGTCTATGATGAAAGCCTTATCCGATGTTGGTGTGAGCGACACAGAAACGCCCTACAACCCTACAACGGATAAAAGGATTGTCGCACAAGCAGCCGTAAAGGTATTGTCCCAAATGGTTGTTCTTAGTAGCGATAGCCTCGGAAAATCCTCACAAGGCTACAACGTGGATATGTTGCGCAAGCGTATCAAGGCTATTTGCAGTGAAAACGGTTTGGACTTGGAGAATTTCGATGAAGTACCAACAATTACTGACGGCTCTAATCTGTGGTAGGCTATGAGAACTAACGGAACTTTTGAATACAAGCCTGTTGGCAGCGTACAGACCGACCCAAAGACAGGCTTTGCCATTCCGAATGACAAAGCACCTTTCTTGCAAGGGTGTGAATGTCAGATAGACAAGTCTATTCCAGCCAAGCAAGTAGTAGGCACGGACGGACAGATATATGCTTACACCTATGATGTGTTTATTCCCAAATACTTTGATGGTGTGTTGGCTATTGGTTGTACGGTGCGTATTACAAGCGAAGATGGAGGTATAGACGAGTTTGTTGTTTCGGGTGTTGATAACATGAACCGTAAATACATTGAGATATGGGGATAACTCCGATGTTTGGTGATGATGCGATAGGCGCACAAGTCCGATTGTTCCAAAAACGATTGGAAGAAGCCGCCATTTTCCTATTGAAATACTTAGGTGAAGAACTCACCAAGTACGCAAAGGATAAGCATAATTACACAGACAGAACAGGCAACCTAACCAACTCAATAGGCTACGCAGTGGTGCGCAATGGTGAAGTCATTGACTTTGGTGGTGCAGTCCAACAGGGAGAGGGCGCAGACAATGCGCTGAAAGTGGCTATGAAAATGGCAGAAACGCTTTCAAACTCTTTCTCACTTATCATTGTCGCTGGAATGAACTATGCCGCTTATGTGGAGGCAAGAGGTTATAATGTCATTCTGCCCGCAGAACTCAAAGCAAAGACAGATTTTCCAAAGGCGATGCAAAAGCTCATGGATAAAGCGAAAAGAAAAGCAGATGAATTATTTGGTAATGTATTATGATAACGACAGAAGAAATAGCAATCAAGGTACGCCAAATGCTGATTGACGGCATGGGGGTGAATACCGACTATGCGGAAAATCCCGACTACCAACGAAAGGACTACTCCAAGGAGGGCATTATTATAGTGCCAAGGTCTATTGAGGGTGAGGGGTCTGTGCGTAATGGTAGTATCAATGTCAATATTCATGTGCCAGACATTCCGCAAGGTGTTGGGTGTGGCAAGGCTCTTTATCATATCAACTTTGCAAGGCTCATAGAGTTGCGCAAGGCTGCTATGGAGATACTGCAAAACCATTATGAGCATGGTTGCGGTTACAATTGGAATATTGGTTTAATCAATCCACCAATGAAAGAGCCAAACCACAATGAGCATTTTGTATCGTTCTCTTTGGATATTGTTGTTAGAGAAAAGAAGTCAAACAATTAAATTTAATAAGTTATGCCAATACTTTCGACTATGGGCTTGAAGAAAATCTATGTAGCCCCAGCAAGCGAAACAGCGGGAACAATGCCCGCCAATGGTAATGCTTGGCTTGATTTAGGTGATGTGTACCAAGACACTTGCACCTTGAAAGACGATGATGTAGAAACAACGGAACACAAGTCTGAAACATCAAACAAGGTCATTACCCTTATGGGTGATTATGTCACCACGGTTGAACTTACGCTTATGGACCCCGACATGGAGCTTATGGCTCGCTATTTCGGTGGTACAGTAACAGGCGCTAAGCCAAAGCGTAAATGGTTGCGTCCACGCAAGCCTGTTTACAAGGAGTGGGCAATATGGCTTCAGCCAGAGGAGGGATTGTTTGTGGGCTGTCCTAACGCTTGTATCGTTCCCTCTTTTGAGATTACCTATTCTTCAAAGGGTATCTGCCTTTTGCCGATGAAAATCAAGTTCCAAGACCAGCTAACGGTTGATGAAACTATAACAGACCCGACAAAGGCGGGATAACCTCGTAATAACAACTTACCAATTCAAGCCTCCTTTCCCTAAAATGGTTAGGGGGCTTGTTTACTTTACAACGATATGGAAGACAATCAAGAACAGAAAGAACTGACAAGAGAGCAGCGTTTGGACTTAGAGGAAAAGGCATTGCAAGCCCTGTTGCAGATGGGTTGCAAGTTCTCTGTGCCATTGAAAATTTACCCAGTAAAGCCGTCAAAATGGTACAATTTCCTTAAACGCACATTTCCAAAACGCACAAAGGTTTGGCACGACAAGCGTATTCCTAAAAGTTGGAATGTGTCGGTCGTGGAGATACCAGATGTTGAAACGGAACGCATGAAAGAAGTGTATATGCGCCATTTCAACATAAAGCCTCTGTATCTTGGAACAATAGACCGATTGCGCCAAATGTATATAGGCATTGAATATGACGAAAAGACCATACAGGAACAGCCGATACAGGAAAGCAAGCGACTATTCAAGTACATAAAGCAGATGGCAGAGATTGCAGCCGTTGCGGTGCTCAACAATCCCTCCGTTGCCGACAAAGACAGCAAGGCGGTAAAAGAGCTAACCAAGTTCTTCATGGAACATCTTACAGTGGAGCGTTTGCGCAAGCTCGCAGCCGTTATTAGTCAGATGATGAACCCAGCGGGTTTTACCAGCTCTATTCGATTGATACGGGAAGTAGGAACGGCCAAACCGAAAACCGAACCCGAAGCGCAGCGGATAGAGTAACAGGACTTAACAGTCCTTGGGGTAATCGTGGCGAACTCATGCGTAGTTATGGGTGGTCTTATGATTACTTGCTTTGGGGCATTTCGTGGCTCAATGTGCAACTGATGATTGCGGATGCACCACGTTCAAAGGACTTGCCTACTGATGAAGACGGCAATGTTATTGATGAAAGCAAGATTGAACGCCACGAACTAAAAACAAAAGAAGATATTAAGAACTATATCAAAGGAATTATCTAAATGGAAAATATAGGCGGTGGATTGGCTTTTAAGGCTACCCTTGACATAGACGATTTCAATGTGTCGGCACAGGCTATGGAACGACACATTAAGGACTTTTCCAACACGGCAGCACAGGAAGCCGCAGAGGTTGAGGACTCCTTTCAGCAAATGGCGCAGAGAGCGGGGCAATATATAACCTACTATCTTGTGGGACAGGGTATGAATAACCTTGTCAGTAGCATTGTGTCCGTTAGAGGTCAGTTCCAACAGTTAGAGATTGCCTTTGGTACGATGTTAGGCAGTGAGGAAAAAGCCACTGCCTTAATGCAGCAGATGGTTAATACGGCTGCAAAAACGCCTTTCGACCTCATGGGCGTAGCTGAGGGTGCAAAACAACTCTTGGCTTATGGAGTAAGTGCCGAAAAGGTGAATGATACGCTTGTGCGCCTTGGTAACATTGCAAGTGGTCTTTCCATTCCGCTAAATGATATAGTCTATCTGTATGGTACTACTATGGTACAGGGTCGTTTGTACGCCCAAGATGTAAGACAGTTCACGGGTAGAGGTATTCCACTTGTGAAAGAGCTTGCCGAAAAGTACCACACAACAGCCGAGGGCATTAACGAAATGGTTTCGGCTGGAAAGATTGGATTCCCCGATGTTGAGGAAGTCCTTAACAAAATGACTAATGCGGGCGGTCAATTCTATCAGCTCATGGAGAAACAAAGTTCTTCACTGACAGGACAGATTGCCAACTTGCAAGACGCATGGGATAGTGCGCTCAATAGTTTGGGTGAGAAGTCCGAGGGCGCATTGTCGGCTGGAATACAAAGTGCAACATACCTTGTAGAACACATGGATGATGTTGTGCGCATACTCAAATCAGTTGCTATTGCCTATGGTTCTGTCAAAGCAGCCACCATTCTTGCAAGTGTAGCAACAAAGGGCTACACAGGAATTGCCGTACTTGACAATGCGGCACGGACTGCCAAACTTGCATTGATGAAAGCCGAAGCCATACTGACAGGCGAGGTGTCAAATCAAAAAAAGGCTATGGCAGCAGCCGAGAAAGCCAATTATGATGCACTTGTAACAACACTGACTGCCGAAGAACAGTCTGCGGTAGTAAAACAAATGCGCATAGCAGCCATTCAGAGCCTACTGACAGCACAACAGCAAGAATATCTTGCCAACCTCAATTTAACCGCTTCAAGCAGCGGATATGAGGCGGCTGCTATGGGCGTTATGACAGCAGAACAACGCTTGGCTTTGTCAAAGCAGAACCTTACAGCAAAGAGTGCGGTTTATAGAGCAGCAATCGTTCAAGAGGCACAGGCTAAAATGGCGAACCAAACACAAACGATTGAAGCTATGCGCTCTGATGTAAAGGCGGCAGCTCGTAGTGTGGAAGCTGCAAAAGCCAAAGCCATTGCAGCTACACAAGCAACAGAAGCAGCAAGATACGAGGTGTATTGGGCGCAACAGTCTGGTGATGCAACCGCCATAGCAAGCGCACAAAAGAAACTTGAGGCGGCAACAGATACCCAATCCGCAGCAAGAAAGGCGGCTCTTTCTGCACAGACTGACTTTTACACAAAGAAGAAGCAACTTGAAACATTAGCAACACAACAAGCAAGAACGGCATCTATTGCCGATACAGGCGCAAAGGCAGCACAGACGGCAGCGACAAATATTCTTTCCGTTGCGACAGGAAAGCTAATGGCTGGTTTAAAAGCTCTTTGGGCAACAATGGCTGCAAATCCATTCGGTGCAATTCTTTCCATTATTGGGCTTGTGTATAGTGCCTTTACAATGTTTAGCGATAGCACAGATGATGCAACAGAAAGTATGAATAAGTTTGGTGACACGGGCGAAAAACAGCTTGCAAACTTGGAGGTGCTTCATTCCGTACTTATGAACACAACAAAGGGAACAGGTGCATATAAAAAAGCATTTGATGAACTGAATGAGAAGCTAAAAGAACACAACTTAGCGACTCTTGACAATAACGCAAGCGTTAATGATATAACAGCGGCTTATAATCGTCTTACTGATGCGATAAAAGCAAACAATGCTGAAACAGCCCGTGCAAATGCGCTTGACGATACCAAAGAAGGATATGCAAACTCCTTGGATAATTTGCGCAAGACCACGCTTGAAGAGTTAAAAGAGGCACATCATTATAATTGGAGTGACATATTAGGCATGGGCTGGAGTAGTGACAGTAAGGATATTCAAGAAATTGCCACACCTCTTGCCACGCAAATTAACCAAGTTATAGAAGATGCCTTGCCTAAGATGGTGAAACTTGATGATGCAAAAAAGGCAGAAGCAAAAGAACAACTTAGGCAACAAATAACCGATATTCTGAAAGATGCGGGAGTTGATGAAGACCATGCTAAATTTATAACCAAGTACGATTGGCTTACGGACACATTCAAAGATGTATTTTCTGGTGACGGCGGTATAATAGACCAAGCAATAAAGGCAAGAGAAGCATTTGAAAGTCAAACAGATGCGGCAAATAGAGCTGCTGATTCTTATAAGCGAATGGGCGATAATGCACAAGATACTGCACCAAAGGTTAATGTTGCGACACTTAGTCTTGATGAACTCCACGATATTGCAAGCAAGCTGGATGGAAAAGAAGTAACGATTGATTGCAAGACCTATGGCTTTGAAAATGCGCTTTCCTTGTTGAAAGCGGTAAATGACGAAATTGCCAAGCATCAAAATGACCTCAATACAGAAAGTGGTATTAGTGCAGAAATTCAAAAGCTAAAACAGCTTAGGAGTGAGGCACAACTTGGTAGCAAGGCTTGGAAAGATTACAACAATCAGATAAAAAGTTTACAGACACGCTTAGATAATGCCACAGGAAAAGGCAAGAAAGGAAGTGGTGGCGGTGGTCGTAGTCATGGTGGTGCAAATGACGCACAACGTAATGCAGAAAATCTGAAACAAAAGCAACTTGAAGCGGAAAAGCGACTTGAAGAGGCGAGGATTGCTGTCATGGAGGAAGGCTACGAGAAACGCAAGGCACAACTCGAATTGCAGCATAAGCAATCTCTCCAACAGATAGACAAAGAAGAAAAGGAACTTGCAGAGGCTCGTAAGAAAGCTGGCAAAAAGGGTCTTACATCTGACGAAAAGGCAAATTTCCAAGAAAGGCGCAATCTTGAAAATACAAGTTACGCCCAATCGCAGAATAAACTGTTTGAGGGTGAACTTGATTACAAGAAAAAGCAGTATCAGCTATATTTCCGTTGGGTGCAAAATATGGGCAAGGAAGTAGCCGACAAGCAATTTGAAAAGTTGCTGACTGATGGCAATTCATACAAGCAATACGTTGAAAATGAAATTGCCAAACTTGAAGAAAAGCGGAATGGTGGCACTAAGCTAACCGAGGGTGAGGGTAATTACCTTATCTCACTAACAACCCAACGTGACGAGTTGAACGGTGAGAAAACAGCACTTGAAAAGTTCAAGCAGCAAGTTAGTGACTCTATCGGTCAGTGCCAAACCCTTGCAGAAAAGATTGAAGCCGTAGCAAAAGCCAAAGCCAAGCTGGAAAATGGAGAAAGCGGTATTGTCAGCACAGACGAAAGAGCCGAGGCAAGCCTTGTCTTGTCACAACAGGATGCAGACTTGCAAAAGGAACTGCAAAAGACCGTGCTTGATGATTACCGCACCTTTGAGGAACAAAGGCAGTCTATCACCACACAGTACGCTTTACTTCGCACCCAAGCCGAGAAAATGGGCGATGCGGAGCGTCTGGCACAAATCAACAAAGCGGAACAAGAGGCATTGTCGGCTCTCAATATGTCATTCTTACAACAGTCTGAAAGTTGGAAAAACCTCTTTACAGACATTGACACGCTTACTGTCGCTCAAATACAAAAGCTGATAAGTGACATACAGAAACAACTCAATGCTGGCAACCTCAAACTAAGCCCTGTTGATTACAAGGCTGTCATTGATAGTCTGAACCAAGCTAAGAACCGTATTCAAGAGCTTAATCCGTTCAAGGCACTTGGCACGTTCTTCAATGATTATCTGGCGGCTAAGAAGAAACTAAGGAAAGCCGAGGCAGACCTTGCAAGCGGCAAGGGAACTCAAAAAAGTGTTGATGAAGCCAAGAAAGATGTCAAGTCGGCAGCACAAGGCATTACCAACTCCATTCAGAAAGTGACAAGCATAAGCACGGATTGCGCCTCGTCCTTGCAATCAATGTTTGATGCGTTGGGCATGGATGGTGTAGCTGACGGCTTGGGGACTGCAATAGACCTCATGGGGCAGTTGGGCAATGCCGCTGCTTCTGTCGGCAAGTTTATGAGTGGTGACATATTGGGTGGTATAACAGGCATGGTTTCCTCTATTACTTCTGTGGTTGGCATATTTGCTAAGTTGCACGATAAAAAGTACGAAAAGCGAATACAGAACCTACAAAAGCAGATAGACAACTTGCAAACAGCCTACTCACGTTTGGAGCGAGCTTTCAACAATACCTATTGGGTATTCAATGATGAGCAACGCCAAGGCTACGAAAAGAACATACAGGCTATCAAAGACCAAATCGCAGCGTTGGAGAAACAACGTGAGGTAGCAAAGAAAGCGTGGGACTTCGCACAGTATGCCAAGCTGACTACACAGATAAAGCAGCTCAATGCCCAACTTAACAAAGCTAAAGAGGGCGGTGATATGCTTGCCTTGTGGCAATCGCAAAAGGAATCATTGCGAGAGCAACAGGAACTCATGCGCCAACAGATACAGGCAGAAAAGAGCAAGAAGAAAACCGATAACAACAAAATCAAAGAATGGGAAAATCAGATTGAGGAAATAAATCAGCAAATCGAGGATTTAGACCAACAGATGATGGAAACATTCGCTGGTACTGATGTAAAGAGTGCCATTGATGAGTTTGCGGATGCAATTGTTGATGCGTATTGCTCTGGTGAGGATGCGGCAAAGGCTTTGGGAGAAACGACAAAGAAAGTGCTTAAAAACGCTGTCGTAGAAGCCCTCAAGCGAAATTTCCTTGCTAAAGGTATCAATGATGCGGTTGAGTATCTTGGAAAAGCAATGGAAGACGGAGTACTGTCTGATGAAGAAAAGAAAGAGTTTGAACGCCAAGCAAACGCAGCGGGTGAAAAGTTCAAAGCTGGATTGGAAGCCGTGGGCGATTGGATTAAAGATGTTGATGAAACAGCGAGCGACCCACTTACGGGAGCCGTTACCTCAATGAGTGAAGAAACGGGCGGTGTGATTGCTGGTAGGCTCAACGCTTTCATCATTAACCAAGGCGAACAAACGAGCGTGATGCGTGAACAGTTGTTGCAACAGTCGGAGATAGCGAGAAACACCGCTTTGTCGGCTGAACGGCTGCAAAACATAGAAAACACGCTTAGGCGCATTGAAACAAAGGACAACTCATTACTATCACAAGGTATATCGTAATTATGGAACTTGTAGAACAACTGAAAAAGGATGGCACAGACAAAGGGCTGTGCCGCCTTTGGCAAATGAAATTGCGTAAAGGCTTGGGTACGGAGGCATTGGTCGCACTCTATATCAAGGGCATTGACTTCTGTATATCCGAAGACTTCCCAACGCTTGATTTTCTAAGGACGCATTTTAAGGGCGTATGCGAGCCTTTCGGTGTCTTCATTGATGAAGATATGCCAACACTCGCAAACAAGGCAGATTTGGTGCTTAATGGAGCTTGTAGGGGTATGCTGGAGTATGACGGTTATAGCGTGTCACGCATATACATACGACACACCTCTGAAATAGCCGTTAATGTGTCAGACCATGCTGTTGTCACTATTGATATTTTCGACCGTGCAAGGTTGCATTTGTCTGTCGGTGGCAATGATGCAAGCGTTATCCTCAATGTATATGGCACGAACACCGACATTGACTTTGTGGACGGTGACAAGCCAAGCAATGTGATTGTGAACTTTAACAATAAAACTACATACTGATATGGTAGATAAGAACTTGAAACTTTACTTGCCATTTGATGACCCCGATGGCAATAAGGCTTATGATTTTTCAACAAGCCGTGCTGATGCAATCCTTTCAGATGGAGCGACATTTACAAGAAATTCCAAGAAGGGCAAGGCTCTTTCTCTGAATGGCGGTGAGTGTCTGACCGCACAAACCATACCGTTTAGCGGAAATTTCACGCTGTCTGCCTATGTAATGACAACACAAAGCCGTATTGGTTGGGTGGTGAATTTACTTGGTGTAGAAAACTATCGTGAACAATGGATTGATGTTGTGCCAAAGCAATGGTACTTTATCGCATTTGTTCGTAATAGCGACACATTGAGCGTATATCTGGACGGGGAACGTGTAAGCATTGTTTCTCTTGGTGGTGGCAATCCGCAAGGTTTGAGCCTATGCACTGATGAGCTGCTGACAACGACTGCAACCATTGATGAGGTAAAGGTGTATGATGTGGCTCTGACAGAAGCCGACATTATGAAAGCCCAAGCCAACAACGATGTGGAATACTACATTGATGGCGTGAACTTCAAAGATTATGGTGTGTCCGTTTCAAAGTCGGACGGAATTATTGGCAGACTTGCCCAGAAAGAAGCTCTCCAAGTTGATTATGACAACTACCACGGCATTGTCCGTGACAGGAAAAGAAAACGGTACAAGGAGCGCACTATCACGCTTGACTGTTTCCTTGAGGCAAGCGGTCGCAGTGCTTTCGTTGAGTGGTGCAGCCGATTTATGGCTTTGTTCGATGGTGATGGAACACACCGCCTTACTATCGAATATGACGGCAAGGCAAAGCCTCTCGTTTATGAGGTCGGCTTGTTTGATGATACGGACATTACAAAGACATGGGGAACTTATAACACAGACCTTATGGTCGGCACATTCAAGCTGAAGCTGATAGAAGACGAACCCGTAAAGCGTGTGTTGCGCCACATATCAGCTAACGACAACTCAAAGGCAAGCATAAAGGTTACTTCATCTAAGTTGCTCAATATTTATTGGGGAGATGGAACGCACACATATAATGTGGCTGGCAATGACACGGTTGTAGAACACACATACGCACTTGCTGGCGAATACGACATTATCATTGCTGGCGTGATTGAAGACATTGAAAAGTTTGAAACTAACGACATTGTTATATGGGAATTACTCAAATAATCAAGCGTAATGGCGAAACAATACAGCTCAACACAAACGAGCCGTTTTGTTTCGTCAAAGAGGCTACACTTACAAGCTCTCTAATGGGTGATGATTACATTTCCCTTAAAATAGTATCGTCTGAATGGCTTTCATTTGCCAAGGGCGATAAGATTGTTGTAGGCGGTAACGAGTATAGTATAAGAGCCACAACGACCCGTGAAATTGTGTCGGAGGGTTACTACAACTACGAGCCTGTCTTCTATGGTGTCATGTACGACCTTATGAAGACAATATACCGAAATCGCGACAAGTACGGAAAGAGCGACAAAAGCACTTTCGACTTGACATATACAATCAAGGAATTTGTACAAGTCCTAATCTACAACTTGGAGAGGGATTACCCTGGTGTATGGAAATTTGATGAGGACAACTGCCCAGAAACGGAAGCTATGACAATTCAGTTTTCGGGGGTGAACTGTTTACAGGCATTGCAAACCCTTTGTAATAGCGAGCAGTTTAACTTGGAGTTTCAGATAACCCAAGACAAGGGTATTCGTACAATCCATATTGGGAAATTCGGCAAACGTATCAATCCACCGAGCGGAGCAGATTTCTTTGAGTGGGGCAAGGGTAATGGTTTGTATAACCTCAAAGAACAGAAGATAGACGATAAGGCTATTATCACTCGCCTTTGGGTAGAGGGTGGCACAACCAATATTCGCAGCGATTACAGAGGTTATGCAGAAAGGCTGCAACTTCCGATGAAAAGAATGAACCAATACGACCATACCCTCGCTGATGGTACGGTCGTAAAGGCTAATACCGAAATGATAGGTATTTCAGATGAAAGTAAACGCTACATTGAAAACGCAGAATTGCGTGACAAGATTGGCAGTGAGGAAGATGTGAAAACCTATGACAACATCTATCCGAAACGCACAGGCAAGGTTACGGCAGTCGTTGCTGATGATATTTGTGCTTTCGTTGATGATACAATGGATTTTGACCTTAACAAGAAAGATGATAAGGGGACAGTGTATCTTATGGATGGCGTTAGTGCAAAAATCACATTTACATCTGGTCGTTTGGCTGGACAGCAGTTTGAACTCAATACAAAAGGCGGGTATGACGATAAGACGAAAACTTTTAAGATTATCCCATTTACGGATAATAGAGGTTTGACGATACCGTCAGAAGAAACGAAAAATTCGTTCTTCATAGAGGTTGGCAACACTTACAAAATCACAGACATATATCTGCCCGAACAGTACGAGAAAAGAGCAGAAGAAGATTTGTGGTATGCTGGCAGCGATGATTTCAAGGACGCAAGCCAAGTAAAGGCGCAATATGCCCTTACGTTTGACAGATTGTATTTCTTGCAATCTCTTAGCAGCGACACAGATACGAGCGTATTTGCGGTAGGTGACTATGTGCCTGTTAAAGACACTCGCTTTGGCATTGAGAAAACAATGCGCATACAGAAAATCACTCGCAATCTGTTGCTGGAGCATGACTACCAAATAACTTTGGCAGACAGTACCGCTATATCCATTCAGACGCAGACCGTTCTCACGGTTATAGACCATGAGAATGTAATCAACAACAACCGCCTCCGTGACTTGAATAAGGCAAGGAGGGGATGGAGAACTACCGAGGATTTGCGTAACATGGTATATGACACGGACGGCTATTTTGACACGGAAAACATCAAGCCAAACTCCATTGACACAAATATGCTGACCGTTGGGGCAAAGAGCCAACAGTTTGTCCTGTCTGGTTGTGTTCTGAAAGCTAACTTTGGGGGCAACCCTAATATGTTTGTGGCTACCGCTGGCATACTATCACACCTTACCATTGATAACGACAAAATAAGGAGTTGGCAGATGAACGAAGCATCCTTTGAACTGCAAAGCACGGGTGGGTACTATCTGTTTGCCAAGTGTTCCAAGTCTGGTGAAAATGGTGTGTGGTATTTGACGCAAGAGCAATTGAAGTTTGAACCTACGAGCGACCCGAACAACTACTATTTCCAAGTTGGCATTATATCAAGTCTGTATTCTGATGATAATTTCAGAGATTTTCAGACCACATACGGTTTCACTCGCATCAATGGCAATACCATCACAACGGGACGCATCATAACAAGTGATGGTGAGTGTTACTTGGATTTGGACGGCAACAAGTTTCGCATTGGTGACAGCACAAGTTCTATTGATTGGAATGTGTCAGCAAAGAGCCGTCTAACCCTCAAGAACGTGTCCGTTGCAAGTGGCAGTGGTGATGTTGTTCCGCTTGGTGTGTACCGTGGCGTATGGAATAAGGATTACATATACTACTATGGTGATGAGGTTTCTTATACGGACAATAGCGGTGCAACGTGTACCTATCGTTACAACCACGCAACGCCCTCCAAGGGCATAGTACCAACAAATACTGTTTATTGGGGTGTAGTAGCGCAAGGCGCAAACGGCAAGAATGGAGTGAACAGCGATTGGGCGAGCTTTGTCTTCAAACAGAGCGACACAAAGCCAAATAAGCCAACAGGCACAGCACCTATACCTAACGGTTGGAGCGATGCACCGACTGCAACGGGCAAGTGGTGGATGTCAAAGGCTATTGTCAATGGCGTTACGGGATTAGCTGGAACATGGAGCGAGCCTGTGCAGACAACGGCAGAGGATGGAGTGGATGGTGCTTATACTGATTTCAAGTATGCCAAAAATACATCAAGTGTTTCTTCCCCTCTTATTTCCGTAAGTGAGCGCAATCCGAAAGGTTGGAGTGATGAACCGCCTACAATTTCGCAAGGTGAATATCTTTGGATGAGCCAAGCGGAAATAAATGCTGATGGAACGATGAAAACAAATTGGAGCTTACCTGTCAGAATATCTGGCGAAAAGGGCAACAGTGGAGTGAACGGCTCTACATTCTATTTCATCTATACGGCAGCAAGCAGCATACCAAGCACACCTACATTTGCAGACCCAACATCATTGATAGGGCAGAGCGTGTGGAGCTTAAAGCCGCCAACCCCAACAAGCGGTAAGTTTGTATATATGTCGCAAGCAATGCTCAATGCAAGAACGAATACCTTTGGAACGTGGAGTACACCCATTCGTATTACGGGCTTGAATGGAGAAAACGGTGCAGATGGCACAGATATAGAGTTTATTTATTTGCGCAACACAGGCGATACACCAAGTAAACCCGCCTCAGAAGATAAGGATGATTATGTACCGAGTGGTTGGACAGACAGCCCAAGCGGAATAACTGCAACTTATCAGTATGAATGGGTTTGTGTCAGAACTAAACCAAGCGGTTCTGGCACATGGTCTGCTTTCAGTACGCCTGTCATTTGGGCAAAATGGGGTGACAAAGGTACGGATGGTGATGGAATGGAATATATATTCCAACGTACAGAAGTTGAAACGGCTCCAAGTACTCCATTGACATTCTCGCCAAATGCGGGATTTGTGCCGAGCGGTTGGACTGATGAACCAAGTGGGGTGTCGGCTGATTACCCGTTTGAGTGGGTTTCTATGCGCAAGAAAACAAATGGTATATGGGGCGGCTTTTCAGAGCCTACATTATGGAACAATTATGTGGTATGGAATCCGAACTTGCTTGAACAGACAGAGTTTGCAAGCAAGGATAAAATGGATAGGTGGAATGTGCAATCTATGTATGGTGGCGTTGGTTCTACTGACGCAAGCATTACCCATATCATTGCAAATGCCTTGGATGGTCATAATTGCTACTATGATTTGAACAGCAAGCGAGAAGACGAAACTGTATATAAAGATGTTTTGGGTCAAGCTCTGTTATCAAGCATATCTAAAAAGCTAAAACCCTCCACATGGTACACTCTATCCTATTGGTCTAAGTGTGGCGTAAAGAGAATGACTGTGAACGAAACAAGCAGCAACTATGGCTTTGCCAAGCGTGATATGTACTTGCACAAAGGACAGAAATATACTTTGAGCGTGAACGGACGCATTGACACGCAAGCCAAGAATGACGGAAAGAAATTAGTCTGCTTTGTATTCAACGATAGCTGGAGTTGGAGTAAGTCGGTAGAAATATCTACCACATACAGCTCTACTGCAGTCTTGACTTTTACAGATGTTCCCACAGATGGGGTCTATCATTTCATGGCGTATATGTATGACAACACAGAGCCGAGAACAGGCAAGGTGACATTGAATTGGGTGAGCATGGGAGCCGTTAATGGTGCCATATTCTCCACATACATATATCCGAGTGCGATTGACAACACGAAAGTTTTTGTGGATGGTGTGGCAAAACTGAATGGTGCAATTGGTTCGGATTGCCAAGTGAAACACACGGCTAACGCATCATGGGTAAAGCACACGATTACATTCAAGACCAAAGCAAACTTTGCTGATGAAGAAAAATTGCTATTCCGCTTATCCCCGATTGTAATGTCTGGCAATGGGTATTATGTGTATATATGTATGCCTAAGTTAGAGGTCGGAAAGATAGCAACTGCCTATGATGCAAATTCTGATGATATGCGCCCCGACTACCAAGAGTACAGGTTTGCCAAGAACGGCTCACGCAATAGTGCGCCCGCATTGGTTAAGACTGATGCAGAGCCGAGCGGTTGGACAACTACACAGCCGACTGTTGGAACACTTGAATATCTTTGGATGATTGTTGCCAAGAAAAGCGCAACGGGTGCGTTGCTCACCAATTGGAGTGAACCTGTGCGTATAACCCCTTATGATGGCAAGGATGGTGAGAATGGTAAAAGCCCAGCTATGGTGTATCGTGGCGTGTACGATAGCAGCAAGACATATTACGGCAATCAGTATCGTGTTGATGCAGTCAAGTACAATGGCACATACTACATTGCTCGTATTGATGCGGGTGAGTTCTACAATGTTGCTCCAACGACCACATCAAAGTGGAATAATTTTGGTGCGCAGTTTGAAAGCATAGCAACCAATTTGCTTTTGGCAGAGGGTGCTAACATTGGAGATTGGTTTATCAGCAAAGGCAAAATAGTATCAACGCTTGAACAGGGAAATAAGATAACACTTGATGCGAAAGGTGGTGAAATACTGCTTGAAACATCGAATAATGGCGGTGATAATGTTATGTCTGAATACCAAGGTGTATATGGTGCAAATATTAAGGCAAGTCTAAATAATGGTACTGTCGAAGTACGCTCTAAGAAAAACAGTTCGTCAGTATCTTATATATCCCCTACGGGCGTATTTTCAAATATGGCTGGTACGGATGGTATGCCTTTAAGCTCTGGATATACCCACCGTGGTGCAGTAGTTGGATTAGGATTCGCAAATGTAAAAAAACGAGAATGGGCGGTAAATGCTGTTGAAACGATTGTTGCTGGCGTTTATGGCAGAGCGGATAACAGCGGTACTGCACCCGCTTATGGCGGTTTCTTTTACGACTTGTATGCTGGCGGTCTTACTCTGGGGCGAATTTGTATTACGGAAAATGGCAAGTCTGGACATTCATCATATCTAAGTAGTGATGATAGTCTTGTTATCGGTTATTCACGATATGCCGAAACAGTATATCTACCATCAGACCCCAAAGAAGGACAGGTAATTTTCGTGAAGCAATGGTGGAGTGGTTCGCTGCTATTTAAGCCATTGACGGGGCATCATATTTACGATGATTCTTCCGAAAACACGGATTACGCATTTAGCGAGGGACAAGGAGGTATGTTTGTTTTTACAATCGGCTATGTTAATAGTGTAAAAAAAGAGTCTTGGATAGTATCAAGATGGAAGTTCTAAAACAATAAAGCTATGGCAAAGTATGGATATATAGAGAATGGCTTTCTAAGAGCAAGGGAGGTAGAGCAAGGACAGGTGCAGAACCTTTCTTCTGAATGGAAGCCTGTTGATGATATTGATGAAAGTAAGACTATATCCGATGATGATAATTACACCATTCGGTTAGTTCCTTACGACAATGGAAATCGTATCTCGTTCAACTATGAAAAGGTTGTGAACACGACAAAGATACAGGGTGAGATTGACGCTATCAAAGCTGAATTGTCAGAAACAGATTATCAAGTTATCAAGTGTTATGAAGCCTCCCTTGTCGGTGAAGAATTGCCTTATGACATCAAGGCATTGCACGAAGATAGAAATGAGAAACGAGCGCAAATCAATGCGCTTGAAACGAACCTAACAAATTTAATGGCATTATGAATTGGATTACAGAAAGTAACAGACAAAAGCACTTTCTTTATGCCATTCCTTGTGCCTTTCTACTCACGGTCTTATTCGTGGGTGGATTGGCTTGTGGCATGGAGTTTAAGGACAGAGCTTATGGTGGTAAATGGGATTGGTTGGACTTGTTAGCCACCATATTAGGCGGTGTTTTGGGGCAAATGCTCCAAATATTGCTGATTTATGCCTTAAAGTGTGTTTCTTAGACACATTTTTACTACCTTTGCAGTGTAGATTTACCAAGTAAATATGGAAGATGTAAGAATTATAGCCAAGGGTCGTATTTCCGACCTTTCCAAGGGCTTCTCTTTGGACGGTGTGCCGTTCTCCGTGTATGTCCGTAGCAAGGAAAACACGATGTTGAGCGACACACTGCTTGACTGCCGCCTTATTGGTGACAGAGAGAGGGGAGCCTTTCCTGTGCCAATTGGCGATTGGACACCCGCAATGATAGCGTACATTTCCCCAAACGCTATTGACTTGCAGAAGTATGAGGTATATTGGGGAGCGAGTGAACAACCTAACAAAATCGTATAAGAGTATGGGACTTATTTTAGGCAGCGGTTCTACTAAACCGCAATATCCTTACGATATGTGGTACGGTGTGGAAGGTGACTTTACAAGCAAGGATTACAAGCTCAAAAGGGTTGGCAATCTTGACTTGCACCGCACGTTACCAATTCAGAAGAAACTGAGGCGTTTCGTTGAAAATGCGGACGGCTCTGTAAAATACTACTTGCATCAGAATGACAGCCGTAAGAAGGATTCGGGTGCAAAGGCTATCATTGACAGCACGGATGGAAACGTAATGTTGGAAAAGCCCGACTATTTCGGTCGCTTTGAGGTCGAGGGTACAAGATGGCTCTATGCCATATCGGAATACCCTCTGCCTGGTTTTGTGAATATGTCACGCAAGACTTGTTCGCCTTGGTGTGCAACTATTGACCGTGACACCAATACAGCCGTGTCTGGTTGTTGGTTGCAATGGGATGGCTCTGGCGAACTGTTGCGTGATGAAGAGGGTATCTTGAAAATGCTTGACAATGCCGCACGTTACCGTGGTGGTAGCGGCTCAAATTCGGCTTGGGATGGTACTTATCATTCCATGCTTGGTATGCCAAGAACATCTATCAGCAAGGCGAGCGCACGACCTTATTGTAAAAACGGCACTCACCTTGGAGTGTATCGTGTATATACAGAAATTGCGTGGTTGCAACGCATAGAATATGCTTCATTGCATTGTCAAGACACTTACAACGAAACGCTGACTGCTGACGGATTCAGACAGGGCGGCTTGGGTAGTGGTCCCGCTGTTGATGGTAGTCAGTGGAATACATGGGGTGGATATAACCCGTTTGTTCCTTGTGGAGTGACTGCAACGCTTGGTAACAATACAGGTCGTATCGCATACGTTATCAAAGGTTGGACGGGTGGAGATAAGACCGTCTATGTGACATCTTACCGTGGTTTAGAAGCCCCATTTGAATACTTGTGGCTTTTGGCAGACGATGTGCTTATACGCCATATCCCCGACAAGGAGGGAGGTAGGAGTATTGCTTATCTGTGCGAAGACCCGACAAAGTTCACTTCACATTCAGACAATGCTACGACTGTCCCCGATGGCTACACGGAAATGTGCGATTTACCTCGTAGCAGTGGTTGGATATTGCACTTTGCCATTTCAAGCAATGGTATCTGCTTCCCCGATGCAATAGGTGGTAGTAGCAATCAAGGTGCTTGTGACTACTTCTGGCACCCTGGTAGTGATGCGTCTGGTTGGTGGGGTTTGCTTCTGTCTGCTACTGCGTATAATGGTGCGGGTGCGGGCTGGGGGTGTGCGGGTGCGGATGGTCGTTCCTCGTACTCGTCTGCGTACTGTGGCTTCCGCTTGTGCCGTTTCTGACGGACTGCAAAATGACGGGTCACGGAGCAACGAAAAAACGGGCTAACGTGAACCGTTTGAATTGGAAATATTAAAACAAAATATTTTAAGTGTCGGTAGTATGGGGTTTGCTTCTGTCTGCTAATGCGAATAATGGTGCGAATGCGGGCTGGGGGTATGCGAATGCGAATAATCGTTCCTCGAACTCGAATGCGAACAGTGGCTTCCGCTTTTACCGTTGGGTTTCAATTGAGAAATAAGATACTTAATGCTGCCGACACTTCACCTCTTGGTGGAAAAATAGTGATTAACACGGTGCGAGTAAATGATTGAAAGCTCTGTATTAGACTAACGGCACAACATAGGTAATGAAAGCAAATACATATTTGTATCAATATGCCGACTTTGAGGATTGCGGTCTTTATGTTGGAGATACAGGCAAGCTGGCTTGTTCCCCATCAAAGAAGATAAAGAACGCTTATCACTTGCTATACACGAATGAAAATTTGTGCAAGGCTCAATACAACGCACAGCGTGGAAAAGGTGAGCGAACAGAGATTAACGAATTTAACGACAATATCTGTGAGCGACTGTATGAGTTGTATGAAATGTTGGCTAATGAAACGTATGTACCAGGCGAATACAAGAAAAGAAAGATTTACGACCCGAAAGAGCGTGAACTGATGATTGCGCCATTCTTTCCCGACCGTATCATTCATCATTGCGTGATTAACGTGCTGGGTGAGCATTGGATGCACTTGTTCATTGAAAATACCTATGCTTGCATTAAAGGTCGTGGAGTACACAAGTGTATGCTTGATGTGCGTAGCGCATTGATGCGAGATAAGAAAGGAACTCGCTTTTGTCTTCAAACTGACATTAGCAAGTTCTACGACAACATAGACCATACCGCATTAAAAATAATCATAAGGTTTACTATTGCGGATGAACAGTTGTTAAGGCTGTTAGACAAGATTATTGACAGTAACGGTAAAGACAAGGGGCTGCCTATTGGAAACTACACAAGCCAATACTTAGCAAATTTGTATCTGGCTTATTTCGACCATTGGGTTAAGGAAGTCCTTGCTTTGATTGTTCTAAAGATGTTTGGGGTGAAACTGTATTATTTCCGTTACATGGATGATATGGTTTTCTTGTGCGAGAGCAAAGAGGCACTGCACTTTGTACTTGATATGACAGGCTTGTATCTCGCAACCGAACTGAAAGTTGAGTTCAAGGCAAATTGGCAGATATACCCCGTTGATGATAGAGGCATTGATTATTGCGGTTTTCTGCAAAACCATTACAATGTATTGCTTAGAAAAAGCATACTGTTGAGGTTCTACCGCAAAGCGTCCATTATCGCTAAGAAATGTCCTATTAAAGATGAGAATGATATAAAGCACCTCTTTCCGTCTGAATGGGGTTGGACTATCAGATGTAGTGAGGCGCACAAAAAGAATGTCTTTAATAAAATTATAAACGATGGACACAAGTATTTTATCAATGGGTCTGCTGTCAGCACAGCGTCCGCAAGTGATAGACCCGTACAACAACGGACAGGGAACATTCCTCTACAACTTCAACATAAAGGAAGTGGAGGTTGTGACGGAAGAAATGGGCGGTACACACATAGCCAAAGACGGAGAAAAGCCGACAGGCAAGATGTGGCAGTATGACAGCCTTCGTGTCGAATACCCAAAGACTGCCGACAACATTTTCAGTACGCTGATTACTGCAAAGTACCCAGCTAAGACTGAAAGCAAGTTAGTGAACGAGTATCAGAGTGCAGCACTCGGCTTGATGGATGAATCCGCAAAGAAACCCTATGAGGATTTCTTGAAAGACCGTCTGGCTATCCGCACGATGATAGACAACGATTGTGAAACCCTTAACATTCCAATGGACTTATGAACGAGATAGAAGATTTTGTAGAAGACCCTAACGAGAACAGCGACCTGTTCGATTGTGAGTTTACATCTGTGGATGCGGTAGTGAACCAAGTGACAGTATTCACGGGTTGGGAGAACAGAGCAACAGAGAACGGGGAGCGTACTCTTGTCGCTTATGGCGAGGGTTATAACAGGTCTGCTTTCTTCACTGACAGCAAGAAACTGAAAGATGTATTCTGTAACCCTAAGAGGCGTTATCCATTCCGTGCCATTATCAAGGTGGTATCTTATGGCAATATGTACGGCTTTCGTGTATTCTCGCCTAACAGTGAGGTGACAAGGGAAGACAAAGAGAACTTCGATTTCTATAAACGTACCAAAAACAGACGAAGCCGATGAATAGCATAACAGATGTAACGACAGTTGCGCACGGTATAAGTGATTTCGGCATGATGGCAGTAACAGCGGCTTTCTTCTTGATTTTGTCGGCTGCAATGATGGTTGCCATTTTCAAGTGGTTCAAGGCTATCATTGAGCAGATGATGCAAGACAACAAGGAGAGCTTGCAAGAGCTTACCAAGACAACCAACGCCCAGAATGATATGTTGCAAGACATATCGGAGGGTCTAAGGACAGAAACGCTGCTGCGCATACGCAATCTGACAGGATTTGCCTTTGACCTATCAATAGAGCAAGTTTGTCGGCTGATAAAAAGGGTGCGCCAAGAGAATCATATCATAGACCACGAAGCGACAGCGGCTAAAATCCGCAAGTCGTTAATGGTGATACACAATGATAGAAACAGCCGTTTTGACCCGTTCACTTACAGAGGGAAACCAATATCTGATTATTGCGTTATCGAATGGGTGGAAGATGTGGCAAAGGTGGTGGAGGGCGAGATTTACAATGCGGACGGTGCAAACAATGCCCGTGCCTACACAAATGTAAAGCTCGCATACGACAACATCAAGACCGACTTTTATCAACGGCTTAATTCATAAATACAATATCTGCGTAAAATTATATGCGCATTTATACAACATTTTAAGCTAATTATATATTATGGTTAAAATTTTAATCGACAATGGACACGGTGTAAACACCAAGGGCAAGCAATCGCCCGATGGTCGTTTGCGTGAATATGCTTTTGCAAGAGATATTGCAAAGCGTGTTGAAAGCTGCCTCAAGTGTAAGGGTTATGATGTAGAGCGAATAGTGCCAGAAGACTTTGACATATCGCTTTCAATTCGATGTAAGCGTGTCAATGACATCTGCCGTAAGGTGGGTGCCAAGAATGTGCTTGTGGTGTCAATACACAGTAACGCTGCTGGTTGTAACGGCAAATGGTATAGCGCAAGGGGATTTTCCTCTCATGTGGGACTTAATGCCTCGGCTAACAGCAAGAAACTCGCTGCTTGTCTGTGGGATAAGGCTATTGAGTTAGGTCTTAAAGGCAATCGTGCGGTTCCTAACGACAGGTACATTCCGCAAGACCTTGCTATCTGCCGTAATACTCTTTGCCCCGCTGTGCTGACAGAAAACCTATTCTACGACAACAAGGAAGATTTGGAGTTGCTGTTAAGTGAAGACGGAAAAACTGCAATAACCAAACTCCATGTGGACGGTATCATTGACTATATAAATAATGTACTGAGATGAACAGATGGCTTGGTATCGCAATAGCGGTGTTGTTATGCGTTAGTTCCGCTCTGTATCTGCGAAACAAGGCGTTGCAATCAGACAACAACCGCTTGCAAGGCAATCAGACGGCACTGCTGGAGAAAGCAACGTACTACAAAACAGAAGCTGGTAAGTCGGCTGCGAGTGTTCAAAGGTTGGAGCTTTCCTGTTCAGAACTGAAAGGCAAGTATAAGGAAATGTGCCAGACAGCCGATGAGTTAGGAATAAAGGTTAAACGCTTGAAAGCTGCCTCTACGACTGCAACAGAAACGGAGGTGAAAGTGATTACACAAGTCCGTGACAGCATTGTGTATCGCAATGGCACCATTGATACCGTCAAGTCTTTCAGTTGGCATGATGCGTGGGTAAATATACTTGGTGAACTGAAAGGGCGTGATGTATCGCTGAATGTCGTATCGCAAGATACCATAGTCCAGATTGTACATAGAGTGCCGAAAAAGTTTCTGTTTTTCCGTTGGGGGTGCAAGGCTATCAGACAGGAAATTGTCAGTACTAATCCGCACACTCGGATAACATACACAGAGTACATAGAACTTAAATAGGTTTCTTTAAGGTTAAGATTGTTTTTTATTAGTTGGGAGTGTCGGCTGAGAAGTCGGCACTTTTTCTTGCTCGTTTCCCAAAAAATTGTATTACCTTTGTGGGCGAAATGAACGTAGTAATGAATGATGAAATACAGAAATTCTACAATAATTCTACAAAATCACATACTAATTGTGTAACTCGCTGAAAATCAGATTTGGATTAAGGGTTTTCTAAACCTTTTATCCTTTACTCTTTTCTTCTTTGATCCCGTGGATCCCTGCTCTTTTATACATGCGTTATTATTAATTCTTAGTATTGGTTCCTTTTTATCCCATTCTATATCAGCCAGCCGATGGGCTTCGCTGCATTAGTTGCGTTTTGTATTCAATTTCTCTGCAATCAGCTTTTTGCCCTTCGCAGAGAAGGCGAAGATCACGGCTCCCACTACAGCCAGGAGCAGGATTCCTGTGAGCGGACGATAGAACAGCCATGCCAGTGCGATGATTGTTACAGACCATGCAAAGCCCAATACTCCACAGATGAGCGATACTCCTAATGCGAAGATGTTTGCCACGAAAGGTATCACCTTCAGCAGAGTCTCTGCGATGCCCAGTATGCCGCGCAGACCGGAGATTACGAGCAGCACGCCGATTACGCGGAGCACCCAAGTCAGCATGCTGTTGCCTTCGTGCTGCTCGGTGAACATCTGGTCGGCAGTCTGCACACCCTGTGTGATTACCGACAGCTGCTTGCCGTTCTTTGCCGTATAGTTAGAGAATGTGTTGCCGTTCACCACTGCGATGATCGACACGTCGCCCGGATCACACTGCTTGTAAGTCACTCTCACGTCGCCGATTTCAGGAGTAGCCGAGTTCATGCCCATATATATCGTGTTGCCCTGAACATGAATACATTCAGCATTATAGGCGTTAGCAGACTTCTGTCCCACGGAGTCGTTAGCGTTCTGGGTCTCCTTGTTTTCAGCCGTCTCGTTGCTCTTGTTACCGTGTTTCGACTTGTAGATCTTCACTATCTGCTTGTCCAGTTCGCGCAGCTTGTCGTCGGTTAGAGTCACCTTTGTCTCCGTATCTGTAGAGAGCGACTTCACTTGACTTTCGTTCAGCTTGTAGGCACCGAAGGTCACTTCCTTGGCATCCCATCTCTCCCTCTTCAGGTCGGCAAGCACGAAGTTGCTGTTCTTATACTGAGGGTCGTGGAATTCGCTGGAGTTCACCGGTTCGCTCTTCCACCCCTTTTCATAAGTATATGTGGTTACAGTCTCTTCACTGCCGCCGAGCTTGTCTTTCTTGGTCGTCTTGGCAACCTCCACCCACTGATAGTATTCCACACTGCGCTGCAGGGCAATTGCGCCAACTTTGATTCCGAACACATCGTCGGTCAGTGTGTCTCTTGTCGTGGCGAGTCCTGTGGCATGTACGAGTTTGCCGTTTAGTGACGGGCTGATGTTTGTGATGTCTTTCATCTCCACATAGTTGCCCTGTGCCTCTTCAAGCATTCTGGTGGTTTTCACCGCTCTGCCTTCGTTCCACCATAATAGACAGGTTCCGATGATGAACATGAGGATTCCGGAGAATACACCGCCTACTGAATTTTTCAGTCTGCTACCGTAGCTGGTAGTTGTTGTTTCTGTGTATGCCATAATAGTTATGTTTATTGGTTAATATTTCTTGTTTGGTTTCATCAGGTGAGGAGTTCCTTTCCCCTTTGCTCCCCTTGGCCTGTTGTTCTGTCAATTTATCAGGATTTATCCTTTGTCTTTTTCTGTGAGGAATTTTCCCGACACGCTTTGTTTTTTGTCTGGGGCAAAGTTACGGATGAAACCGGATATTCCACATTGCAAATCTTCTCAAAAAACTTGCAATTCCTACTTATTTCATTTCTCCTCCCGTCTTCGGCGGCGTTTCCCTGATGACAAAACCGACAGTTTTGCCAACTTCAGTAAGCAAAACCTTCCACTTTGGACGAACTCGACATTTTCAAAACTTACACTGCTAAAGTATTGATACATAATGTGTTAAATAACGATTCTGACAGGATTTGCCAATTTTGATGTCGCCTATAAGAGCCTTGAGGCAATAATTCTTGATTTTTCTTTCAAAAACATCATTTTCCAGTCTTCAGATTCAATTTTCCTTCAATTTCTCAGTGCTTTCCCAAGTCATCGCCAATGATGCTAATAATCATCTCTGTGTATGCAGTAATATCCTGTTAGCATCCATTATATCGGCTTTCCCCCTTCTTGTATGCCTCAATTCTTTGTATATTCCTGCGTCTGTTCCGATTTCCTTAAGTTATTTTACCAAAATGTCAATTTGAGAAGATTTGCAATTTTTTTGGAAGAAAATGCAAGCTGATTTCCTTTGTTTCATCCTTACCTTTGCACCAGCAAGAGCGATGAACAGCCAGGCTGCATCGCTACCATCACAAAAATACGATATATATGATATTGCGCTCCGTGTGAAAGTGGGCGTCGGGAGGTTGCCGAAAGGCAGACATCATGGTTGATGGGGATCAACGGAGGCATACCGTTTGCCTCGGGAGCCGGATAAACAATACCGGCTCCAGTCCCCGCCAGCATGGATAGAATGAGAAAGACCATTGATGCAATGGTATACATATTATATATACATTGACGCAAGACGGAAAACAGACGACGGAAAACAGACGTAAGATGAAAAGACGAAACCATAATCAAAAACTGATAATATAAAGAGAGTGAGACAATAACATTCATCAACCATAAACTATAAGATTATGAAAATGACAAAGACTATCGTTGCCCTCGCACTCCTGTTTGGATGCAGCGCAACAACCAACGCACAGATCGGCGGACTCCTGAATAAAGCCAAGAGAGCCGCCAAGGAAAAAGTGGAAAAGAAACTGAAGAAGGCAAAGAACGACGCCATCAACAAGGCAGAAGGCTCAGCCATGGAGAAGGCTGGTCTGAAGAAAGCCGACTACGACCCCAACTGCAAGTATAAGCCAAGCAAGGAAGCTCTCGCTGCCGACCCGCAGGCTAACGACCAGACAATAGAGAAGGGCTTCACCAAGAGCATCGGCGATATCCATGCCTGCTATGAGCAGATTCAAGACGTTACACTCTACTCACCTTATTACACCGACGACGCCAAGCGCTTCTACGGCATAGGAGCTGAAGAGGGCACGTTCTACAACATCTTCTTCGGAATGTTTTCAGAAACATTGAAGTATGACGGTATTCACAAGGCATACCATTATCCTAATTTCACACCCGTGAATCTGGCTAACGAACAGATACAGGTGCCATGTGATGAATTCGTTCTAAACTTCTGGACTTGCCGTTTTATGGCTGACCCTAAGTCGGAGAAGGCTCTAAAGGAGTTTGTCTATGCCTACACTTGGCTCAATTCTTTGAATGTGAAAGCTATCCGCCACTATGCTATGAAGGACGAGACGGCAGGTGTGATCAGCGACAACGCAATACTGCCTTCTAATTTCCGGCAAATGCGCTACGACCGCGACAACATGGCTTATGGTCTGGCAGTCACCGTCACTCCATACGAGAATCTGCTGAAGCTTGCCAACGAATGTGCTGCAGGCATCACGGCAAAGGACGGCAGCGGTTTCTCAAGACTGCTCTACCACCTCGTGCTCAAAGTGCTCGTTGACGACTTCCTGCCAAGACACAAGGATGCGAAGAACGACGATTCGTTGAGGCTCCTGAGTCTGAAACTCGATACTCCGCGTATCGGAGAACTCCTCGACGCTTATCAGAATGACTTCGTTGATGCCGTTTCAGAGCCTAAGGGCGTCACCGTGGATGCCAAGACCCGCAATGCCGGTATCGCTGCAGCGAAGAAATTTGCAGGTGCAAACTTCGAGAAGGCTGTGTTCACCAAGAGCTCATGGCAGACGTTCAAGGAGTCTAAGTATCCTTACCGCATAACAGCCTACGCTCTTCCTATCGCTATCATCACTAAGGAAGGCGGCAAGCGCTTCGTGCAGTATTGCACTCTCACCAAGTCTGCCAACGGTTCGAACTACTTCGTGCAGGCTGGTAGCGACACACGCAAACATCCGATCAAGTAGACAAGATAACGGGTAGGCAAGGAGATTTGCATCACTTGTTTATAAACTTAAACAATGATTGTCAAGGAATGCAAATCCCCTTGTCTACTTGTCAACACGTCAACTTGTTTACTAACCAATAAAAAACTACAATTATGAAGAAGCTAAACTTAAAGAAGGTGTTACTAAAGAGAATGATGACAACCATGACTGTCGTCATCATGACAATGTTCGCCATGCCAATGATGGCGCAGGATGAAGTATGGATCAATGGAGAAGAAAAGACAGTGTATTATGTTGAAGTCTATCCAAATGTAGGCTTCCAGAACGGTTTCACTATCTTTCTTTATCTTTCCCCCGACAAGAAAGAATACATCAATGTGATGGGCGACAATACCCTTCACGCCGGCGGATTCTTTTATCCGGTAGACATCACTCGTTATGAAATAGACTTCACAGACCGGTGTCACTGGTACGTTAGTTACTATAAGGATAACAAAGTGAAGGTGGAAACCTGTGGCAACTGGCGCTTTGATCTTGACATCTTTTCAGAAGGACGTCTTACCGTTTCCGGTGGCGATCCCAACAGCGGACGATTCGGCGTGGATTTGTGGGGTATCATAACGCAAAACACCTGTGGAGACGGAAACACGTATGAAATTAAAGTGGATTATCATACTGAACATGAAAGACCCGTACCTGGCAGTTTGAAACTCTCTACCGTGACGAGCAATTCCATCGGTCTTTATTGGACACATGCCGAAGACAACGAAACTCCATGGGCAGACCTGAACTATGCAGTAAGCTATATAAGAGAAAAGGACCAGGGGTTTAAGGATTGGGAACTCATACCAGTGGGCAAAGCCAACTCATATGTTCTCAAGAATCTCGAGCCCTCCACTGTTTACAATGTCGAAGTGATGGTGGAAGATGGAGCTGGCAACACTGCTCACTATGAAACATTGGATATCATAACGTCAGAATCAGCCGGCATCGAGAGCGTCACCTCCGTCGTTCCGGCAAACAAGCAGGGCACCTTCACCCTTGAGGGCATGAAGCTGACCCGCCAATGGAATGAACTGCCAGCTGGCGTATATATCGTCGACGGTAAGAAATGTGTGAAGAAATGACATCAACCAACTAAAAAATCAAGATTATAAAAAAGATTTTCAAACTTGGTAGACTACAATGGTGTGGGTTCTGAGTACTGGTGAGATGATTCCCGGTTTTACGTGGAGTCAAACAGCCAAATCACAATCATTGGAAAGGATAGCAATTCTTCAGGAAATGGGCACCACCGTTGCCACAAGTGGGCACGGTGGTGCCCAAAACTGTGTCCAAAATATTCACAGATCGTTTTTTTTGTTTTCTCTTTTCTTGGTCATAAAAAAGGGCTGCACGGTTTCACAACCAGGCAGCCCCAAACTTAAACAACCAATAAAAGAAATAGATTGTACATATAAATATGTGTAGTCATATCAGAGGGACCAATCTAAAATCCCCATGACGTCTTTTCAAACTCTTTTTCTGTTAGCCGCCGTTATCTGATGAACAACAGTTCGCGATACTTAGGCAGCGTCCACAGTTCGTCGCTCACCGTGAGCTCCAGCTTGTCGATGTGGTAGCGAATCTGCTCCATCTTAGGAGCCACCGTGTCGTGGTATGCCACAGCCTTGGCACGCTCGTCGGTAAGCTTGTTTGCCACCTTGCGCGCGTTGACCAGTTCCTCCACACCCTTCTCGATAATCTGTGTGCGCTCGGCGATGTCCTCGATAATCTTGATGTTTCTCGAGCTCAGCTTTTCTGCCTTTTCCTCCGGGAACACCATACGCATGTTCTGCACGTTTTTCAGCAGCATGCTCTGATAGTGGGTGGCAACAGGAATGATGTGGTTCATCGTGAGGTCGCCCATCACGCGTGCCTCTATCTGAATCTTCTTGGTGTAAGTCTCCCATTTCACCTCGTTGCGCGCCTCAAGCTCCTTCTTCGTCATAACGCCCAGCTTTGTGAACATCTCTACGGAAGAGTCGCTCAGATAGTTGTCGAAAATCACCGGACAGCTTGTCTCGCAGTCCAGTCCGCGCTTCTTTGCCTCCTCTACCCATTCGTCAGAATAGCCGTTGCCGTCGAAGCGTATAGGCTTGCAGGTCTTGATGTCCTGGCGCAGAACGTCGATGATAGCTTTTACCTTGTCCTCGCCCTTCTCGATGAGAGCGTCAACACGAGTCTTGAAGTCAACCAGAGCCTCTGCCACGGCAGAGTTCAGAGCGATCATAGCTGCTGCACAGTTAGCCTCAGAACCCACGGCACGGAACTCGAAGCGGTTTCCGGTGAATGCGAAAGGCGATGTGCGGTTGCGGTCGGTGTTGTCGATGAGCAGTTCTGGAATTTCCGGAATGTCCATCTTCATTCCCTGTTTGCCCGCCATTTTGAACACATCCTCGCTGTCGCTGTTTTCTATCTTGTCGAGCAGAGTTGAGAGCTGAGTGCCGAGGAATGACGATATGATTGCTGGAGGAGCCTCGTTGGTACCCAGACGGTGAGCGTTTGTGGCGCTCATGATAGACGCCTTGAGCAGCCCGTTGTGGCGGTATACACCCATCAGTGTTTCCACGATGAATGTCACGAAGCGCAGGTTTGCCTCCGGAGTCTTGCCGGGAGCATGGAGCAGCACGCCGGTGTCGGTAGACAAGCTCCAGTTGTTGTGCTTTCCGCTGCCGTTGATGCCGGCGAACGGTTTCTCGTGAAGCAATACTATGAATCCATGCTTGCGAGCCACCTTCTTCATGAGCGACATAAGCAGCATGTTGTGGTCTACGGCGAGGTTTGTCTCCTCAAAGATAGGAGCTATCTCAAACTGGTTTGGTGCCACCTCGTTGTGGCGTGTCTTGCATGGGATAGAGAGTTCGAGAGCCTGGATCTCAAGATCCTTCATGAACGCCTGCACACGGTCAGGAATCGTTCCGAAATAGTGGTCGTCCATCTGCTGGTTCTTTGCAGAGTCGTGACCCATGAGTGTGCGGCCGGTGAGCATGAGGTCTGGGCGGGCACTGTATAGGTCGGCATCCACGAGGAAGTATTCCTGCTCCCATCCCAGATTTGAAGTCACCTTTGACACCTTAGGGTCGAAATAATGGCATACGTTCGTTGCAGCCACGTTGACGGCGTGCAGCGCGCGGAGCAGCGGAGCCTTGTAGTCGAGCGCCTCTCCGGTGTATGATATGAAAACTGTAGGGATGCAGAGAGTGTCGTCGATGATGAAGACTGGCGATGTAGGGTCCCATGCCGAGTATCCGCGGGCCTCGAAGGTGTTGCGGATTCCGCCGCTTGGGAACGAGCTGGCATCAGGCTCTTGCTGCACGAGCAGCTTGCCGGAGAATTCCTCAATCATTCCTCCCTTGCCGTCGTGCTCGATGAAGGCATCGTGCTTCTCTGCTGTTCCGCCGGTGAGCGGCTGGAACCAGTGTGTGTAGTGTGTCACGCCATTCTCCTCAGCCCATTGCTTCATGCCGTTAGCCACGGCGTTGGCGATGCTGCGGTCGAGTGTGGCGCCATTGTCAATTACGTCTATAAGCTTGTCGTAGACGTCGGCTGGCAGGTATTTGTACATTTTGGCACGGTTGAAAACGTATTTTCCGAAATACTCTGACGGACGTTCCACCGGTGCTATAACTTCTTCAGGGCGTTTCTTGAACGCCTCTTCTACAACCTGGAATCTTAAATTAGCCATTGTTCTTAAGTCGATTTTATTGATGTTCTGTTTTCAGTTTGCAAAGGTAATGCTTTTTCTTGTTTCTACATACCTTTTTGTAATAATATTTGCAACGTTTAATATCTTTTTGTAGTCTATTGTTGATAAATGTCATGAAAATTGTTCTTTGTGCTCGCCGAAACTCATGATTTCATCCATTTGGCAAGGCGTTGCATTGCCTCCTCGCAGTCTTCGCGCTCGCCGAAGGAAGTGAATCTGACGAAGCCCTCTCCGCTCGGTCCGAAGCCGACACCGGGAGTGCATACTATCTGTGCTCCGTAGAGCAGCTGCTCAAAGAATTTCCAGCTGTCCACACCGTCGGGAGTCTTCACCCACAGGTATGGAGCGTTCACTCCGCCATATACTCTGAAGCCGAGCTTCTTCAGTGCGTCGTACATCAGTCTGGCGTTGCCCATATAATAGTCAATCACTGCCTTGGTCTGCTCCTTTCCATCGGGAGAGTATATCGCTTCGGCAGCCCGCTGGCTGATATAGCTTGTGCCGTTGAACTTGGTGCATTGTCTGCGGAACCAGAGCGTGTTCAGGGCGATGCGCTCCTTGCCGTCGATGGTCACGGCGGTGAGTTCCTTCGGTATCACGGTGTATCCGCAGCGCACGCCGGTGAAGCCGGCCGTCTTTGAATAGCTGTGGAATTCTATCGCCACCTTGCGCGCTCCCTTTATCTCATAGATGGAGTGGGGGATGTGAGGTTCTGTGATGTATGCCTCGTATGCGGCATCGTAGAGAATCAGCGTATCGTTCTTCAGGGCGTAGTTCACCCATTTCTTGAGTTCCTCCTTCGTTATCACCGTGCCCGTAGGGTTGTTGGGATAGCAGAGGTATATCATGTCTACGCGATGGTCGGGAATCTGCGGCACGAAGTCGTTGGTCTCCATGCATGGCATATAGGTGACGTTGCTCCATTTTCCGTTTTCGAGCACTCCCGCCCTGCCGCACATCACGTTGGAGTCGATGTATACCGGATAGATAGGGTCGGTCACTCCCAGACTGTTGTCCCATCTCACCAGTTCGCCGATGTTTCCAGTGTCGCTCTTCGCTCCGTCGTTTACGAACACCTCGCTCGGGTCGAGACGGATGCCTCGCGGCAGGAAGTCGTTTTTCACTATTGCCTCGCGGAGCCACAGATAGCCCTGTTCCGGTCCGTATCCATGGAATGTCTCCTTGTGTGCCATGTCGTCAACTGCCTTGTGCATGGCGTCGATGACGGCAGGCACCAGCGGACGCGTTACGTCGCCGATGCCGAGGCTGATGACTCTGGCCTTGGGATTAGCCACCTTGTAGGCATTCACCTTCTTGGCGATGTCGGCAAAAAGGTAGTTCTTCTGAAGTTTCAGGTAATGTTCGTTTACTAATGCCATATTGAAATTCTTTTTATTTGTTGTAAGTGTCGTTGTTGTTTGTTATGTGAGCGTTGTCGCTTGTTGTGAGTGTAGTTGTCGTTTCCTCTTTCATCTGTGACTTTGTCTGCCGGCAGGTCATTCTCCGATTTCCCCGTCGAAGACGATTTCCGCCGGTCCGGTCATATATACATGGTTGTCGGCAGACCGCCATTCAATCTGCAGCGTGCCGCCGTCCATGCGGATTTCGCTACGGCGCGATGCCCGTCCGGTGAGTGCTGCCGCCACCGCCGTGGCACAAGCCCCTGTGCCGCAAGCCATCGTTATGCCGCTGCCGCGTTCCCACACACGGGTGCGGATGGCTCCGTCGGACAATATCTGCGCGAACTCGATGTTGCAGCGCTCAGGGAAATTGCTGTCGCGCTCCATCACGGCACCGTATCTTGCGATGTCTATCGTGTCGATGTCGTTGAGGAAAGTCACGAAGTGTGGATTTCCCATACATACGAAGGTTCCCTCAAACCGTCTGCCCTCAGCCATCAGTATGCCTCCGCTGAGGTCGGCATACTGACGGTGGTTCTCCGTCAGCGGTTCGAGCATGTCAACGGTGACGCTCTCCACTGTCTTTCCCTCGCTGTCGAGATGCAGCATCAGCGTCTTGATGCCGGATAGAGTTTCCAGTTTTATCTCCGTCTTGTCGGTGAGTCCACGTTCATAGAGATATTTCCCGATGCAGCGCGATGCGTTTCCGCACATCATCGCCTCAGACCCGTCGGCATTGAAAATCCTCATTCTGTAGTCGGCAGCGTCGGTGGTGGGTCGGCAGATGAGCACCAGTCCGTCGCCTCCGATACCCTTGTGGCGGTCGCTCCATCTGATGGAAGCCGAATTGGGGTCGTTTACATCATATAATAATGTGTTGACGTATATGTAGTCATTGCCAGCACCGTGCATCTTGGTGAAATGAATCTTCTTGTCTGACATCTTGTGTTTTGTTTGTTGTTGTTAGGTTTAATCCCCAATCGGTCATTATACCGTTTTGGTATCCCTAATGACCGATTCAGGCTTAATTTGTTTGCTTCGGCTGCAAATGTACAACAAATTGATTTATGTTGCTGCAAATACTGATGCATTTTTGCGTATTTTTTTAATCTAAATAACGAATTGTAAGAGTTTGAGGACTGAAAAATGCTTTCCGTTATTGTAATGATGTTTTTCACTTATATGTTTTCCGGATATCGCCACGTAGATAATAACCCGTTGGCGGAATTTTTTTAATTTGGTCGATATGATTAAAAGGTGCCCATATCGCTGATTTTTAGTAAAACCAAGAATTGCCGAAAAACTGTCAGATTGTCTGGTTTTTGGCTGTAACGTTCAGACAGACAGATAGTTGCCTGCCTGGCGATTGTCAGCCGATTGTCTGGATGGTTTGCTGATGAAAGGAATTGTCAAGTGTGAGGAATCGTCAGAAGTGAGGAATTGTCAGATGAAAGGAATGTCAGCTGTGAGTAATTCAGACTGCAGGAATGGCATGCGTTGGCAGAATTCTGAAAACAGGAATATGTGTCTTACAACATTAGCTTATTGGGCAGACGCCTGACAGCAAATCTGCCCAACAGGGGCAAGCACGTTGCCCATGATGGGCAAGCACGTTACCCCAGTTGGGCAAGCAGCGTGCCCAATTTTAGCCCGAATCCGTCATTAGAATTAAGAAATTAGTTCCGCCAACGGGTATGTATTTGGAGTCAAATGATTATGCTTTTTGGACTGTAGGATTGTCATAAGAGTGCTATGGATTTGGTCGTTTTCAAGGCGTTTAGAAACATGAAAATCGCCTGATACCAAAATTTATTTCTCGATTTTATAGCCTGATACCAAAATCTTTTCTTTGATTTTATAGTCTGACACCAAAATCTTTTTCTTTGATTTTATGGTCTGACACCATATAGGTATGTTACATTCCTCACTCAAATTGCACCAAGTTGTTATATTACCGCCACTAAATTCATGAAATGCTTGAAGAATACAAAAATAATGACTACATTAGCGGTCTGTTATATAAATAAAATCAGAAATGCAAGACTTCAAGTATTATGCACCAACCGAAGTGGTGTTCGGAAAGGATGCCGAAGAGCATCTTGTGGAAATGATAAACAAGTATGGCGGCAAGAAAGTGCTCGTACACTACGGCGGCCACAGCGCTGAGCGGTCAGGACTGCTCGCCTCTGTGCGCGAAAAGCTCAATGCCGCAGGAATATCGTTCGTGGAACTGGGCGGCGTGAAGCCCAACCCGCGCCTCACACTCGTTCACGAAGGAATAGAACTCTGCCGCAAGGAGAATGTTGACTTCATACTCGCCGTAGGCGGCGGTAGCGTGATAGACTCGTCGAAGGCTATCGGATTCGGAGTGAAATACGACGGCGACGTGTGGGACATCTACGCAAGGAAATATGTGCCCACGGAGATGCTCCCTGTGGGAGTGATTCTGACCATACCGGCAGCAGGAAGCGAGATGAGCGACTCGAGCGTGATAACGAAAGAAGACGGCGACCTGAAGATTGGATACTCCAACAATATCTGCCGACCGAAATTCGCCATCATGAACCCGGTGCGCACATTCACACTGCCACCATATCAGACAGCATGCGGAGCTACCGACATCATGATGCACACCATGGAGAGATACTTCGGAAAGGTGGACGACATGACACTGATAGACAATATAGCCGAGGCGCTCATGAGAACGGTGAAAGACAGCGTGTTCCATGTGCTTGAGAATCCGGAAGACTACCGTAACCGCGCTTGCATAATGTGGGCGTCGAGTCTGGGACACAACGACCTGACAGGCGACCGCTCTTATGCTGACTTCGCTACACACCAGATAGAGCACGAGCTGAGCGCCATGTTCGACGTGGCACACGGAGCAGGACTCGCCGCAGTATGGCCGTCGTGGGCAAGATACGTGATGGACGAGAATGTGTCGAGATTCGCACGCTTCGCAGTGAACGTGATGGGAGTGCCCAATGATTTCACCGACACCAAGGCTACGGCAATGGCTGGAGTTGAGGCTGTGGAGAAATTCTACAGAGCCATCGGTATGCCTACAAACATCCATGAACTGATAGGAAGAGAAATCACCGACGACGAGATAAAGGAGCTGGCGCGCAAATGCAGCCACGACGACGGACGCACCATCGGAGGATTCAAGATACTCGACCGTCACGACATGGAGGAAATCTACAAGATGGCGAGATAAACGCCAATCCTGTGGAGATGACGGATGATAGAAAGACGAAAACTATGCTTCCCTTTCCCACGCCGGTTGTGGCGGCGTGGGAAAGGAGTCACATACTATATATTATAATAATAAGGTGTCTGTTGCTATAGACAGATATGATGCTGCAGGCAGATATGATATTGCAGACAAATAAATACTATAGACAATATATTATTGCAGGTAAATGTAAAACTATAGACTGATATAATGAAAAACAACAATTCCATTTTCGGCAAAGACGGCGTGAGCTATGTCTTGCCATTCGTGCTGATAACGTCGTGTTTCGCCCTATGGGGATTCGCCAACGACATCACGAACCCGATGGTGAAGGCTTTCTCGAAGATATTCCGCATGTCGGCAACAGACGGCGCGCTGGTGCAGGTGGCTTTCTATGGAGGATACTTCGCGATGGCATTCCCGGCAGCGATGTTCATACGGCGCTTTTCGTATAAGGCAGGAGTGATGCTCGGTCTCGCGCTCTATGCCCTGGGAGCCTTTCTCTTCTTCCCGGCAAAGATGACCGGGGAGTATGCCATGTTCCTGATGGCGTATTTCATACTCACCTGCGGACTGTCGTTTCTTGAGACATCATGCAGTCCGTATATCCTGACGATGGGACCGCAGGAGTCGGCTACGCGACGCCTGAACCTGGCGCAGTCGTTCAACCCTATGGGATCGCTGCTCGGCATGTATGTGGCGATGAACTTCATCCAGGCTAAGCTCAACCCGATGAGCACGGCAGGGAGGGCACGGCTCTCCGACCAGCAGTTTGAGGTGCTGAAGGATCACGACCTCTCGGTGCTTATAATGCCATATCTCGCCATCGGAGCGGTGATATTGGCGATGCTTCTCATAATAAGCATGGTAAAGATGCCGAAGAACGGAGACAACGACAAGTCGCTCAACGTCATCCCCACGCTGAAGCGCATCCTCCACATCCCGCACTACAGAGAGGGAGTGGTGGCACAGTTCTTCTACGTGGGAGTGCAGATAATGTGCTGGACTTTCATCATACAATATGGCACGCGGGTGTTCATGAACGAGGGGATGACGGAGATAGATGCAGAGGTGCTATCGCAGCAGTATAATATCGTGGCGATGGTGATCTTCTGCTGTTCGCGGTTCGTGTGTACCTTCCTGCTGCGCTATCTCAATGCCGGACAACTGCTTATGATACTTGCCATCGTGGGCGGATGCCTCGTTGCGGGAGTGATAATGCTGCAGAACGTGTGGGGAGTATACTGTCTCGTCGCAGTCAGCGCATGTATGTCGCTGATGTTCCCTACTATCTATGGCATCGCCCTCGAAGGACTCGGCGACGATGCCAAGTTCGGAGCGGCCGGTCTGATAATGGCAATCCTCGGAGGCAGCGTGATGCCGGCAATGCAGGCAAGCATAATTGACATGCACGAGGTGATGGGAATGCCGGCGGTGAATGTGTCGTTCGTGTTGCCTCTCGTATGCTTCGTCGTGATATCTGTATATGGCTATCGCACGATGAGGAGGTCGAAATGAAATTCTTAACCCCAAAGCGGTCATCAAGACTTTGATTTGATCTAAAATAGTTTGATAACTGCTGAATTATTTGGCAGTTACGGGAATAATGACTACCTTTGCACCGCTTTTCGGCGTAATCGCTGGCAGGAAGAAGAGTGGCCTGTTATGTTGCGTTGGAACGATAAACAATTTTAAACAGTTAAATTACAATGGATTTAATTAAAGTTGCTGAGGAAGCATTTGCAATCGAGAAGCAGTATCCTGAGTTCAAGGCTGGTGACACTGTTACTGTAGCCTACAAAATTATCGAGGGTTCTAAGGAGCGTATCCAGCTCTACCGTGGTGTTGTTATCAAGATCAACGGTGAGGGAACAAAGAAGCGTTTCACTGTACGCAAGATGTCTGGAACTGTTGGTGTAGAGCGTATCTTCCCAATGGAGTCTCCAAACATCGCAAGCATCGAGCTTAACAAGGTTGGTAAGGTGCGTCGCGCTAAGCTGTACTACCTGCGCAAGCTCACTGGTAAGAAGGCTCGTATCGCTGAGAAGAGAGTTATCCTCAAGAAGTAATGACTCTTTGCTTGGTTCTAAAGAACAACGAAAAGTTATAAATGTGGCAGTCCGTTCAGATTGAATTGGCTGCCCATTTTGTTTTGTTACCCCAATCGGTCATTAAGGCTTACTCGGATTTCTGTATTTTACCGTCACTTGGAAGAGAGGGTTGGGGTTAAACGGCATAATGACTGTTTGGGATTTGATAATATGTGAATTGACAAGGAAAGCTTAACGACAAATATGAGAAACAAGAAAGAACTGTTGGAATATTATACGGACAGAATGACAGGACTGGATGAAGTCCTTCAGAGCCGCAAGGCAAAGGTGAAATATATCATAACGGCAGAGATTCTGTTGTTTGTGGTGGCTGTTGCCGTGGCGGTGGTATATCTGTGTGGATATGTATCAGTGGCAGTGTTCATTCCGGCTTTCTGTATCGCACTGGCTTCGTTTGTGGGCGTGAAGGTCTTCGACAGACAGAATTCTGTAGCCATCGACGGGATGGAGGCGAGGATTGATGTATACATGCAGAACATCCGTTATATGGAAGGTGACTTCTCACGATTTGACGATGGCAAGAGATATGAGAATCCATCCCATCAATATTCCTTCGATATGGACATATTCGGCAAGGGATCTTTGTATAACCGCCTTTGTCGTAATGTCACTACGGGTGGGGCAGACAGGCTTGCTGGGATTCTGGATAGTGCAGCATGCCGTACTGCTGCCGCAGACCGTTCTGTTGCTTCTCAAGACAAACCGTCGTTGCGTTGCGTAACTTCTGTTCCGGCTCTTCCTTCAGAAATAGACAGAAGGCAGAAAGCTATATCGGAATTGGCAGAGATGGAGGAGTGGCGAACTGATTTCCTTTCAGCTGCCTACAAAGGAAATATCGACACCGGGGCTATACTAAAGGCGCTGCATGAGGCGAAAGAGGCGGGAATCCCTGAAGCGGCGTTGTCTCGGAAAGGGCTGACAATGGTGGTTTCTTCGATGGCGATATTCGTCGTGTTACTTATCCTCACGGTGTTTACGCCGCTCCCGGTCGACTTCGTTTGTCTGTGGACTGTTGCTCAGCTTGCCGTCAGCATCGGAGCATCGGCGAAAGCGATAAAGATGATTAGCAAAAGTGTGGAGAAAATAAGTGTCAGCACAAAACGGTTCGTCTCGTTGCTGCATATAATCACCGAAGCGCAATTCCGGGAGGAAGACAACAAGCTGGTGGCATCTGTCCTTGAAGGCAACAATGGGGCAGAGGCTCTCAATTCATTGAAGGAACTGAAGGCTATCCTCGATGCTCTCGACAGACGGGCAAATGTGCTTGGCCTTGTCATCTTCAATGCTTTGGGATATAGCGACTTCTTTCTCGTAAGGCGTTATCTGCGTTGGCAGCGGGATAATGTGGCGTCGTTTGAGAGGTGGGTTGATGCCGTGAGCCTGATGGATGCCATGGTATCGATGGCGACAATGCGCTGTAACGAACCGCAGGCTGTCATGCCGGTGGTTACAGATTCTGAGGAGGTCGTTTTTGAGGCTAAAGGACTGTATCATCCTTTCCTCGGAGAGAAAGCGGCGAAAAATGATTTTACTATACAGGATAGTAATTATTATATCGTAACGGGTGCCAATATGGCGGGCAAAAGTACGTTCTTGAGGTCTATAGGAGTGAACTATATCCTCGCGATGTGTGGTATGCCGGTATTTGCAGAGAGTTTGCGTGTTTCGGTCTTCAATCTTTTCAGCAGTATGCGCACCAGTGATGACCTGACGCATGGCATCAGCTATTTTAATGCAGAACTGCTTCGTCTTCGTCAGCTTCTTGACAATGTGCGGCAGGCATCGCATACTCTCATCATTCTCGACGAGATATTAAAGGGCACAAACTCTCTTGACAAGCTCAACGGATCACGTATGTTCCTTGACGCGATTGCCAAACTGCCTGTCAGCGGCATCATTGCCACCCACGACCTGGAACTGTCGAAGATGGCAGATGAATATCCTGCCCGCTTCCATAACTTCTGTTTCGAGATAAAACTCTCCGATGCCATCACTTATACTTACAAGATCTCTCCCGGCGTGGCAAGAAACCAGAATGCCACATATCTCTTGAAGGGAATATTGAAAGAGGAATGATGAGTGGGGCTTCTGGTTTTTTTCTATTTATATAGGTTTTTCTAGACCTTCTAGACCTTCTAGTCTATCTAGACTATCTAGACTTTCTAGTATTTCTAGCTGAAATAGACTGTTATTCCTTTTTCATCTCTTCGATTAGTGCTTTCAGCCTGCTGATTTCTTCTTGTTGTTTATAGTAGGATTTGAGGGCACGTTGACGGAGGTCTTCATACGATGATTTCCATTTCATCATTTCGGCGTTAGCCTTGGAAAGTTCGCTTTCAAGTTCAGGAAGGCGGGTTTCAAGCTCTTTAAGTCGTGTGTCTTGTTGTTGGCGGTAGCCGGTACGTGCTTTGTGCATTCGCTCCTTGATACCGCCTTCGGTGATGAACTCCTGTTCGAGGCGCTTCATAAAAGACATCATCATCTTGTCTATCATGTGGCATAGAGTGAGTCCATAGTTGCACATCTGTTCATCATTCCATTTGTCAAAGAATGGTTCGTAGTCTGGAAGTCTGTTGTGATGGCGACAGTAGTCGAGCATCACGTTATACCGTTCTTCGCCGGCGATGTAATACTGTAGATGCCGTGATTTGAGATAGTCTTCGAAATCTTCACGTAATTCTTTTAGGGAGGCGCGTGCCACGTTGAGCAGTTTCATCTGCATCTCAGATGACGTAACACCGTCGGCAAGACCTTCTACAATGTTTTGCTTGCATGACCGTGCAGCCTGTATTATCTGGTCGCGAGTGCGGTCTTTATAAGGATGTATGAATCTGTTGCAAAAGGCAAATGACATCTGGTATACGATGTCTGCCTTCTGATAGAAGTACAGATCTTCCCAGTTCGTTTGTTTGCCAAGCACGTTGATTTTGTCATTTCCGGTGTCTGTCATAATATTCTGTTTTTTTACATTCAGTGAACAAAAACATTC
>ERZ1034626.38-NODE-38-length-76678-cov-56.980306_pt1 | contig 76678 bp, 58 predicted proteins | sample MGYA00520652_ERZ1034626 | MGnify/ENA primary metagenome ERZ1034626 (study PRJEB33766, sample SAMN09781765) | gut metagenome | biome: gut microbiome | host: Homo sapiens | place: Madagascar | study: EMG produced TPA metagenomics assembly of the PRJNA485056 data set... | reverse complement strand
TTCTGTTAATTATTCGTTAATGTTCATTCTCGTTAGGCCGATAAATTGCAGTTTATCGGCCTCATCTTACTGAGAAAAATTTTACTTATCATTAAACGTTTCATCAATCTTTCTTTGTTTCAATTGTTTTTTTGTACTTTTGCACCGCACAAATCAAACGATTTTGCGCAATCAACAAGTACAAACACATTATTATATACAATGACAAAGCGTAAGATACAATTCAGTCTTGTCTATCGCGACATGTTCCAAAGCAGTGGCAAGTTTCAGCCACGTAAGGACCAATTGGAACGCATAGCACCTGTTATTATAAAGATGGGATGCTTCGCCCGCGTTGAAACGAATGGTGGTGCCTTTGAGCAGGTTAACCTCCTTTATGGCGAAAATCCTAATAAAGCCGTTCGTGCCTTTACAAAGCCTTTCAACGAAGTAGGCATCAAGACACACATGCTCGACCGTGGTTTGAACGCATTGCGTATGTTCCCCGTTCCAGCCGATGTACGCAAGTTGATGTACAAGGTAAAGCATGCTCAAGGCGTTGACATCACCCGTATTTTCTGCGGCTTGAACGACGTTCGCAATATCATTCCTTCTATCAAGTATGCACTTGAAGCAGGCATGACTCCTCAGGCAACCCTTTGCATCACCAACTCTCCTATTCACACCGCTGAATACTACGCAAAGATAGCTGACCAACTCATCGAAGCCGGTGCTCCCGAAATCTGCTTGAAGGATATGGCTGGTATCGGTCAGCCCGCCATGTTGGGACAACTCACCAAGATGATTAAGGACAAACACCCCGAAGTTATCATCGAATACCACGGCCACTCTGGTCCTGGTCTTTCAATGGCTTCGATCTTGGAAGTTTGCCGCAATGGTGCCGACGTTATTGATACCGCTATCGAACCCTTGTCATGGGGTAAGGTTCACCCCGACGTTATCTCTGTACAATCTATGTTGAAGCATGCAGGCTTCGACGTGCCTGAGATCAACATGGACGCTTACATGGAGGCACGTAAACTCACACAAGAGTTCATCGACGACTTCTTGGGCTACTTCATGAATCCAGCTAACAAGCTCATGTCATCACTCCTCTTAGGCTGCGGCCTTCCTGGCGGTATGATGGGTTCAATGATGGCTGACCTTACTGGCGTAATGGGCGCTATCAACAACAATCGCAAGGCAAAGGGCGAAGCCGAACTCTCTGAGGACGAACTGCTCGTTAAGCTCTTCAACGAAGTTGCTTACGTATGGCCTCGTGTAGGTTATCCTCCTTTGGTTACTCCGTTCTCACAATACGTAAAGAACATTGCCTTGATGAACCTCCTCACTGAGTCAATGGGCAAACCTCGCTACTCAATGATGGACAACTCTATCTGGGGTATGATCTTGGGTAAGAGTGGTCGTTTACCTGGTGAAGTTGCTCCCGAAATTAAGGAGTTGGCTAAGGAGAAGGGCTTCGAATTTACCGATGCTGACCCACAAAGCTACTATCCTGACGACCTTGACCGCTTTATCAAGGAAATGGAAGAGAATGGTTGGGACCGTGGCGAAGACGACGAAGAGCTCTTCGAGTTTGCCATGCACGAAACACAATACCGCGACTACAAGAGCGGTGCTGCGAAGAAGCGTTTCTTAGCCGACCTTCAAGCTGCTAAGGACAAGGCTGGCGCTAGCGGCATGAGCATTGAAGAGGCTACTGCCTTTAAGCATGCGAAGGCTGATGCCATTGTAGCTCCTGAGAGTGGTACGATTCTCTGGGAGATTGGCGGTGACGGTGAATGCGTTAAGGCTATCGAACCATTCATTGGCAAAGAGTACAACGAGGGCGACCGTTTCTGCTACCTTGAAAATACGCACGGCCAAATCACTGAGCTCCCCGCTGCCTTAGGTGGCAAGCTCGTTGAAATCAATGCAAAGCAAGGCGCTCGCGTCAACAAGGGTGACGTCATTGCTTACATTCAGCGCGGCGAATAACATTTTATCACCATACTTGTTTAAAACTGTATTGAAATACCGTAAAAGGTATTCTTCAATACAGTTTTTTTTTACTATTACCAAAATAGTCGTTTATTTTTGTCATAAAAGCATTTTGCCCATACTTATTCATAAAGAGTCAACTAGCAAGTGCAATATTACGCACAAAGTTTGAAAAACTCCCCTTTGGGTGTTGAGAATTTGAGTTTTTCTCTTGGTCTTGTATTAATTTTCTTTTGCACTTTCATAATAAATCCGTCCGTTATAGAGCTTAGATCAGTACCTTTTGGTATGTATTGTCGTATTAATTCATTTGCGTTTTCAACAGCCCCCTTTTGCCATGAAGAGTAAGAGTCTGTAAAATAAACTTGTACACCTAATTGTGCAGTAATCTACTCATGTGCTGCAAATTCACTACCATTATCAGTTGTTATGGTAAGTACATTTGTCTTGTATGGGAGTAGCAAATGCCTAACAACTTTAGCTAGAGGAAAAGCTTTCTTTCCTTCCCTTAGTTTCTGCATCATTAGGTAGTTTGTGCTACGTTTTATCATGATTAAAATAGCATTGCTATCTTTATCGACAATTAAGTCCATTTCCCAATCACCAAAGCGCTTCCCATTAGCCTCTTGAGGTCGTTCATGAATGCTTACACGGTTCTTTATATTTGTAGCTTTTGTTACGTGAGTTCCCTTGTTTTTACGGGTATATTTCATTTTTTGACAGCAGTTCTTAGCAAGTTCTCCTGTCACATCATTGCGAATTAATTTATAAATAGTCTCGTGAGATATATGAATGCTATCTCTTGTGGCTAAATAACCGGATATTTGCTTAGGTATAGATTCAAGATAGAAGTTATGCGCCACGAACGCAAGCTAACCTGGGGGCGACGCGTCCCCGCGTCGGCATTTGTTAGTCAAGGCTCGATGCCTTGACTAACAAATACATGAATATCAATACTTCAAGTATTGCCAACTTGGGGCATCGATCCCCAAGTTGGCAATACCGACGCGAGGACACGTTACCTCCAGGCTATCTCGCGTTCGTGGCGCAACTGTTCGACAAAATGCAATTTATAGAGCCTTAAATGTTCTTAAAACGCATAGAATGTATATTATTAACATATTTAACATCTTTTACCCCCCCTATTTGTTTATTTTAATAATCATTATTACATTTGCACGCATAGAATACACAAAAAAACAACAATAACTCTAAAACTAATAACATTTATTTACTTATGAAAAGGCTTTCTCTACTCTTTTCTTTGCTCCTACTATGCGTGGTAGCAGCCATGGCGCAACGCATTGCGTCAATAGGCGATGAGGTGACAGACGGCAACTTCAACCCTCATGAACATTACATCATGAAACTCGTTTCTTATAACAATGGAACAAGCGATGTTAATGTAGAAGACCAAAATCTGTACTTTTACACAACTGAAGGCGCACGCCTAAAGGCTGCTACCATAACGCTGGATGACGTATCATCTAACAACTACCTACTGAATATGTACTCCACCTCTATAGAAGGTGTATATACTTTAGGTATGGGAACGACTTTTGTTGCTTCTTTTACCTCTGGTTCGGGAGGATTTAATTGTAGTAAAAACAATAAGAACTTTGGTGGTAAGCTCAACGCTTATAAACTTCATAAGCAAGAAACAGGTGGCTACATACTACAAGGCTATCGTGGAAGCGATGCTGGCTTGTATCTAAAATACAATAAAAGTAGCGAACAAACAGAAGTTATTGGTTCGGGTAGCACTGGTGCTATGGTGGTTAAGATATACAAGGCTAATACCCCATTTAAGGAAGGGAAGTTTTATACTTTGACGCTTCGCGAAGGAGCAGAAGGCAATCGCAATGTTGTACTTCAAAATATTTTGTATGCTAGCACACGAAGTGCAAAAACCACAAACACCAACGGCATCTGGTTTTTCAAAAAGAATGTTGACGCACCAAGCCAATGGTATATTTATAATGTGTATGCTGGCGAAAATTATCCTGCCCACGCAACTACTAACAATAATTCAAATGTAACTTTTGATGGTGAAAGGACCTCATTTAGCGTAGGCAAAGGAGATAATAGAACGAACGGTTTTTCATTCATTGTTAGCGGAAATGCGGCATTAAATGACGTTAATGGCTGTTTGGGAGTGTGGAATAATTCTGGCGCATGTAACACAGATGGTTCTACATTTATTGCAAAAGAAGTTAGTGAAACATACGCTAACTGTACCTATACCTTTACTGACGCTACCAATAATAGAAGCGTAGTACGTAAGACTATGGGGAAGGTAGGTGAAGTTCCCTCGGTTCCTACACTCTACTATTTCACGGCTACGACTACGAGCTTTAGCAATGCTGTGACGGCTGACGGTGAAAACAACTATACCATCGAGGGGACTTTCAAGTATCCTTTTACCATTACAACATCTGACGGTGCTGCTACATGGTATGCAATGAAAGTTCGTATCAATACGCCTCAACGCGACGTTGTTGTTAATGACCAATATGTGGACTCACGCGTTTACTTTAACAACGCAGCTACCAATTATAGCCGTTTTAACGATGGTTTGTTCTGCTTCGTAAGCGACGGTTCTTCTGAATATTTCAAAATAAAGAACCGCAATGGGAAGTATCTAAAATCAGGTGGTACCAACAATGAAAGCGACCTGCAAACCACTTCTAACGAAAGCGAAGCTCTCTCTTTTGAGATTCGTAAGAATGACTATACTGGCGCAGCAGATACAGACTTTAGTTTGCTTCCTCGCCTTGCTACAAGTACCTCATACGTTTATGGTGACCACCATGGTGACACTGGACACATATGCTTATGGACAAGCGGAAAGACCCAAGATGACGGTTCACGCTTCCGCATTCAAGATGCTAATACGACGACAGACATTCTGAATATTGGTAGAAATGCAGAAGCCAATACTTTAGCTACTGCTGCTCCAAGCACTCACATCGGTGGTTATACCACTGCTGCAATTGACGCATTCAAAGCCGCTACTTACACCAGCTTGAGCGACATCGAAACAAAAGCTGCTGCCTTAGGCAACAACGAAAGCAACCTACAGACTGCCAATGAAAGTAAGTACTACCGCATTCAAGCCAATCGCTATACTACGCCCGTTTATATGTCGTTCAATAACGCAACGGCTGACAAAGATGGTGCTGTACAAACAGGTAGTAGTAGCTCAGACAACGTACTCTTGTTGGGCTTTAGCCAAACGGCATCTGCAAGCAATTTAGTGCAATTCGAAAACAATGGAGAAGGCAAGTATTACATCAAGGACGTCAACTCTGGCCTATACTATGGCAAGTGCATTAACGAAACGAATAAGAAGGTTTACTTGGTAAAAGACAAAAATAACGCAGGTAACTACTCTGTTGCTTACTCTTTGAATGGCAATGTTGGTCAAGTTGGCTTGAAAGAGAATACGGAGACGAACATCAGACTACAATATCTCTTCTGCTGTGGTGATAATGCAGACGATGCTATCGGTGGAAACAACTACGCTCAGTTCCATAGCCCCTACTACAATGATGCTGAAACAGGTTCTGCTTCTACCTCAGAACCGGGTTGCGTCTATCAAATCGCTGAAGTCAACACTTATCCGCTCACTATTAGTGACGCACTGTACGCTTCACTCTGCTTGCCCTTTAGCGTTACATTGCCCGAAGGATTGAAGGCTTATAAGGTGTCAAGCGTAACGAATGGCACGGAACATCGCGAAATGGATCTCACTGCTATTGAGGGGGCTATTGCAGCTAACGAGCCTATTATTATTGGTGCTACGACTGCTGGTTCGTATGAACTCACAATTAATGCTGAGAATACGGAAGCTAAAAGTGAAGATAATTGGTTGACTGGTGCTACGGTTAAACGTACGGGTATTGATGAAGATTACTTTGCTTTAGGTTATAAAGCACTCTCTACAAACGAGACAACAACTGAACCTACTAAGACGGTTGGTTTCTTCCGCGTCACGACGCAGAATATGCCTGCAAACAAGGCTTACTTGCTTAAGAGTCGCATTCAAGAGTCTGCTGCCAACCCTGCTATGATGTTTACATTCAACTTTGACAACGTTACGACGAACATCAACAATGCCAAAGCTAATGAGACTGAAAGCAGCAACACTTACTACGACCTCAACGGCCGCCGCGTACTCTACCCCACTCATGGCATCTATGTCAAGGGCAACGGTCAGAAGGTATTCATTCAATAATTAAACGCAGCTTGATTACAAATTATGAAAAAGAAAACATACAATGCCCCCAAGGCTACTGCCATTCAGCTTTACGTAGAGAACGACATGGCAGGCTTACTTATTCTCTCTGGTCAGGGAAGTGACACGCCTTCCATTAACAACGACGAAGAAATCCTTTCGAACAAGAAGGAGAACCCTATCTGGGGCGAACAGCACAATGGTATGTGGGACAATATGAACTAATAACACATTAATAATGAAAAAGGCAGGCCGAAAGGTCTGCCTTTTTTCGTTAAACTGCAATTTATCCAATCTTCTTCAGAACGTTTTTCAGTTCCTCAATGTTGCTTACAACGTGATAATAATCTGAGGGTTGCCCACTGATTAATCCCTGTTCGAAAAGATTGTCTAATGCAACGAGTAAGGCTGACCAACAATCGTCAACATTGAAGAAAACAACAGGCTGATGACGTATGCCTATCACGGTGTTGGCCATTACGGTAAAGACCTCGTCCAACGTTCCGATACCACCGGGCAAAGCCACCAAAACGTCGCTCTCACGATTCATCATCATCTTGCGATCATTTAGGTCGACACAACGAAAGGTTACGTCGATAGCATCACTCACCAAGCCTCGCTGCTCTATTATCTCAGGCACCATGCCATATACGCGGCCACCCGCCTGCTTTACGCTTTGCGCCAACACCTCCATAAGGCCCTTGCGCGCTCCGCCATACACCAATGTGTGACCTTCACTACCAATAAAAGAACCCACCTGCTGGGCAGCCTCAACATAGCTACTGGGCAGATGGTCTTTTGACGAAAGGTATACTCCTATTTTCATCACTTAACGGCAATACATTCTATTTCGATGCGCGCATTCTTAGGTAACGTTTTCACAGCTACTGCTGAACGCGCGGGGAAGGGGGCTTCAAAGAATTGGGCATAAACCTCATTCATCTCAGCGAAGTCGTTCATATCAGCTAAGAATACGCTGGTCTTTACGACATTGGCCATTGTAAGGCCTGCCTCTGCCAAGATATTTTTAATGTTGGTAAGTGATTGTGCAGTAAGTTCCTTTATACCGCCTTCGGCAAATGCACCAGTGGCAGGATCAATGGGTAATTGACCCGAAACGTAAACGGTGCCATTGGCCTCAATGGCTTGGCTGTAAGGCCCTATTGCTGCAGGAGCCTGAGTTGTTGAAAGTGCTGTTTTCATATCTTTTCTTTTTCTTAATAAAATAACTCGTTAACTCAAAATGAATAAAATTGCTAACCAATGCGACACGGAGCCGAGTAACACAAAGATGTGCCAAATGCCATGGTAAAAGCGGCGCGAGTCGTGGGCAAAGAAGTAGGTGCCTGAGGTGTAGAATAGACCTTCAAATAGCAAGCAAATCAAAGCCGGAGTAGATATACGCGTACATACGGGTTCGGCAATAAAGACGAACGTCCACCCCATTACCAAATAAAGCAAAAGCGAAAGCCGTGGCCAACGCCCCAAGGCTGCGATTTTGTAAACAGCTCCGCCTAATGCTACTCCCCACAATATACCAAACACGGTCCACCCCACGGCACCGCCTACCACACCAATGCAAATCGGTGTGTAAGAGGCGGCAATCATTACATATATGCTAATATGGTCGAGCACGCGCAAACAGCGTTTGCCGCGTCCTGGCATCCACCAATGATAAAGTGTGCTGGCTGCGTACATCAGCAGCATACCACAAGTAAAGAATGTGGTGCCAAAAGCATTCTTCCACCCAGCTTGATAGCCTAAGCGAAGAATAAACCATGCAGCAATGAGCGTAAATACTACTCCTGCTAAATGGGTGAGCGTATTAAAGCGTTCTTCAGCTGAACGACGATGTATTGCATTCATATCGCGAAGGTACACCATTCAAGCGGAGACACAAAATTTAAACCAATATATTTAGGTAAGTAGGTGTTCAAAATTAGTTGATATGAATTGGTGCAGTATTTCGTTCAGAAACATAGGTTGAAGAGGGAGCGTAGCGGGCTACGTGACCGATGAAACCTATGTTTCTGGGCGAAAGAATGCGCCAAGGCATATCGACTAATTCTGAACATGATTATATAAACTAATTTTGAATACCTACTTATTATAAGGGCCTCTCCCCCTAACTTCCTCCCCGACTGGGAAGGGGTTAGGGAGAGAGGCCCCAATTACAGTTTAGGGTGGTTCTAAAAATTCTGTTTTTAGAGTTCTGATATTCTGAAATGTGATTTGTACGCTCTCGGAAGTGTCTTTTTGAAAGTTTGTTCGGTCACATAGCCCGCTATGCTCCCTCACAAACTTTCAAAAATACACTTCCGATAGCGCACAAATCCCTATTTCAGAATTATTAGAACCACCCTTTATCTAAATCGTCACCATCGTAGCGCCATAGCCGTATTCGCGGAAAGAGGCGTCCTGATAGCGGCATTGCTTGAAGTGGGTGCGCAACTCTTTGAGAATAGCGTTGCGTAATACACCTTCACCCTTGCCATGAATAAAGACGACACGACGGCCACGTTCTTTAAGGTGTTCATTCAACGTTTCGCGGAACACCTTGAGCTGATAGAGCAAAATGTCTTTCGAATCAAGCCCTGCTAACGTGTCGAGCAATTCGTCAGCGTGCAAGTCTACTTCAATAATCGCATTGCGATCTTGCTTCTGTTGCGCACGCTTTTCGGCAGCACTTACGCGCATCACCTGTGGGTGCATCTGTTCTTCTGGCGTTTGCATGGCCTCCTGCAGTTCATCGGCATCGACGAACATAGAGCGCGCTGCGTGATCGTCCTTAATGAGGTTATATACCAATGCGGGGTGGTGGAAGAAGTCTGTAGCGTGGAATGTGTGTAACTTATAGAACTTTGTGCCGTCTACGCGCACATTGATACTAAAGGATGGCTTGGGCAGGAACGATTTATCACGCTTAAAGGCCAAGGTCTGAACCGTTATGCGTTCCCATTCTTCAATGCGGCCACGTTGCAACTCTTCAAGCATCACCTTCGTGTTCGGTGCGATTTCGCCCTCGTGGCGAAGGGTGCAAGCACGACCTTCATAAGTGAAGAGACTGTAGTGAAAGTAATAGTTGCAATCATTTACCAAATAAACGTCGAAAGACGACTCACTCAGTGTCTTTTCATTCTGAGGTACAAAGGCCAAAAAGAGATTCAGTTCGTTGGCTCCACGACGCTCTTGCGCCATAGGACGATAGGTGAGTTCCTTGTCGGCAATGTCAACTTCTTCCACCTCCTCATCATCGTCATCATTTACAGCCAAAGCATTTTTTACAGAGGTAGGCATAGGGCCTTCTTTTTTCTTCTTCTTTTGTCCTGCTACTACTTTGGCTATATTGTAGTCATCAGTTTCGACAGCCACGACTTCACTAATGAGCGTAGGAATTTCGAAGCCGTCTTCGTCAGCTACCAATACGATGTCTTTTCCTTGAAATCCTGAAACGGTACCGCCTCCGACATCGTTTAGAAAGCGTACTTTATCTCCTATCTTGAGCATTCTTCTATTTATTTTGGGGTGACAAGTTGACGAGTAAACAAGTTAACAAGTAAGTTGCCACTAAAAAATGAACTTACTTATTAACCTGTCAACTCGTTAACTCGTCAACTAAAAGATCACTTCTTCATTTCAACAATCTGCGTAGCAGGCAACTCCTGATTGCGCTTTTCTGTTTCACGCACCACAGCTTCGGCCAAAGATTGGAAAGCCAATGACGTAATCGTATTGTCCTTTACGGCAGCAGGCTCTCCTTCATCGCCACTTTCGCAGATACTCTGTACCAAAGGAATCTGGCCTAACAAAGGCACTTGCATCTCTTCGGCCAAACGCTTCACACCTTCTTTGCCAAAAATGTAGTACTTATTTTCGGGCAACTCAGCGGGAGTAAACCATGCCATGTTTTCCACCATACCCAAGATGGGCACGTTCACCTTCTCATTGCGATACATATCAATGCCCTTGCGAGCGTCAGCCAATGCAACAGCTTGGGGAGTTGAAACGATAACGGCACCTGTAATGGCCAAGTTTTGCAAGAGCGTGAGGTGAATATCCGACGTACCAGGAGGCGTGTCAAGCACAAAGTAATCCAATTCGCCCCAATCAGCATCAGCAATGAGTTGCTTCAGTGCATTTGAAGCCATGCCACCGCGCCAAAGTGTAGCCGTGTCGGGATTAACAAAGAAGCCAATGCTCAACATCTTAATGCCATACTTCATAGCAGGAATGAGTACCTGTCGGCCGTCTTTCATCTCAGCAAAGATATTCTCGGCCTCTAAATGGAACATTTTAGGCACTGAAGGACCAAAAATGTCGGCATCGAGCAAACCAACTTTATAGCCTAACTTAGCCAATGAAACGGCAAGGTTGGCTGCTACGGTGCTCTTACCGACACCGCCCTTTCCTGAACTAACGGCAATGACGTTCTTCACCTGTGGCAACATCTTGCCCGGTTCGGGACGTGCTGCTTGGTTTGACTTCGTTTTAATTTCTACTTCTACGCCTTTGTCTACATAAGTATGAATGGCGGCTTCTGCCGATTTAACGACTGACTTCATGAAAGGGTCGGTAGACTTTTCGAAGATGATAGAAAAGGATACGTGCATGCCATCAATGCGCAAGTCGTCTTCTATCATGCCTGCTTCTATGAGGTTCTTGCCATTGCCTGGATAGCGCACCTGCGCCAAGGCGTCAGTTATGAGTTTGGGATATAGTTGCATTTGATTTGTATATTAGTAGTTGACGAGGTGACGAGTTTACAAGTTGACATGTTGACAAGTAAGTTTGTTTTAAATAACGGAAACTTACCTGTTAACTCGTCTACTCGTCAACTTGTCAACTTAAAAAGAATCATTTACTTGTTGTGAGTCCAGAGCGTTTGCTACGATTATAGCTGCGGTAGTCGTCGAGTTCGATTTCAACGTTAGGTTCCACCAATTCGCCTTGTTGGGGTAGTTGGTATTTCAGATACTTAATCGTCAGTCCGCGTGCAATCCACTGCTGTTCGTAGTAAGTTTGAATGCCTAAGATTTGCTTTACCTCTTCATCTTGTTCCGCCTCAAGTGTATGGTAGAGGTCGTCTGTACGAAAGAGTACTGGCAGGTGGTTTTCGTTTACCATATAGTTGGTATAGGTAAAGAGGAAGTTGCTGTCCGTCTTAAGGTGAATGAGTCCTCCGTCTTGCAGGAAGTGGCGGTAGCGCGCCATGAAGTAAGTAGAAGTGAGTCGTTTCGTCACCTTCTTCATCTGTGGATCAGAGAAAGTAAGCCAAATCTCGGCCACCTCGCCAGGAGCAAAAAAGCGTTCGATAAACTCAATGTGTGTGCGCAGAAAGGCCACATTCTTCATGTCCTCGTTGAGCGACTCGGTAGCGCCCGTCCACATACGTGCTCCCTTGATGTCCACCCCGATAAAGTTCTTGTTGGGAAAGAGTCGACCTAAGCCCACTGTGTATTCACCACGGCCGCAGCCGAGTTCCAACACAATAGGATTGTCATTGTGGAAAAAGTCCTCGTGCCATCGACCCTTCATTGCAAATGGCTCATCATTAACAGCCACATCGGCCGCTTGGAATACGTGAGGATAACGTTCCATATCGGCAAATTTCGCCAATTTATTTTTGCTCATTGTTGAGTATTTTCTTTACGTCGGTTTCTACTTGTTGCAGTTTGGTGCTGCAATATTTAATTAACTCTTGTGCTTCGGCCAACTGTGCGGTGAGCTGGTCCAGTTCAAGTGTATTTTGTTCAAAGCCCTGTACGATTGTTTCCAATCGTTCCATGGCGGCTTCGTAGGTAAGTGTCTCTTTCTTAGCCATAAAAGTGGTTATTTTACAATACTTGTTACACTGCCGTGAGCAAAGGTGGTGGTCAATTCATCACCCTGTTTTACCTCTTCAGCATTGCGTACGGCCTTTCCCTCATGCGTTGTAATACTAAAGCCCATGGCCAAGATGCGGTCAGGGCCTGCCAACTTCACGCTACGTTGAAGTAGTTCTAACTGATGACGGCGCTGCAAGAGCAATCGCTCGATAGCTGTTGCAATGCGTTGCGGTTGTTGCTGTAGACGTTGCCTTTCGCGTTGTAAATCGGTTTGAGTAAAAGCTTCCAATCGCAGTGCGAGGCGCGTCAACTGTTGACGTTGGCGACCTACATATTGTGTTGAAGCCAATTCAAAACGGTGAGCCAGCGCGTCAAACTGTTGACGTTGGCGGACGGTTTGTCGCTCGACAACGTATTGCAGATGTTGTTGCAAGGTCTTCATCTGATTTTGTTCGGCCACAAGCCGTTGTTGAACCGCAGTCAGCAGTCGCTCTTTCAGTCCTTGTAGCAGTGCCGTTTCGTTGCCACGTCTTTCAATCAGAAATGCCGCTACGGCCGTGGGCGTCTTTAGTCGCGTGTTGGCCACGAGGTCAATCACTGTATCATCGCGTTCATGACCAATACCCGTTAAGATAGGTAGTGGGAACTGTGCTACGTTGGTAGCTAAAAGATACGACTCAAAGCCATTCAAATCAGTAGTCGCGCCACCACCACGAATAATTACCACGACGTCCCAGTCATCGCATTCTGCAGCAATGGCATCTAAAGCATCAATAACGCTGCGTTCCACTTTATCGCCTTGCATCACAGCGGGGAAAAGTTTCAGCGTAAAGTCATAGCCACTTTGTTGTAATTGATTGCAAAAGTCGCCATATCCCGCAGCCGTGGCACTCGATATGACTGCAATGCGACGCAGTACGCGCGGCAAGGGTAACTCTTTATTCAAGTCCATCACCCCATCGTCCTGCAGTTGGCGGATAATCTCTTGTCGGCGTTGCGCTAAGTCGCCTAACGTGTAGGTGGGATCAATATCGACGATGTTAAGTGAGTAACCGTAAAGTTCGTGAAACTCTACGGAAACGTACACCAACACTTTAATGCCAGCCACAAGACGTTGCTGTGTGGCATGCTCAAAATGTGAACGAACCATTACATAGTTCTGTCGCCATATCATAGCACGTGCTTTGGCTACTAACGAACCGCTGAACGTATCCTTTTGCACCAATTCCATGTAACAGTGTCCGTTTGAGGCCACACGCAAATCGCTGATTTCTGCTGCTACCCAATAGCAATCGGGCAGTGTGTGGTGAAGCATGGCACGCACACGCGCATTGAGTTCAAAGAGTGAAAGTGCGGCAGGCTGTGCTTGCGTCGCAGCCTCAGGTACGGCTTCGTATGTAGGGGCAAATGGGTCTATCATAGGGCAAATTTACAAAATTGGACGCAAGTACCGCTTTTTTCAAAAAGCATTTTGTTAAATGGTGGGATAAACCGCAATTTGTCGAACAACCAAATTGCAGTTTATAGCAATCATTAATAGCTTTTAGCACAATGCATTCGTATTAAATATATACTTTTGCAGTATTACTTATTGATACGAAAACATGACGAAACGAATCTTACTTATAATAGGCATACTAATCGGTATATTGCCCTGTGCACAAGCACAAAGCACCGATCCTATGCAACACCGACAATGGAACGATGCCTTTATAGAACAACAAAGGGCTATCTATCGCGACTCATTGCTACACGATTCCCTATCATTAGCAGGGCAAAAGGCCAATGAGCTATACCTTCCTTGGAACACGCCTACCACTTCATTGGGTGGTTATGGCATAAATGGCTATGGATATAACGACTTTGGCTGGCGACTGCATGAGGGCTTTAACGCACAATTTGGCATGAGTATGAGTGCGGGACTTGGCAAGCACGCTCCCAAAGGGGTGGGATTTGGACAAACGGCTGCTTTCGCTTATGTCCACCCCATTACCAATAAACTATCAGTGGCTGTAGGTTTAACGGCCACGAACTTTAAATGGGGTTCGTGGCAACGTACCGATGTTGGCATAGGAGGGGTATTAGCTTATAAAGTGAATGATAACATCAACCTTTATGCCTATGGCCAAAAGTCTTTTCTGCCCCGCAATAATGGATTATTTGGCCGTTTCCGTACAGACCCTTTTCCCTTTTACTTTGCACAACCCGATAGTCGATTTGGTGCTGCTGCCGAATTTAAAATTGGCAACAATGCTATGATTGGCATCAGTGTCGAACGAAGAGAATATAGGTGAGAATTAGGAGGTTAAGTAGGTATTCAAAATAGTTTATATTTATTAGATGTTCCCAATTAGCTTATATTAAAAGCCTACTTAGAGGGGGAAAAGGTTTAAAAAAATTGTTCACATTCGTGCACCTTTTCTCGCCATGACAAAATGAAAGCAAACTTTCTTTTGCTCATTTGGCTTAACGAAAAGATTCTAAAAATAAAGATAGAAATGAAGCAACTCACACTTCTCGAGCAACTCAAATTGCTCAAGAAGGAATATGAATACGAAAAGCAGTCCTTTCAACGTGACACAGAAATGATGGGCATTGATCGAAAGGTGAAACGAGGCGATTGCTGGTTTCCGATTACGGTCGGGCGAAGTTATTATAACTCGCTCGACCGCTTTGTCGTTGAAATCACCCGTTCGGCAGATACCGATATAGAACACAACTTTGAGTATGGACGACAAGTGTGCTTCTTTTCGCAAGACGGTACAGGCTTACTCCATTACTTTAACTTTCAAGCTACCGTAAGTTATGCGGAAGAAGATCGTATGGTCGTAGAATTGCCTAATGAAACGGCTTTAGCACAACTGTTAAGTGTTGAACGCTTAGGCATACAACTCCACTTCGACGACTATGCCTATCGCGTGATGTTCGAAGCCTTACACCACGTTATGGAGGCAAAAGGGAACCGACTGGCAACCCTACGTGATCTATTCCACACTGCTGCACCTATAAGTTGGGGAGCAGAAAGTGCCATACCCTTACGTTTACCCTGGCTCAATGCTTCGCAAGAACAAGCAGTGCGTGATGTGCTACGAGCCAAGGACGTACTGATTGTTCATGGCCCTCCTGGAACGGGTAAGACTACCACTTTGGTCGAAGCCATTAGTGAAGTGCTCCGACGTGAACCGCAAGTGATGGTTTGTGCACAAAGCAATACGGCCGTTGATTGGATATGTCAACAACTCTCTGACCGTGGCATATCGGTTTTGCGTATTGGCAATCCAAGCCGCGTAACGGAACGCATGTTAGCCAACACCTACGAACACCGTTTTGAGTCACACCCCGATTATCCTACCTTGTGGCAAATCAGACGTAGCATTCGCCAACTGTATAGTCAACCGCGAAAGGGACGTCCCGAAAACTTCCACCAGAAAGTGGCTCGCCTACGCGAACGCGCAGATGAACTTGAAATGCGCATTCGTCATGCCCTCTTCGACCAAAGCCGTGTGATTGCTTGTACGCTCACAGGTGCAGCCAACCAATTATTGGTAGGGCAACATTACCATACGTTGTTTATAGATGAAGCTGCTCAAGCACTTGAAGCTGCTTGTTGGATTCCGTTGCAAAAGGCCGACCGCGTCATTTTTGCGGGCGACCACCAACAGTTGCCCCCAACCATTAAGTGCCAAGAAGCCATGCGCGGAGGGTTAGGCCGCACATTAATGGAACAAGTGGCGGAAAGTAAGCCAGAAGTGGTGCGAATGCTCCGTGTGCAATATCGCATGAACGAAACGCTGATGCGCTTCTCAAGTGAATGGTTTTATGGTGGTAAATTAGAGGCTGCCCCCGAAGTACGCCATCGCTCCTTACTCGACGAGCTGGACAATTCTTTGGTGTGGATTGACACACCCACAGAAGCTTCGGAGCAATTTGTTGGTAGCAACTACGGACGTATCAATAAGGCAGAAGCAGCCCTAACGCTGCAAGCCCTTCATAACTATGCTGAACGCATGGGGCGCACCCGCCTAATTAACGAACGTATTGACTTTGGTATCATCTCGCCTTATCGAGCGCAAGTGCAATACCTGCGAAGTTTGATTAAACGCGACGACTATCTTCGCCCTCTACGTAAACAGATAACTGTGAATACGGTAGATGCCTTTCAAGGTCAAGAGCGCGATGTAATATTAGTTAGTTTAGTTCGTTCTAACGATGAAGGACAGATAGGTTTCCTTTCTGACCTACGTCGCATGAACGTTGCCATTACACGAGCTCGCTTTAAACTCATCATTCTCGGAGCTAAAGACACACTTTGCAAACACAAATTCTACAAGAAGCTATATGAATCTTGTAAGGTGGAAGAGTGACAAATTGCAGTTTACCAGTCCTTATGCGACTTAATGTTCACGTTCATTTTGCCAATAACAAAACATTGCCTATATTTGCAGAGCTATGCATAAGTTTGCCTCAAATCTATTCATTTACAAGATAAAAAGGCTATATTATAGTTTGCAAAACAAAATCATCAATCAATAACAATTATCTTTCTTTTTACAACCATGGATTGGTTTTCATCTCTATTCTCGACGACCGACTCTGTGGCGCACATCGTGTTGCTCTTTTCCTTGGTCATTGCCGTAGGCGTAGTGCTGGGCAAGATTAAGATGGGAAGCGTATCGTTAGGCGTTACCTTCGTGTTGTTCGCAGGTATTGTGGTGGGACACATTTACCACCACATGGGCATAACCGACCCTGACGGCGGATATGCTTGTCCAGCAAAGGTACTGAACTTTATTCAGGACTTCGGACTGATACTCTTCGTCTACTGTATCGGTTTACAAGTAGGCCCCAGTTTCTTTCAATCGTTTAAAAAAGACGGTGTGCAAATGAACTTGGTAGCTGTTGGCATCGTGTTGCTTAACGTTGCCGTGTTGCTTGGATTGTATTATTTGGTGTTCGACACCACTGATCCCACAAGTCTGCCTATGGCGGTAGGTGTGCTCTATGGTGCGGTGACTAACACCCCTGGTTTGGGTGCTGCACAAGAAGCTATTAATACATTGGGCATCGACATGCATGGACAGAACATTGCTGCTGGTTACGCTTGCGCCTACCCCTTAGGCGTTGTGGGCATTATTGGTGCAACGATTGCCATTCGCTACATTTGCCGCATCAAGCTCGAAAAGGAGGAAGAGCAAATCAGAATGTCGCAAGAGGACAATCCGCACGCTAAGCCCCACCACCTCTCACTCCGTGTCGAAAACAAAGCCTTGGAGGGTAAAACCTTCTCTCAACTAACCCAATTCTTGGGTCGTACCTTCGTTTGTACTCACTTTAAGCACAACGAGGAGATATTCTCACCCACCAGAGACACCGTGCTGCACGTTGGCGACGAGATGAATGCCGTTTGTGCTATGGACGATGCTGAAGCCGCTACTGCTTTTATCGGTAAAGAGATAGAAGTAGACTGGCAGGCCGAAAAGGCTCCTATCGTGTCAAAGCGCATTTTGGTAACGCAAGCTGAGGTGAATGGTAAGACCTTTGGCGAGATGCACTTTAGCTCTATGTATGGCGTGAACGTTACGCGTATTACACGTCAAGGCATGAACCTCTTCGCCGACCGCTCATTGCGTATTCAAATTGGCGACCGCTTGATGGTGGCTGGTCCTGAAGATAATGTCAACCGCGTAGAGCGCCTTTTGGGTAACTCAGTGAAACGTCTTGACCACCCCAACGTAGGTGCTATTTTCTTGGGTATCTTGGTAGGTATCATATTTGGTAGCATTCCTTTCCAATTCCCTGGTATGGCCACTCCGTTGAAGTTGGGCTTGGCCGGTGGACCGCTGATTATCGCTATCTTGGCTGGCGCCTATGGTTATAAGTTCCACTTGGTAACGTACACCACCACTTCAGCCAACCTCTTGTTGCGCGAAATAGGTCTTATCCTCTTCCTCGCTGCAGTAGGTATTAAGGCTGGTAGCAACTTCTGGGACACTGTAGTTCAGGGCGACGGACTTACTTACGTTTGGGTCGGTTTCCTTGTTACCATTATTCCTATCCTAATCATGGGCTTTGTAGGACGTTGGCGCTTCAAGTTGAACTACTTCACACTGATGGGTATCATCGCAGGTTCTAACACCGATCCCCCCGCATTAGGTTATGCCAACCAAGCGGCCAATAATGATGCCGCTTCAGTTGGTTACTCTACGGTTTACCCCTTATCAATGTTCTTACGTATCTTGGTAGCACAAGCTATCATATTATTCTTATCATAATTTGTTGACAAGAGTTTTTGTTAACAAGTTAACGAGCTGACGAGTTAACAGATAAGTTTGTTTTCTACTTAAATCTTTAATGATGAACAATATCAACAAGCATTTAATAAAAAGACAAACTTACCCGTTAACTCGTCAACTTGTTAACCCAAGAACTCGTCAACTAAAAAATCAATCGAAATGACTCAAAAACGCTTTATCAGTCGTTGGTTGATCGTGCTACTCACGTTGTGTTGGAGCATGACAAGCTTGCAGGCGCAAAAGTTTGAGCAAGGCAAACTCTATCACATTGTGTCAGCCTTGAAAGGTCAAGTCGTAGACTTTGGCAAAGAAGGCCGATTAGACCTCACAAAGCAAAACGACAACAACGCCAACCAACACTTTACGCTCAACGAGCTCTCTGGTTCGTGGCGCATGATTAATCCCTTTACCAATAAGGCCATTCGCACACAAGGCGATGCTTTAGCCTTAGGTGAAAATAATGGTTCGGACGAAGCCCAACTTTGGAAGGTCGTAGCTGACGGCCAGTACGTCAACCTCATTCCGACCAACCGCCCCACTATGGCCGCTGCCGTACAAGGCAATAAGTTAGTACTCATCGAAAAGAGTAAAGCTGCTGGCAACAAGGCTGCACAATTCTCTATCAAGGAGGCTGCCCACTCAGGATTTGATGCCGACTTGACCTATCGCATTCGTTCGGTGCAACACCCCGAATGGGTGTTGGGCAATGGCGACTCAGGTGAGAACAATGCCCATATTGTGGGCGAAAAGGTAGACAAGATAAATCGTGGTCAATATTGGAACGTCAAGATGCTCGATCTCGACCGTCGCGTCATTGGCAATGCTTTCTATACCCAAAACTTTGACGATGGTGGCACCAATGCCTCTATTGACTACATCTTGCAATGGCCAGCACAAGACGGTGTGTGGAACAATGCACAATTTGTATTCGAACCCGTAGCAGGCCACATTGGCACGTACATCATTCGTTCGGCTGGCAACAAGGCTAAGGCTGAGAAGATGTATGCACTCAAGGACGGACAACTCAAGTTGGTGGCTTATAATGCCAAAGACCAAGCCGCATGGGTGAGATTCGAACAGGTAGAGAAACCCAAGATCAAGTCACCCTATTGGGAGGACGAAACAATCTTTGGTGAGAATAAAGAAGCAGGCATTGCTACTTTCATGCCCTACGCTTCAGAGCAAGAAATGTTAGCCGACAAGGCTTACTACAACACTCCATGGACCGCTCCTAAGAGCAGTCGCTACTTGCCCTTGAACGGCACATGGAAGTTCCACTTCGTACCCGAACCCTCACAGCGTCCCCTCGACTTCTGGAAGGACGGCTTCGATGTAAGCCAGTGGGACACCATTCCTGTGCCCTCTAACTGGGAGATGTTAGGTTACGACAAACCACTTTATTGCAACGTAGAATATCCTCACGCCAACACACCCCCCTTTATCAAAGCGCGTCCAGGGTTTAACGACGGTGGCAAGAACTATGGCATCGACCCCGTAGGCTCATACGTTCACACCTTCAGCGTTCCAGCCGATTGGAACGGCCAACGCACGTTCATACACTTCGGTGGCATTTATTCAGCTGCGTTCGTATGGCTGAACGGCCAGTACGTAGGTTATACGCAAGGCTCTAACAACGTGAGCGAGTTCGACATAACGAAGTACCTTAAGGCTGGCGAAGAAAACCGTTTAGCCGTACAAGTGTTCCGTTGGAGCGACGGTTCTTACCTTGAATGTCAAGATATGTTCCGCATGAGTGGTATCTTCCGCGAAGTATACCTCTATAATACACCCAAAATGGCCGTGCGCGACCACTACGTAACGTCAGACATCGACATCGACAACAACACCGGTCTTGGAATGGCCAAGGTAAAAGTAGAACTCACACTTGACAATCGCGACAACCTCAGCGGTAGCAAGAAGGTGACGGCCAAGATATTCAGTCCTAAGGGCATCGAGATACAAGAAGACGATGTAGAACTCAAGGGCGCAAATGGTACAAAGGCTACGATTACGCTCGACGTTCCCAATGCCGACCTTTGGAGTGCAGAACTTCCCAACCTTTACACACTGCGTATCATTCAGCAGGACGAACAAGGACACGACGAAATGGCTTTCTCTACCAAAGTCGGCTTGCGCAAGGTAGAGATAAAGAATTCGCTGCTTTATGTAAACGATAAGCGTGTGTTCTTAAAGGGCGTTAACCGTCACGACACTTCTGCTAAGCACGGCCGTGCCGTGACCGTAGACGAGATGTTGCGCGACGTTACGCTGATGAAGCAAAACAACATCAACACCATTCGTACTTCACACTATCCGAACGATGCACGTATGTACGCTATGTACGACTACTATGGCCTGTATACCGTCGATGAAGCTGACCTTGAGGACCATGCCAACCAAAGCATCTCTGACCGTCAGTCGTGGATACCTGCCTTCGTTGACCGCATTGACCGCATGATATTGCGCGATCGCAACCATGCTTGCGTAGTGATGTGGAGCCTGGGTAACGAGGCTGGCGCAGGTGCAAACTTTAAGGATTGCTACGAGGCAGCGAAACGCCTTGACTCACGTCCCGTACACTATGAAGGTACACGCATTAGTTTGCCTTACGGTGGTGAACGTTACTCTGACTTCTACTCTAAGATGTACCCTGGTATGGCTTGGATGAAAGACAACACGTCGAACCTCGACAAGCCAATGTTCATCTGCGAATATGCACACGCTATGGGTAATGCCATTGGCAACTTAAACCTATATTGGGACGCTATCGAAAACTCTAATGCAACGATTGGTGGTTGCATCTGGGACTGGGTAGACCAATCTATCTTCGACCCACAACAGATGAAACAAGGCGTTTATCGTCTCACAACAGGTTATGACTACCCCGGCCCTCACCAAGGCAACTTCTGCTGCAATGGTATCATCAATGGTTTGCGCCAAGAGACTGCCAAACTCAAGGAGGTGAAAGCCGCTCACCAATTTGTGAAGTTTACACTTGATAAGGTTGATAAGCTTAAGAATATAACTACCATCACTCTGCGCAATACGTATGCTTTCCAAAACTTGCAAGACATGAACCTCGTCTATGACGTGGTAAAGAATGGCAATATAGTTAGTACGAAGAGCGTTAAGTTGCCCTCTGTTGCTCCTGGCGAAAGCACACAACTTACCTTAAAGTTAGGCAAGGCTAATCTTGAAAAGGCAGAGACAATGGGTACGGAGGTAATGCTTACACTCCACGTGGTCTTCCGCGCTGCACAACGTTATGCTGCTGCAGGACATGAAGTGGCATTGAAGCAATTCCAACTCAGCCAACGTGGTCGTTTAGCAGAAGTAAAGAAAGATGCTAAAGCTCCCGAAATGTTGCAAACACTCTCGCTCGACAAGACGATTATTGGCAATAGCAATGTACAATTGACGTTCGACAACGAGACAGCTCGCCTCACGGCCCTCGCATTAGACGGTCGCAACATCATCGCCAATAATGAAGGCTTTGAATATAGCAACCACCGTTGGATAGAGAACGATCGCTTTGGCAATACGAGCAATGGCTTGCAACCGAAGGGTACAATCAAAGTAGAAGAGATGAACGGCAACACGGTAGTGAAGACTGTACGTAAGGGTTCGCTCTGCGACACAGAAATTGATTACACAATCTATCCACAAGGAATGGTAGACGTAGCGGCACGTTTCACACCTCATACAACGGAGTTGCGTCGCGCAGGTCTTGTATGCATGCTCGATTCTTCACTCTCTAAGGTTGACTATTATGCGCTCGGCCCGTGGGAGAATGCCAACGATCGCTGCGACGGTGTTACGGTAGGACGTTACACTACGACCGTGGCCGACATGGTAGAACCCAATATGAAGCCGCAAAGCACAGGCAACCGCGAAGGTTTGCGCGAACTCACGCTCTCTGATAAGGCAGGTTTTGGCGTTAAGATAATAACAGAGGGTAAGGTAAACTTCTCAGCCCTTCCCTATACAGACGCTGACCTAATGAATGCCAACCATTATTGGAAAATGCAGGCTCGTCCTTACACCGTTCTTCACCTCGACGCTGCTATGCGTGGTGTGGGCAACGCTTCATGTGGACAAGATGTAGGCACACTCCGCACCTTCTGCGTTCCAGAACAGACATTAACTTACAAACTTCGCATTTTGAAGAAGTAAATTCTATTTACTAATAAACAAGGATGCCGTGAAGTCCTCACGGCATCCTTTTATTTTAAACTAGAATAGCAGCTTTTATTTAACTATCCTCTGCTCAGTGATACTTTGTTTAACAATACCTTGTTTAGCAACTAGTACAAATAACAATGTTAAAGTCGAAAATAAATCAAGATATTGTTCTCTCTTTTCAGAAATAGTATATACTTTTGCGCGTTTTAAAAAAGCATCAGTTTAAGATAAACTTTTAAAAAAAGGATTTTAGGCATGAAAAAGACGAACCTAACCTTGGCCGCAGCTTTGCTGATTAGCATGGCAGCTTGCACAAACAGCCCTAAGAAAGAGGCTGCAACTACGGATCAGGCAACTACTGCCGCAGGCGCAACAGCTACCGATACAACAACTCTTGTCATGACAGGTACTTTTGAAGGCACTTTGCCTGCCGCATCATCTGAAGGTATCCGTACTTCACTGACTGTAAATGCAGACAGTACGTATTCTTACAAACAAGAATACATTGGTGAAAAGGATGCAAACTTTGAGACAAACGGAATTTATCACTTGATTGGCAAAGACTTGATTCAACTGGTCACTCCTTCTTCAGGAGAAAAGACTTACTATAAGCGTGTTGAAACTGGCTATATGCTGTCAGATAGTTTAGGCACGGTCAATCAAGGCGAACTTGCAGAACACTACATTCTGAAACTGCGCTAATTTTTTTCATTTGACATAGAAACGAGGGAGGAAGTTTACAGGCTTTCTCCCTTTTATTTTTTGAGGATTACATATTCTAACAACCAACTACCTCTCGTTGGAATGTAAGCATTCCAACCAAACCATATTGTTTGAGTAGATGTTTATGTAAAATTTCAATTCTTAAAATTATATTATTCAAATATACTTTGTACTTTCGCAGCAACATACTCACCCCGCTTCCCGTTAGAACAGCGCGCTCAGGGTGAGTTATTTTTGTTTAATAGGATAGCCTTCTTCCTTAATAATTTGTTTGATAACGTTGGTCTTTACAGAAGAGGCGTCTCCTTTATCATAGACAAGAAGAAGTACGATAACATCGCCAACTTCATGAGCGATAAAGTTATAGGTAATAACCCTAGTCCCTCCAGATTTTCCTTTACCCTTGGATTTGATAGCCATTCGTATTTTACGAATACCAGGAGATAATTCATCACCTTGCAACGGATTTTCTAATAGTTCATCACGAAAAGCCCTCAAGTCATCCTTAAAACTCGGATATTTTTTGGCTAACCTTTTTGCAGCTACATCGAAGTAGCTTGAAGTGATTATATTATAATTCATCAATTAGGCTATCAAGTGTGTTTAGCTGCTTCTTTCCTGCAATAACCTCCTTCAATTCACGAAGAGCCCCTCTTAACTCTGCGGCTATTTTCTGCGATTCATCTGAAATAGAATCAGAAGAAGTCACAGGAACCAAGCGAAAGTTTCCTTCACGTGATTTCAATATCACATGTTCTCCCGAATTTACCATTGAGAAGTATTTGCCTTGATTAGCTCTAAAATCTCTTGCACTAACTATCGTCATATCTTTAAGTTTTATTGGTTATGGTGCAAAGTTAAGAATACACTTCTAAATTGGCAACCATTTTGGTACCAAATATCAAAAAATCACAAAAACACCTCCATACCATTTATTTCAAACACGCACACATCTCATAACTGTCGAATTTCATTGCTATCCAGCAGTTTCATTCTTCGCGTGCCTTTGTAGAAGTCATAGCGAAGAGAAATGCAGTGGTGCCAGCATTGGATTTCATCAGAGCGCGTCCATAGTTTGAGATCTACGGGTTCGGGAGATTGGAGTATACGTTTGAGCGTGGTGATGTGGATAGCGTGGGACATTAGTCAAAAAAAGTCACGTGAGGAGCAATCCGCAAGTCCCAACAAGCGTTTGCTGTCAGAGCAGAATATTTCTATACTCCAACGCATTGCGTAGATTTCATAGGCAAGCATAAAATTGAGTTTTGTTTCAGTTGTAAGAAGCAGTTTCCAACCCTCTTTCTTACCGCACTTACAGAAGAACAACTTTACAGACCGCTTCACGAAGGTAGACTGCTACCCTGCAATGAAAATGAAAGTTTTTTGACTTTCATTTTGCATTGCGCTCGCCTTGCACTACCTTTGCACCAAATATAAAATATTACAACAAAATATAAAATGATGACTGCTAACGAAATCCGCGACTCATATAAGAAATTCTTTGAGTCGAAAGGACATACCATCGTTCCGTCAGCTCCGATGGTGATAAAAGATGACCCCACGCTGATGTTTACTAACGCTGGTATGAATCAGTGGAAAGATATTATCCTTGGTCAACGTGACCCTGAACCTCGCCGCCGTGCCGACTCTCAAAAGTGTTTGCGCGTAAGCGGTAAGCACAACGACTTGGAAGAGGTAGGACACGATACTTACCACCACACCATGTTCGAGATGTTGGGTAACTGGAGCTTTGGCGACTACTTTAAGGAAGGAGCTATTGACTATGCTTGGGAATATCTTGTCAATGTGCTTCATCTCGACCCCAAAGATCTCTACGTAACCATATTTGAGGGTTCTGAAGAAGAAGGACTGAAGCGCGATGATGAAGCCGCTTCTTATTGGGCAAAACACGTACCTGCCGATCATATCATCAATGGTAATAAGCACGACAACTTCTGGGAAATGGGTGATACCGGTCCTTGCGGTCCTTGCTCTGAAATTCACCTCGACAGTCGTACTCCCGAAGAGAAGGCCCAAGTACCTGGCCGCGAGTTGGTCAATAAGGACGACCCTCAGGTAATCGAGATCTGGAACATCGTGTTCATGCAGTTTGAGCGCAAAGCCAATGGTTCGCTCGTTCCATTAGGCATGAACGTAATCGATACGGGTATGGGATTTGAACGTTTGGTGCGTGCTATTCAAGGTAAGAACTCTAATTACGATACCGATATTTTCCAGCCCATTATTAAGAAGATAGCTGAACTTTCAGGCTTTGAGTATGGCAAAGAAGAGAAGATAGACGTGGCTATGCGTGTTATCGCTGACCACTTGCGCGCTATTTCTTTCTCTATTGCCGACGGTCAGTTGCCTTCTAACGCAAAGGCTGGTTACGTAATTCGTCGTATCTTGCGTCGCGCCGTTCGCTATGCCTACACTTTCTTAGGGCAGCGTGAGGCTTTCCTCTGCAAGTTAGTGCCAACACTTGTGGCAGAAATGGGCGAAGCTTATCCCGAACTCAAAGCACAACAAGTGCTCATTGGTCGTGTGATGCAAGAAGAGGAGGAGAGCTTCCTCCGCACGCTCTCAACAGGTATCAATATGTTGGAAGGTGTTATTGCTCAGACAAAGCAAGAGGGCAAGACCGTAGTAGACGGCGAGAAGGCATTTACCTTGTTCGACACTTATGGCTTCCCCTTCGACTTGACCGAACTCATCTGTCATGAGAACGGACTCGAAGTAGACGAGACTGGCTTCAACACCGAGATGCAGAAGCAAAAGGAACGCGCTCGTAACGCAGCCGCAGTTGAGACAGACGATTGGGTAATCTTGAAAGAAGGCGAAACTCAATTTACAGGTTGGGACTTCACCGAGGGTGATTGCCAAATTCTTCGTTACCGTCGTGTACAGCAGAAGAAGCAGACCTTCTATGAATTGGTACTCGACCAGACTCCTTTCTATGCAGAAATGGGTGGTCAGGTAGGCGACCAAGGCGTGTTAGTAGATGGTGATGAAAAAGTTGAAATCTTCGATACTAAGCGCGAGAACAATCTGCCCATTCACTTGACCAAGAAGTTGCCTACACACCCCGAACATACTTTCCATGCAGAAGTAAACGTTAAGTCACGTCGTGGTAGCGAGGCCAACCATACCGCTACTCACTTGCTCGACCAAGCTTTGCGTGAAGTGCTTGGCACTCATGTTGAACAAAAGGGTTCACTCTGTACGCCCGATTATTTACGTTTCGACTTCTCACACTTCCAAAAGGTTACACCTGAAGAATTGCGCCAAGTTGAACGCATTGTCAACCGCCGCATTCGTGAGGACATTCCCTTGCAAGATCACCGCGACGTACCCATGGAAAAAGCCAAGGAGTTAGGTGCTATTGCCCTCTTCGGCGAGAAGTATGGCGACAAAGTACGTGTCGTACAGTTTGGCAAAAGCGTAGAATTTTGTGGTGGTTGCCATGCCAAGAGCACAGGTCGCATTGGTTTGTTCCGCATCGTGAGCGAGAGCAGTGTCGCTGCAGGTGTGCGTCGTATCGAGGCTATCACAGGCGAAGCCGCTGAAGAGAGCGTTTATGCGCAACATGACTTGCTCACCAACCTCAAGTCGTTCTTTAACAATGCGAAGGACCTCACTGCCGTTATTCAGAAGACGATCGAAGAGAACGACGGACTCAAGAAGCAAGTAGAAGGCTACGTGAAGGAGGAACTCACTGCTTTGCGCGACAAGTTGGTAGCGAATGCAGAAGAAGTAGACGGTGTAAAGCTTATCAAGTGCGTTATCCCCACGGCAATCGATCCTAATGCCGTGAAGGACCTCGCCTTCCAGATAGCAAGCATCTTACCTAATGATACACTTTGCGTATTAGGTTCAACTCACGAAGGCAAACCATTGCTTACGGTGATGATTAGCAAGAATTTGGTTGAAAGCCGCAAACTCAATGCAGGTCAGTTAGTACGTGAGGCCGCCAAACTCATCAAGGGTGGTGGCGGTGGTGCTCCCCACTTCGCTACTGCTGGTGGTAAGGACGCTACAGGACTTGAAGACGCTGTTAAGAAGGTAATCGAATTAAGTCTGTAATAAGATTAATAAGCTTAATAAGTTTAATGAGTTTATGAGTTTAATGAGTTTTATAGCTGATTAAATTCGTAAACTCATTAAACTTTATAAACTTATTAAACTCATAAACTCATATCTCATGAAAGAAGTAACAATTGAAGCAATAGCACAGGAGAATGCTTTTGAACTGATAGGTAAAGAGTGGATGTTGGTGACGGGTGGAACAAAAGACAACTTTAACATGATGACTGCCTCATGGGGTGGTATTGGTTGGTTGTGGAATAAACCTGTTGCTTTCATCTTTATACGCCCCGAACGCTACACTTATCCTTTGATTGAAAAGAATGATCACTTGACACTGTCGTTCTTAGGTCATGACGAGGCGATGCGTAAGGTGTACAATTTCTGTGGCTCAAAGTCTGGTCGCGACTTTGATAAAGTAAAAGAGACTGGTCTTACCCCCATTGAGACAGAACACGGTGCTATTACTTATGAGGAAGCGCGCCTCACCATTGAGGGTCGCAAAATGTTCCGTTCAGAATTTACTCCAGAGGAATTTCTCGACAAAGCTGCTCTCGAACGCTGGTACAATGACCAACCTGGCGGCTCGCTCCACACCATGTACATTGTCGAGATAGAAAAGGTATATGTAAAATAAGCTGCAATTAGGCAGACAAATTGCAGTTTGTCGAACAGTCAATAAGCATGTCTGTATTCGTTATTTTATTATTTTGCATACGCTTTTTTGGCACTATTTGTTGCAATTCGTAGATTTTTTGTAAGTTTGCAGAAATTAGTGACATTTATCAAGCCACTGCACTAAAATCTAATAATCATCTATTAATACATATACGTAAATGCTCGACGTAAAAAAGTGCCTCAGCGACAGCGAGGATAAAATGGACATGAGCGTACTTCACCTTGAAGAAACGCTTGCGCAAATTCGTGCCGGTAAGGCCAACATACATATTCTTGACGACTTGCGCGTGAACTCATACGGTTCGATGGTGCCCATCAACAATGTGGCCGCCGTTAGCACCCCCGACTCACGTACGATTGCTATTAAGCCTTGGGAAAAGTCAATGTTCCACGTAATCGAAAAGGCAATCATCGACTCTACTATCGGTATCATGCCTGAGAATAATGGGGAGGTAATTCGTTTGGGCATTCCTCCTTTGACTGAGGACCGCCGTAAGCAACTCACAAAGCAGTGCGCAAAGGAAGCAGAAGAGGCGAAAGTCGCTATTCGCAATGCACGTCGTGACGGCATTGATAAGCTAAAGAAGGCAATCAAGGACGGACTTGCTGAAGACGTAGAAAAGGACGCTGAAAACGACCTTCAAAAGATTCATGACAAGAAGATTAAGCAAATAGAAGAATTGCTCGCTGCTAAGAATAAAGAAATCATGACAGTGTAACGTAATAGCACACTGTTGCACATTGTGTAAATACTAAAAGGCTTGTTAGGCTCACATAGATAAGCCGACAAGCCTTTTTGCGTTTCTGGGGTTGACATATCAACCTCGAAACTCTCCAAAAAAGAAGCATGCACGGAAAAGTTATAAAAAGTACAGGTTCGTGGTACGAAGTGCGCACAGACGATGGGAGAATAGTGGAATGTAAGGTGAAAGGCAACTTTCGTCTGCGGGGCATTCGTTCTACCAATCCTGTAGCCGTAGGCGATGGCGTGACGATAAAGGAACAACGCACCGAAGGGAAGGAAGAAACTGCGGCATTTATTACCGAAATAGACGAACGACGCAACTACATTATTCGCAAAGCCTCTAACCTCTCAAAGCAAAGCCATATCTTGGCTGCCAATGTCGACATGGCATTGTTGGTCGTAACCATTGCACGTCCCGAGACGAGCACCACCTTTATCGACCGCTTCTTAGCATCGGCAGAGGCTTATCGTGTTCCCGTATGTATAGCCTTTAATAAGATAGACGACTTGACAGACGAGGAACGCGAACTCATGGACTATTGGTTTGCACTTTATAGCAATATAGGTTATAAGTGTTATCGCATTTCGGCCCTTAACAATGAAGGCATTGACGCGTTGCGCGAAGAATTGGAGGGGAAAACTACCCTATTGGCAGGTCATTCGGGTGTGGGAAAGTCTACCTTACTCAATCTACTCATACCCGATGCCAAAGTGCGTACGGCACAAATATCTGATGCCCATGGCACAGGTATGCACACCACTACCTTTAGCGAACTCTTCGAATTGCCTGGCCATGCTGGTGCTTTGATTGACATACCTGGTGTGAAAGGCTTCGGTACGTTTAATATGGAACCAGAAGAGGTGGCACATTACTTTCGCGACATTTTTGCCATATCGGCCAACTGCCGTTTCAACAACTGTACGCATACGCACGAACCCGGCTGTGCCGTATTAACAGCACTCGAAGCACATCAACTTGCTCCCTCACGTTATGCCTCTTACCTATCAATGCTCGACGATAAAGAAGAGGGTAAATATAGAGCAGCGTATTAATAAAAGTGGTTTGAAGCTATAGATTATAAGGTAGCTTAATCATCTTGTAACCCTAAATAGTAAGTAGGTATTCAAAGATTAGTTTATATAATCATGTTCAGAATTAGTCGATATGCCTTGGCGCATTCTTTCGCCCAGAACGAAATACTACACCAATTCATATCAACTAATTTTGAGCACCTACTTATTTTAGGGTGGTTCTAAAAATTCTGTTTTTAGAGTTCTGCTATTCTGAAATGTGATTTGTACGCTCTCGAAAGTGTCTTTTTGAAAGTTTGTTCGGTCACATAGCCCGCTATGCTCCCTCACAAACTTTCAAAAATACACTTCCGATAGCGCACAAATCCCTATTTCAGAATTATTAGAACCACCCTTTAAAAAAACACAACCCTTATGACACTCATCATTGTTATCGCTGTATTGGTCTTAGTATTAGGACTATTAGAAGCATTCGTGATTCCCGGATTTGGCATAGCTGGCATAGGCTCTATCGCTTGTGCTATGTTTGACATCTATTTAGTATATGATGCTTATGGTTTAGGTTGGGCATGTGGCGCTTTGGTGATAGGCATCGTAGTACTATTCTTGTTGCTTTATGGTGTAGCCCATTCGCGCACATTTGACCGCATGAGTTTACACACCTCTATTGATTCTACCAATGCTACCACCGAACAACTATCGATAAAGGTGGGTGACACTGGACGTGCCCTCACCCGCTTGGCCTTAGTCGGTAATGCTGAGATAGCGGGCAAACAGGTGGAGGTAAAGTCGTCGGGCGATTTTATAAATCCTGGCACACCCATTCGCGTCGTCAGCGTTAATGAAGCACAAATCATAGTTAGTGTGCTTGGTTAATGGGCAAATGTAAGAATGGGCAAATTATCGCCTTTACTTACACTGATTTAATGTGAGAATTAGAATAAAAATGAAAAAGATATTTACCACTTTACTTTTAACATTAGGCATGGTCACAGCGGCACATGCCACCTTCCCTGTGCGCCGTACGATTGTGCACCAACAGCCTAATGGCACTCAACTTACGCTCACTTCTGTGAGCAATGGTCGTTATACGCTTTACACTACGGCCGATGGCCGTGCCGTACTACCGGCTGCTGACGGACATTATTATTATGCCGCCCAAACGGCAGACGGTAATATGGTAGCGACTCAACAGTTGGCCGCTAACGAGTTGTCAAAGACAATTCGCAATGCCGCATCGGTGCTCACGACTGTTCAAGCTGCAGAACTCTTAAACGAGCTTAATCCCTCGACTCCTCTGCAGCGCTTAAATACGCCTACGGCTTCAGCACGTGCCTTGGCCACTTCGACAGCTGATGGTTTAGGACAATATGGTAAATCGGCTAGTGGTGCCGTGAAGAGTATTGGCCAACCCACGTTGCCTGTCGTTATGGTAAACTTTGCTGATCGCGCTTTTCAAGATACGATTACTGCTGCTAAAGTAGAACGCTTCTTTAACGAGGAGGGCTATCACGACGAACCCGCAGCACGTGGTTCAGTACGTGACTTCTTTACGGCACAAAGCAATGGTGCGTTTCAGCCTAACTTCAAAGTAGTGGCCAACGTAACGTTGTCAAATGGGTATGCCTACTATGGTAAGGACGGCAGCAATGGTAGCATCGACCCTAATATCAACACCTTCGTACGTGAAGCCTTGGCTGAAGCCAGCAAGACGGCCAACTTCTCTGACTTTTGTGAAGAGGGTACAAACGAGGTGCCAATGGTTATCTTGATGTTTGCAGGTCCTGGCCAACAGTCTTCTTTCGAAGATGGACAGACCAACTATCTTTGGGCCAAATTTAGCCAAAGCGCTTTTAGCGTAAATGAAGGGACCAGCAAGGTGCGCTCTTACTTTATCGGTAATGAGCTCTTGCAAAACTATGGTAAGAACGAAAATGACATCGTAAGTACTTACATGGACGGTGTCGGTTTGTTCTGCCACGAATTTAGCCATGCCTTAGGTTTGCCCGACTTTTATAATACGAAGAATAGTCGTTCCTTTGCTACAATGGGTTACTGGGACTTGTTAGACTATGGCCAGTATTATCAAAATGGCTATCGTCCTGTAGAGTACAGTGCTTACGAGCGTAGCTATATGGGGTGGCTCGATGTAAAAGAGTTGGGTGATGAGGCCCAACATGCCACTTTGTTCCCCCTTGACGGATCGCAGGGTGATGATCAGCCTCGTGCTTATGTCCTACGCAATCCGAATAATGATAAGGAATATTACCTACTCGAGAATCGTGTCAAGAACGATTGGCACGGTGCGATGATGGGTAGTGGCTTATTCATTACGCACGTTGACTATGATGCTGCGGTTTGGAGTAGCAATAAGGTCAACACGGAGGAGGCACACCAACGCATGCAGTTCGTGCCAGCTGACAATATAAAGGAGGGTACTACCACGAGTGCGACTATGTCGTTCGCTCAATTGTTTGAGGGGATTCGCAACGACCTCTTCCCTTGCACGATAGGTGGCGAGTTGCACAATGCCTTCACAGACGATACAACTCCTGCAGCCACTCTCTTTACAGGTGACAAGTTACAACGTCCTATCTATAACATCACGCAACAAGCTAATGGCACGATTACCTTTAGCTACTTGGATGCTAACTTGACAGGCATCAACACGATTACTACTACGCAACCTACTTCATCTGCTGCAGTCTACGACCTCCAAGGCCGTCGTCACGCATCACTCTCAACAGCTCCAGCTGGCATTTATATCGTAGGGGGTCGTAAGGTGGTGAAATGAGTTTAATAATTGGGGAGTTTCTATTTTTTAGGTTATGAGGTTATAAAGTTTGTTTTATAACCTCATAACCTAAAAACTTAAAACGGCCCAAGCTTATCAATGCATTCTTATGAAAGTACAATTTATAGTAATAGGCAAAACGATAGATAAGCACTTGATAGCTTTAATTGACGAGTATGCCAAGCGCGTGACACACTACATGCCCTTTACAATGGAAGTGATACCAGAATTAAAAAACACAAAAGCACTCACCCCCGAGCAACAAAAAGAACGCGAAGGTGAACTCTTACAAAAGCAGTTGCGCGAGGGAGATTATGTCGTATTACTCGATGAAGGAGGTAAAGAGTTTCGATCAATAGAGTTTGCCGCTTATTTAGAAAAGAAACAAAGTCAGGTAGCACGTCGATTGGTGTTTATCGTAGGTGGCCCGTATGGTTTTTCACCTACTATATATAATTTGGCCAAAGAAAAAGTGTCACTTTCGAAAATGACCTTCTCCCACCAAATGGTGCGCTTGTTCTTTGTTGAACAACTCTATCGAGCCATGACTATACTCAAAGGTGAACCCTATCATCATGAGTAAAAGGAGCCTCGCCTATTTGATCGCTTATTGCTGTACGTTGCTGACTTATGCCCAACCTCGTAGCGCCTTACGCGTAATGGAGTATAATGTCGAAAATCTGTTTGACACCCTTCATGCTACAGGACACCAAGATATAGAATTTACACCACAAGGCGACCATCAGTGGAATAGTGCGCGCTATTGGGCCAAACTCTCTCGACTGAGCAAGGTGATAGCAGCTGTAGGTGGCGCAACGCCTGTAGACTTGGTAGCATTGGTAGAAGTAGAGAATGATAGTGTAGTGTATGACCTCACGAAGCGAACGAAATTGTGGTCCATGGGGTATGAATATGTTATGACCCATTCGGCTGATGCACGCGGAATAAACGTAGCATTGCTCTATTTGCCCCACCGATTTCGTCTCTTATCGAAGGACACTATACGCGTTATGCCACCTTCTGCTAAGCAGCACGTAACGCGTGATGTGATGCACGTAATGGGCGAATTAATCACAGGCGACACATTAGACGTATTCGTATGTCATTTTCCAAGTCGTCGTGGCGGTGAAAAGGCGCAACGTTACCGCTCATTGGTGGCACAGCGTACGCACAAGGCGGCAGATAGCATCATAAACCGCCGACAGCACCCTTACGTACTCATTACGGGCGACTTTAATGGCTATTACCCTGAGCCTTTCTTGAGAGACACCTTAGGAGTAAAGCTATGCAGCCAGACCGATACGACTCTTCTTATCTCTTCTTCCGACCTTTATCTCTTGACACACCGACTTCAAGGCCAATCCGACGTGCGTGGTACGTATAAGTTTCAGGGCACTTGGAATCAGTTAGACCACTTTATAGTAAACGGTGCGTTTTGGCTGCGTTCTTCTCCTTTATTAATACGTGAGGTAGACGGACACTTTTGTCGTTTAATAGATTTTCCTTTCCTTTTACAGGCGGACAAGTCGGGACAAGGGGGCGTACATCCCTTCCGCACATACTTAGGGCCTTATTATCAAGGTGGCTATAGTGACCACTTGCCTATTGTGTTAGATATTATTCAAAAATAAATACCTATATTTGCAATATCAACTTTGGGACGATTGTAGTACCGAAAACAAAGATAGTGCAAGGCGAATGCAGAACGTCAAGCTTGCTTGAACGTTATGCTGAGCCGCAGCAGCCTATCTTATGCAAAGATTTGGGAAAATACTATTTGATTATGAAGCACTTAATATTTATTGCCGTTGTAACTTTAGGAATGATCTGCACAAGTTGTGCTCATTCAAGTTTTGGTAAGTTGGTGGGAAGTGACCGTGATGAACATGGCTGCATTGGTTCGGCCGGTTATACATGGAGCTATGCTTTGCATAGCTGCGTTAGATTATGGGAAGTGGGAACACGCTTTGATAATGGTCCCGAGAGTGTATTCTTAATATATAGCCCTGATAGTACATTTGCTGAGATTTTTCCACAATCGAGCAGTTCTGTACTCTGCAAAAGGGTGAAGAACACGAATGTATGGCGCCCCAAGAAAGGTAATGAGGAAGTGTCAATCGTTAATGGTGTAACCTGCGTAAAAGTGAACGACTTCTCATATACGCGAAGCAAGGATTGACGTTGAGGACTGCAATTTATCTCACATATATCCATACGTTTTCAGAACTTTTGATTTATCTTTCATGTTTCATTTTTATGTTTCAACTTATTGAATATCAATCATTTAGAAAAATGAAACATACGACTTCAATGTTTCATTTTTAGTTTCATGTTTCACTTTTCAAAACACTGAGGGAGCGCGTTATCGCTCCCTCAGTGTTTTTGAATCGCTCCCACAGTGTTTTTGAATCGCTCCCATAGTGTTTTTGAATCGCTCCCTCAGTGTTTTTGTTTTTCTCCCTCAGTATTTTTAGAATGAAACATTGAAACTAAAAATGAAACATAGAAATCGTATGTTTCAGCCTTCAAAAGCATTGATAATCAATAAGTTGAAACATAAAAATGAAACATGAAAGCAAAAAACACCATAGGTAAAATATACGTAAGCCCAATGCCTATTTAGGGCATTCTGAAACATTTCGTAGAGACTTTAATTGGGGGGCGGGTTTGTAACCCGCCCCCCAATTAGGCAGACAAATTGCAGTTTATCCGTTTTTACACATACCAAAATTGTCTATTAACTTTTTTCGTACTATCTTTACACCCAAATGTAAACATACTTAGCGTAAATGAAACGAATATATCGTATAATCCTCAGTCTTTTGCTGATTTTCCCTTTTGTTGTGCAAGCACAACAAGTATTGCCCAAGCGTGAATTTCGTGGCGCTTGGATTCAGATGATTAATGGACAATTCATGGGTATGAGCCGTGACGAAATGCAGGCCAATCTCAATCATCAGTTGGACGTGTTAAAGCAGTGTGGTGTAAATGCTATCATATTCCAAGTGCGTGGCGAGGCTGATGCCATGTATGCATCGCCCTATGAACCATGGAGCCGTTTCTTAACAGGCCAGCAAGGCAAGGCTCCCAATCCTTATTGGGACCCATTGAGCTGGATGATAACGGCGTGTCACAAACGCGGTATGGAGTTGCATGCGTGGATAAATCCTTTTCGTGCCAAGACCAAAACGACCAAAGAACTTTCTACCTCACACCCTTATGTAAAACACCCCGAACGTTTCTTCGAGTATGACGGGCTATACATTTTCGACCCAGGTATGGAGGTCAATCGCAATTATATATGTAAGATAGCAGCCGACATTGTGCGCCGTTATGATGTCGACGGACTTCACATGGACGATTACTTCTACCCCTATCCTGTGGCGGGAGTTGCTATCCCCGACCAAACTACCTACGAAACCCACAAGAATGGTATCAACAATATAGACGATTGGCGACGCTATAATGTCAACCTTTTTATAAAGCAAATGCATGACTCCATTCGTGCCGTTAAACCCTGGGTAAAGTTCGGTGTGAGCCCATTTGGCATTTACCATAATGCAAAGTCAGGTTCCAACATTCCTGGTTCAAACACGAACGGAATGCAGAACTATGACAACCTTTATGCCGATGTGCTTTATTGGATTAATAAGGGGTGGGTGGACTATAACATACCCCAGATCTATTGGGAAATTGGCCATAAAGCTGCCGACTACGAAGAGCTTATTAAATGGTGGAGCCGCTTTGCGGGCGGACGTCCTTTATTTATAGGTCAGGACGTAGAGCGCACCGTTCGTGCAGCCGATTTAAAAGTCCCCAATCGTAACCAAATGGCTGAAAAGTTCCGTTTGCAGCGCAGTCTGCGTGGCATTCAAGGAAGCTGCTTGTGGTACTCTGCTGCTGTTGTGCGCAACGAGGGCAACTTTGCCACCGCACTACAAAAGAACTATCACCGCACACCAGCCTTACAACCTCTCTTTCCCTTTATTGACAACAAAGCACCAGGTAAGCCACGCAAACTAAAAGCTATATGGATGCCCAATGGATATTACCTATTCTGGACGGCTCCTAAGGGAACAGGTGAAATGGACAAGGCACACAGCTATGCTGTCTATCGTTTCAGCAAGGGCGAACGCATTGACCTTATGAGTGGCGAACACCTTATAGCCGTGACTTCCAACACGTGTTATCAGCTACCCTATCAAGGCGGTCATGAAAAGTACGTGTATGTCGTAACAGCTCTCGACCGTTTGCAAAACGAATCGAAAGGGGTGAAGAAAAAGGTGAAATTGTAGCTTTTTGTTGACGAGTTGACAAGTGAACAAGCAAGTTCGTTTTTTAACCAGTTGCCAACAACAGGTAACTTACCTGTTAGCTTATCAACTCGTCAACAAATAAATCGACAAATCTAAAACTAAACTATTAGATGAAAGTACTCAAATTCGGCGGTTCGTCAGTAGGCTCCGCCAACGCTATAAATAATGTACGCCACATCGTAGAGGGTACGCAAGGCCCAGTGATAGTGGTCGTTTCGGCTTTAGGAGGCGTCACCGATCAATTGATTCGACTCACCCAAATGGCAGCGAAAGGCAATGTTGGCTATACTACCGAATTTAATGCGCTCACAGAACGCCACCACCAGATAGTGGCCGATGTAATAAAAGCCGAACGTCAAGCCCGACTCATCGCTTCGCTCGATGCATTATTGGCCGAATTACACAGTATCTTACATGGTGTGTATCTGATTCAAGACCTCACGCCCAAGATAGCCGATGCTATCGTGGCCTATGGCGAACGAATGTCGTCACTTATCGTGGCTGAACTCATCACTGATGCTGTACACTTTGATGCGCGACGACTCATTCGTACCGAACACGGTAGCGCAAAGCACTTGGTGGATTTCGACAAAACCAGCCAACTCGTCATCGAAGCCTTTGCTCATGATGTCCCTCGCGTGGCTGTAATGGGAGGTTTTATTGCCAGTGACAGCGAAACAGGCGTTACGACGAACTTAGGCCGTGGCGGTTCGGACTATACCGCTGCTATCATAGCAGCTGCCCTTCAGGCCGAAGCACTTGAAATATGGACCGACGTTGACGGATTTATGACAGCCGACCCTCGTATCATTCCTGGGGCTTTCACCATCGACGAACTGAGCTATGCTGAAGCCATGGAGCTTTGCAACTTTGGTGCAAAGGTCGTTTATCCGCCTACAATCTATCCCGTCTGTCAGAAGAACATACCCATCTATGTAAAGAACACCTTCCACCCTGAAAGAAAGGGAAGCGTTATTCGTAAAGATGCGGCCCCGAGTGGACGTCCTATTCGCGGTATTTCATCTGTTAAGGAAACGAGCACCGTCACCGTTAGTGGTCCTGCTATGGTGGGCGTCATAGGCGTCAATCGTCGTATCTTTACCTCTTTGAGTGATGGCGGCATTAGCGTGTTTATGGTAGCACAAAATTCTTCCGAAACGAGTACTACACTCTGTGTTACTCCCGCTGACGCACGCAAGGCTTGTCAACTACTTGATGCTGAATTTGCGGCCGAAATAGCCGACGGCGCGATGAACCCTGCCGCATTGGTTGACGGACTATCAAGTGTGGCTGTTGTGGGCGAACGTATGCGTCACATGCCGGGCATTGCGGGCCAACTATTTAGCGTATTGGGCCGAAATGGTATTAGCATTAATGCCACGGCTATGGGCGGACAGGAGATGAACCTCTCGTTCGTCGTTGACCGCTCGCAACTGCGTAAGACGATCAACGTATTGCACGACAGCTTTTTCCTGAGTGAACATGAGGATCTCAACCTCTTTATCTGTGGTACAGGCACAGTGGGTGGAAGCCTTCTACAACAAATTGCGCAACAACGTGACAAGCTCTTCCGCGAACGTGGCCTAAAGATTAATATTGTGGGCATCAGCGGACGTAGTCATGCTATCTACAATGCTGAAGGTATCGACCCTGCCCACTATCGTGAAGCCATGCAGCAAGGAGGCGAAGGAGGGGTAGAACGCATGATGCACGAGATAGAGGATATGAACATCTTCAACTCTGTGTTTGTTGATTGTACTGCCAGTGACGAAGTTGCTGCACAATATGTGCGTCTACTCCAACATAATGTCAACATTGTGGCGGCTAACAAGATAGCTGCTTCGTCCAATTATGCCAATTACGAATTGCTCAAACATACGGCTCGCGAGAAAGGCGTAAAATTCCTTTTCGAGACGAATGTGGGCGCAGGTCTGCCTATTATCAGTACTATCAACGATCTCCGAGGTTCGGGCGATCGTGTGCTTCGTATAGAAGCCGTGTTGAGTGGTACACTGAATTATGTATTCAACACGTTGTCAGCTGACATTCCTTTGAGCAAGGCCGTCCATTTAGCACAAGAGAATGGCTATAGCGAGCCTGACCCTCGTATCGACCTTTCGGGTAAAGACGTAATTCGTAAACTTGTCATCTTGGCACGCGAGAGCGGATATAAGGTTGATGTTGACGACATAGAGCGACATTTGTTTATTCCCAAAGCCTTGTTTAATGGCTCGCTTGACAACTTCTGGCAGCACTTACCCGAATTGGACGCTCACTTCGAACAAGAGCGTCAGCGCTTGGAGCGCGAACACAAGCGTTGGCGTTTTGTAGCAGAGTGGGACAACGGCAAAGGTCGCGTAGGGCTGCGCGAGATTAGTCAAGGCCACCCCCTTTACGACCTTGAAGGCTCTAACAACATACTGTTGCTAACCACCGAGCGCTATCACGACTATCCCATGCTCATTCAAGGCTATGGCGCTGGTGCAGAGGTGACTGCAGCAGGTGTCTTTGCCGATATCATGCGTGTGGCTAATGTTTAAGGGCTAATAGCCAGTTTTACGTTTTAAGGTTATGAGGTTATAAAGTTAGTTTTACTGATTATCAATGTGATGTAACTTTATAACCTCATAACCTCTAATCTTTAAACGGAATTATTTGAACATCTCAAACATCAAAATTTTCTCTTTCTCTCTTGTCTCACACTCTTCTCATGAAGCAATTTTTTTTATTTTTCCTTATAATATGTTGTGCTTTGCTTCCAGCCACCGCTCGCACGCCTTGGCTCAAGAAGCCATTGCGCTACGTCTGTGCCGATAGTGTCATCACGTGGGGGTACGACGGACGAGACTTTCGCACAATTGCCCATGCTACCGACTCAACAGCCCATGCACACCCCACACGGCTTACGCGACAGAATTGGAGCGAACGTGAGAGCACACTTGTAGCATGGACTTCACAACAATCCGAACACAACGTATTAGGCGGAGCTGGAGCGCCCCAAGAACCTTCGCAGGCCTTGAGCGCTGCAAAGTGGCTCAACCAAGCAGCGCAGCTATACTTGATGCAAGGCGATGCCTCCTATATGGATTATGCTGAGCGTGCTTTGTTTAATGCAGTGATGCGTACCGCTAACGATACGTTACAACTTCAAGGCACACTCGATAAGTGGCTGGCTGCTTCCCTTCTTTTAGCAACACCGGGCATGGTATATGCCACTTCGCACGACGAAAAGGCATTGTACGTTAATCTCTACACCAATGCAACGACTGCCCTCACCTTACGTGGTAAACGCTTCGTGTTCGACCAAATAACCAATATGCCCTACGATGGAGGTGTAAAACTCCGTTTCTCTAACTTAAAGGGAGAACTTCCCCTCAAACTTTACCTTCGTATGCCGTCGTGGACAGGACTGCGTTCCGATTCTCCTTATGTATATGTAGGGGGCGAACCTCTTCAACCCACTTTGTACGTTAATGGACATGAGGTGGATCCACTCACCGTTAATTCTCAAGGCTATGTGGTGATAGAGCGCAAGTGGCATGCGATGGACGAGGTTTATATCGATTTTCCGCTACAAGTGCAGACCATTTTGCCCGCTACTACGCCCACCCAACAACGTTTAGCTCCTTTGCGCGACCATGCGGCCTTCCAATTCGGACCATTAGTATATTTGCCTCAAGGCAATACGCAAGGACACTATTTTGTGCCAAATTGTCCCCCACAGCCCATCGATCGAACCAACGCGATAGGGCGACCCATCTTACAAGGCACGATGTATCGTTATGCCAACCTTCCACAAGACGCTCAAGCCCCCAGCGTTACCTTCTGGGCGGAATAATATTGCGTGAAAGCATAAAAACGCTGATAAATAGTTGATAATTAACTCTTTTCGATTAAAAAAGTTGGCTGCAAACTAAAAAAGTCGTACTTTTGCACCGCTTTTCCACTCAGCCGCTGTCGGGATGTAGAGTTCCCCGTTAAGCTGAGTCGGGACGGACAACAATATTTTTAATTATCCATCAAAGAAATGGCAGATTTAATTAAGATTGCTGAAGAAGCTTTTGCTACAGGCAAGCAGTTCCCTAAGTTCAAAGCTGGTGATACGATTACCGTAGCATACAAAATCGTCGAAGGTAACAAAGAGCGTATCCAGTTGTATCGCGGTGTTGTTATCAAAATCAATGGTCACCAAGACAAGAAGCGTTTCACTGTACGCAAGATGTCTGGTACTGTAGGTGTAGAACGTATTTTCCCCATCGAATCACCGAACATCGAAAGCATCGAGGTGAACAAGATTGGTAAGGTACGTCGCGCTAAGCTTTACTACCTCCGTGCCCTCACTGGTAAGAAGGCTCGTATTAAGGAAAAGCGTACTGCTATCAACAACGACTAATTTGTCGTTCAACTGTTGTGTTAGCAATAGCACCTCATCTCAAAAGGCAATCTTCTCAAAAAAAGATTCCGAAATAAAAAGGAGTTTTCTCTCACAAAGAGAAAACTCCTTTTTATTTTTTATAGTGCACTTCAAGCTATCCAAATAACTTTTCGCCCTCTATTTTGTGCTCTCTTCATAGTCGATTTCACCTTGAATAAACCTTTCCTTAGCTACATATTTAGAGCTTAAGACATCGTTGTGAGCGTTATAGTAAGGTGTCGTGATTGACGCTAATGAAAATAATAAATGCGGCAACACATCTGAAAGCAGAGGCTTGTCAACAGCCAGCCTTAGAGCCTCAACTTTTTGTTGATGTTTTTGTATATATTTGTCCGAACACCAAATCATGAATGGAATGTCGTATTGACATTTTATAGCTTCTTTACTTTTATGGGGCTCGTGGCTCCTGCCTACAAATTTGCGATAGTCGTACACCTCTTCACCATGGTCAGACAAGTAGACGATAACTGATGAAGTATTCCTGAACATCTCAATAATGGAACCTACAATACGGTCATTATAAAGCGTAGCATTGTCATAGTTGGCAACTGTTTGCTTTTCTGTTTCGCTTAAATCATTACGCTGAATGTCAGATGATTTAAACACCTTAAAAGCTTCTTCCGAAGGAAAACGACTAGCTGCATCGGCATGTTGCCCCATAAGATGAAAGATAAAAAGCGAATGCTTTTGCAATAATTTATGTGCTTTGTAAGTTTGGCTATGTTGTTTAAAGTCATTGATTAGTTCATGATCGTAGTCATAAGTTCGCTCATTGTGTTCAGTATAAGCTTTTGGCACGATAGCTGCGGCATACAGATAGGAGCCTAAAGCATAATCGTATGACGAAACGCTTGCTCCAACAGGGCGCTGATTGTCCCACATTGACACGTTAAACCCCGCCCTTTTAAATATTACCGGAAAATATGGGCATGACGACCAACTTTCGCCATTGGCTATACGATTGGTACTCATCATATTCTTAATCGAGAAACTTGTCATATTGTAAGGCGCAACAGCATCATTAAAGACGAAAAGATTGCCCCGATTTCGCATTGACTGAAGGATAGGAGTTGTGTTAAGACTATAACCATAGAGTGGAGAATGGTATTTGCTAAACGATTCGCCTATTATGAGTATTACATTCAAACTATCAGGCTCCAAGCTATTGGCAGGTCGCTTTGATGCGTCTATACTAGAACGAATAGCTATCTCGTTGTCATGACCTGACACGCTTAAATAGGTGGTGGCAAATAGTAAATTAGTAAAAGTATTGTCTATCGCATAACTTCCTTTTCGTCCTTGCCATTCTTCAATTTCAATTTGCGAATTTAAGCATACTAATTTTGTCGCTAAAAAAGCAAGGTAACCACCCAACATTAAAAGGGGTAGCAACGCTGAAACACAAATCCATTTAATAAAACGAGGCTTTAGTGAAATGTTTATAGCTTTTCTCTCTGCTATTAAAATTGCGATTGCAGTGATTAAGGCCAACGTCCAACACTTTATACTACCAGGTGTTAAAAGCGCGTGTTTTAAAAACTCTGACGACTCCGTGGAGTTCGTTTCTTTAACAAGCAACAATATCCAAGGTGTAACGATTGTGCCATAGTTAAAGAGTAAAAAGCAGTCGATAATCATCAGCAAAAAAGACAGAACGTAAAAGAAACATTTCAGTCCTTTTAGCCGAGTGTACCATACGATTGCAGTGAATAACCAGCTAATAAAGATCGCACTCGATAATCCTATAAATAGATTTCGAACGTACATGATTGACATCTCTGTCGTCCAAACATTCAATAAGTGCGAAATGTACATCATAAAAGTCACAATGCAAAAGAATGCGGTTTCGTTACAGATGGGGGTTATGATGTCGTTTATTATTCTAATTAATAGTTTTCTGAGGACTATTTTGTTCATACTTGATTGTAAGTAAGGTGTTTGTTAATGAAAGCCTCTCCCCTTAACTCTCCTCCCCAGTCGGGGAGGGGGTTAGGGGGAGAGGCTTTTCAAATTGCTTTTTATCTAATTCATTTTAAACCACTACTGTACGAATTACCCCACCCTATCTATCATGTGTCCAAAAAAGGTAGAAAATAAGCGAAGCAATACAGAGGCACGCATCAATAGTCAGATTGTTTAAGCCATATATACAACTAGCCATAAGACCTAAAGAGAATGACCAACGCCACAATATTATGTAAGTGTTCTGAGCGGTGCCACGTTGGCAGTGAGCTGACTTCGTAACCCAATCCATCAGGTGACGTGATGACACGGCACCGACACCACAACCTAAAAGCACATCGCCCACATAGCCTAACACAACATGAAGTTGACTGACTAAGATTAAGCCCAACACTACAAGCAAATACCCCATACTAACCAAGGTGCGCTGACCTAAACGACGACGAATAAAGAGCTGGGTCAAAAAGGCACAAAGCACACCAAGTGATAAAAAGAGGTAAGATGAACTAAAGAGCCAATCTTGCTTCATAGGCAACGCACCGGCTATACGTCCTAAGGTCCAAGGGGCTGCAAACATTGATAGCCCCATTGGCAATGAACTGGGCAAGAAGAAACGGTCGAACGTAACAAAAGCCACTTTCACTGGTGCCTTAATCGGTACTGGCGTTTGGGCTACTAATATGAATGACATTGCACAGGGAATTAGTGCCCACCAATAAGCATAGGTCATAGGAAATGTGTGCGAAAGCACATAGCCTAAGAAGAGACCTAAGGGAATGCCTATGCGCCCCGCCCAACCATAAATAATATCTCCTTTATTGCGCTGCTTCGACAGCAAAATGTCATTGACAAGTGTCGTGCCTAAGGCTGTCTGTGAGATGCCAAAGGCTACACCTTGTATAAGTTGCAAAGCTAAAAGGTGACACACATCGTAGGCATTGACATAGCCCAAAGTGGCTATAGGGCCTAACAATAGGAGGGCTTTTAAGAAGACATCCTTTCGCGAACGACGCTCCATTAAATACGCGCCAAAAGGGCCTGGCAACACCATACCTATGGCAAAAGCTAACACGCCCCAACCTACCCATCGTGCCTCACTACCCAAGCCGAGCGTTTGAAGGCTGAGCAAGGGAATCATGGCATATACGTAGATGTGTAAGAACCAATTGGCCACACACATATTAATGAAACGTGAGCTTTTCAACCCGTTATGTACTTGAACAGACATAAGCAGAGTGTTAATATAGATGCTGTTTAGTAGCTTTCGCTTTCATTAGGGAAATTGGTGGTCTTTACGTCTTCCACATATTGTCCAATTGCATCGGTCATAATGGTAAAGAGGTCGGCATATCGACGCAAGAACTTAGGTGAGAAGCCTTTGTTCTTACCCAACATATCGTCAATTACCAACACTTGACCATCGGCTGGACCCGCACCAATACCAATAATAGGTATATCTACGCTGGCTACTGCTTTAGCGGTAAGTGCTGCGGGTATCTTCTCCAACACAATGGCACAACAACCTACCTCAGCTAAGGCTTTCACATCTGACAGCAACTTCTGAGCTTCTGCTTCTTCCTTCGCACGAACGGCGTACGTGCCAAACTTATTGATACTTTGGGGAGTAAGACCTAAATGACCTACTACGGGTATGCCTGCATTGATAATGCGCTTTACGGCATCGATTATCTCAACACCGCCCTCAAGTTTAACGGCATCACAACCCGTCTCTTTCATCATGCGAATGGCATTACGAACAGCTTCAACAGCGTCCACCTGATAAGAACCGAAAGGCATATCGCACACAACGAAGGCACGTTGAGCGGCACGAGCCACTGAGGCTCCATGATAGATCATTTGGTCAAGCGTAATAGGCAAGGTGGTCATGTGGCCTGCCATTACATTAGATGCACTATCGCCTATCAATATCATGTCGACACCAGCGGCATCAACTATCTTGGCTGTGGTGTAGTCGTAAGAGGTTAGCATGGCAATCTTCTTGCCTTCTGCTTTCATTTCTTTCAGTCTATGAGTAGTCACCTTGCGGGTGTCTTCAACTAAATATCCTGACATTTCTTTTTATTTTTTTAGTTCGCACATTTGTGCAACAGTTATTTCGGTAAAGTCGTTAATGACGCGCTGACACAATGAGGCTATACGTGCCGCAGGAATGGTCGTCGTAAGACCGATAACGGTCGCTCCACTATCGCGCCCTGCTGTAAGTCCGCTAATAGAATCTTCAAATACGAAGCAATCCTTGGCTGCTAATCCTAAGGCTTGCGCGGCATCGAGGTAGCAATCGGGAGCTGGCTTTGAACGACGCGCATTCTCTGCCGTAAAGATACGATCAAAAAGTTGAGAAAATTCAGGATGCTGCTGATACAAGCATTCCATTTTGGCTTTATTTGAACTGGTAACAATGGCCATAGGTATACCAGTTTTGCGAAGTTCACTTACAAAGTCTATCGCTCCTTCTACGTAAGGATAACTCATACGCGTCTCAAAGTCATTGAGTTGCTCAACTACTTGTCGTGCTATTGCTTCGTCTGCGAAATAAGCACTCAATATTTGCGTCAGCGTATGCCCTTTAATTTGGCTCGGGAAGTCTGGATTTTCAGGCAGGTAGGTCTTACCTATCACTGTCCAAAACTCCGTATATTGTTCCTCGGTGTTGATAATCACACCATCTAAGTCAAATAATACCGCAGTCTTTGTCATTGTTTATCTCGTATTGTTTTAGACTGCAAAGTTATAGAAAAAATAGATATGCTACCTCTTTTAACAATTTGCTTTTCGATAAATTACTTTTCACAAGTGCCACCACACAAAGAATATAATTACCTTTGCGACATGAAACTTTTACACTCTATATTCTTCGGTCTTATACTACTCGCCAGCATACCACAAATGGTGACAGCACAGACCATTATCCCACTCGAACGCGGCAAAGGCGGTGTGCGATCTAAAACGGTTGACGACTATAAGGAGGAACTTAATATGGTTGAACGCCAGCGCAATGACTCTATTCAGTATGTCGACAACCTCCGACGTGCCTTCAATGCCTTACACGTCGATTCACTCACCGAAGCTGAATCGCTCTTTAAAGAGGCACTTAAGTTGCGTCCTACAGCACCCGGCAACCACATTATCAAATATAACCTCGGACTGGTGGATATGGCACGTGGCAATAACGTGGAGGCTGTAAAGAAGTTGACTGAAATAATCAAAAACTATCCCAACTATTTTGAAGCTCGCTTGGCGCGTGCTGAAGCTAATTTACAACTAAACCGCACCAACGAAGTGATAGATGACGCACAACAGGTGCTTGACAAACAAAAGTTTGAAGGTATGACACCCGATCTCATCGAACGCGCTCGCTTCATTCGCGCTGCTGCACGCTACCAGTTGCGCCTTTATGCAGATGCACATGCCGACCTTCAAGTTATTATGGGTGACAATCCTCAAAATACGAACGCTCAAGTGCTTGATGCTTTAGTTTTGCAGCAGATGGGACGACCTAAGGAAGCCTTAAATCGTTTAAACCTCATTGTAGCCGCTCACCCCGACAACTTAGACGCTCTTAGCACACGTGCCGCTATTGAAGCCGAACTCGACCTCCACACGTTGGCACGAGCTGACTACGATACATTAATCAAACGCCAACCCAACGAAAGCAGTTACTACATCGAGCGCGCAAAAATGCTCCTTCGCTTAGGCGAAAAGAAGGCTGCACGCACTGACCTCGATCGCGCCATTCAACTCGGTGTACCTCAAGGTATGGTACACACATTGTATCTACAAACAAAATAAGAGAAGAGAGATTTATACAATGCGCAATATATTTTTGTTAATTTTATTAGTCCTATTTATACTCCCTATAAGTATAAGTGGTGTTCCTACCACACACAGTCCAGCCTCCAACAATATACGCTACGAGGTGCGTGCTGCATGGCTCACTACGCTTATGGGACTTGACTGGCCTTCAAAGCCTGCTACGACTGAGGCACAAGCCGAACTACAGCGACGCGACTTGTGTCGACAACTTGACCAACTAAAGGCTGCGGGCATCAACATGGTGCTTTTTCAGTCACGTATACGCTCTACAACTGCCTATGCCTCTGACATCGAACCATGGGACGGAGTGTTTACTGGCCGTCCTGGCCAACGCCCACTTTACGATCCCTTACTGTTTGCTATCAACGAATGTCATAAGCGCGGCATGGAATGTCATGCCTGGGTGGTAGCCTTTCCTATCTGCAAAGTAGCCACGGCAAAGCAGTTAGGGAAACGTGCCTTGCCTGCACTTCACCCCGAACTCTGCCAACGTTGCGGTGACCAATGGATGATGAACCCTGGTGTGCCTGCCACTGCCACTTACCTTGCCAACGTATGTAAAGAGATTGTCACCAAATATGCCGTTGACGGCATTCACCTCGACTATATCCGCTACCCAGAAGTTTCCATACCTTTTAACGATAATGCCACTTACCGCCGATATGGACAGGGCCTCAACAAGGCCACATGGCGTACACAAAACATCGACCGTTGCGTACAAGCCATTCACAAAGCCGTCAAAGAAGTACGACCTTGGGTGAAACTAAGTTGTTCGCCCGTAGGGAAATATGCGGACTTAAGCCGTTACTCGTCTCGTGGTTGGAATGCACGCGATGCCGTGTCACAGGACGCACAACGTTGGCTATGCGAGGGGTGGATGGACATGCTCTTCCCCATGATGTACTTCGACGGTGATCATTTCTACCCTTTCTTAGCCAATTGGAAGGAGAATGACTTTGGACGGCCTATTGTACCAGGCCTAGGCATCTACTTCTTAAATGAACGCGAAAAGAATTGGCCTTTACTTACCATTCAGCGCCAAATGAACGTATCACGCGACGAAGGACTTGGCGGCCAAGCTTTCTTCCGTACCCGTTTTCTTTTAAATAACGAAAAAGGATTACGCTCGTGGTTACAAACTCAATTCTACGCTCAGCCTGCCCTTATTCCTCCTATGACTTGGCAAGATAGCATTCCGCCCACTACCCCACTTCATGCAACCAAACACTTCAAAGAACAGCATATCAGTCTATCGTGGTCTGCATCGACCGACAATACGCCTAACGCTCCTCTCACCTACAACGTCTACCGCATCGACTCTATCTTTGGCGACGTAATTTTGGCGCTTCATACCTCCACGTTGCACTATGAGCATACGCTCTCTCTCCCTGCCCTTCGCCATAGTCACTACCTCATCACGGCCGTTGATGCTTATGGCAACGAGAGTCAACCTATCGAAGCTATAGAAAATTAGTAGAGCTATAACTCACCTATTTTGCCCCTTTTTTCTCATTTCACAATGTGTAAAACGCTTTTTTTCAAAAAAAAAGCGGAAAAAATTTGCAGGTAACAAAATAATCACTACCTTTGCACTCGCAAAACGGAACAAGACAGCCGTCAAGCACTAAAGTTTGCCTCTTTAGCTCAGTTGGCCAGAGCACGTGATTTGTAATCTCGGGGTCGTTGGTTCGAATCCGACAAGAGGCTCACTTCAAAGGTTATTCAACACTATGTGTTGAGTAACCTTTTTTTTATTTAATTTCCACAAAACTGGTTTAATAAACTGCAGTTTACCATTCCTCCACGCCTGCATATATGTAACAAAAACTTAAAATTAACCTTTTACAACTCATTAAAATGGAAAACGAGTTGTGCAATACGAAATATTACTTTACCTTTGTTCGCACAAATTATTACGCTATTCATAATAAATCCATGACCATTGCCATAATAAACGCTATGCACAAAGAGCACGAACAGCTCGTTGCGCTGCTTAATAATGTACATACCACTCAAGATGTCCACTTCACCTTTGTTGAAGGAACACTCAATGACCACCATTTGGTACTCATGGAGAGCGGCATTGGTAAGGTGAATGCAGCCATTGGTGCAGTAGAGTTAATTAAACGATTCAAGCCCGAAGCGCTTATCAACACGGGCGTAGCTGGCGGCATTGACACTTGTCTAAACGTAATGGACGTAGTAGCAGGCCAGCGCGTAGCTTATCACGACGTTGACTGTGGGCCCGAATCTGCTTTAGGTCAAGTACAAGGTCTACCCCTCTATTATGAAGCCGACAAGGCGCTATTTGATGCAGCCATGACGGTGACACCTCCAGAACACACGAAATTGCATGGTGGCCTTATTTGCAGTGGTGATCAATTCATCACCAATCGTACACAGTTACAAACGATCAAGGACCGTTTTACCGATGGCCTCGCTGTCGATATGGAGAGCGGAGCCTTGGCGCAAGTTTGCTACATCTACAAGGTTCCCTTCTTGAGTTTCCGCATTATTAGCGACACCCCAGGAACCGACAATCACTTTGACCAATACCAAAACTTTTGGGGCACAATGGCCGACCGCTCATTTGGCGTAACACAAGCCTTGCTCCAAGCTGTTTGCAAATAACAAGCTCTTCATACTACACTTTAGGTTATGAAAAAAATACCCAGCTTTACCATCGACCACACTCGCTTACACCGCGGCATCTTTGTGAGCCGTAAGGACCAAGTGGGCAACGAGGTGGTAACTACTTTCGACGTTCGCATGAAGTTGCCCAACCGCGAGCCTGCTTTGCACCAAGGGGCTATTCACACCATTGAACATTTGGCTGCAACTTTTTTGCGCAACCACGATGAATGGAAAGAACGCATCGTTTACTGGGGCCCCATGGGCTGCTTAACGGGCAACTATCTCATCGTGAAGGGCGACCTTACAAGCAACGATGTGTTGCCACTCATGCAGGAAACCTTTGCCTTTATTGCTAATTACGAAGGCGAAATACCTGGAGCTACTGAACGCGATTGCGGTAACTATTTATTGCAAGACCTACCCATGGCTCGCTACGAAGCTCACAAGTATCTCACCGAAACGCTGAACTGCGCTACGCAAGATAATTTGAACTATCCTGCTTAATTGTAACCTTGTACCTTTTATATCGGTAAACTCTTTTATCGACAAACATAATATTTTTCTACATACCTTTAAGTTCTTCCACCTTGTCCTAAAGACAAGGAAGACTTAACAAATCTTAATCTATCTTTTATGAAAAAGATTACCATCATGCTCTCGGCTCTTTGCTTAGCAGCGGGTATTCCCACTACTGTTAAAGCACAAGCACCCGAACTCACGTTGGACGCTACAACTCCCGATATGTCGGAAAACGAACCGCGTCCTGTTTTCCCTGTTCCTTCAGCACGCCAACTGAAATGGAACCAAACTGAATTTTATGCCTTCTTCCACTATGGTATGAACACTTATACCAACGAAGAATGGGGTAATGGTACTGAATCTGAAAGCAAGTTTGCTCCCACACAAGCACCCAATCCCAGACAATGGCTTCAGGCTATTAAGGATGGTGGTATGAAGGGCGGTATTGCTGTTGTTAAACACCACGATGGTTTCTGCCTTTGGCCTACTGAAACAACTACACACAGCGTAAAGAACGCTGGCAACCAATTTGGTAAGGACACGAACATTCCTCGCGACTTTGCAAAAGCTGCCCAAGATCTTGGTTTGAAGTATGGTTTCTACATTTCTCCATGGGACCTTAGCAGCAAATGGTGGGGCATTAAAGGAGATGACGGATTCTATACAGATGACTACGCAAAGAAGGTGTTCCTCCCCCAATGCGAAGAAATTGCAAAATATGGTGCTGACCAATTTGAAATGTGGTTTGACGGTGCTACGGGTGGTGACCACGCTGGCTACTACGGTGGTGCCTATGGCGATGGGAAAACAGGCAAACGTACCATTGACAATGCCAACCGCTATTATGACATTCCTAACCTTCGCGACAAAATTCACCAAATGTGTCCCAACATCATCCTTTGGGGTGTAGGCGGCGAAGCACGTTGGATTGGTAACGAATCTGGCTGGGCAGGAGAAACTTGCTGGTCAATGGGTGATGGCACAAGCGGAAACGAAAATGCGTGGAAATGGTTCCCCGGCGAAAGCGATGCAAAAGCTACAAGTAAAGGTTGGTTCTATCATGACGGAGAAACTTGCTTTACCGCAGCAAAGATGTTCGCTACTTACCTTAAGACGGTAGGACGTAATGCTACGTTAATTTTGAACTTCCCGCCGAACAAAGCTGGCGTTTTGCCCGACGCTGACGTTAATAACCTTAAAGAATTGGGCCAAATGCTTAAGGATCGTCTCGGCAATGACTTTGCACGCGAAGCAGGCGTTAAAATTGAAGCAACTGAAACACGTGCCAATGGTGCTACTAAGACGTACAAGGCTGACAACATGATTGATGGCAACATTGACACTTACTGGGCTGCTCCTGATGGCAAGACTTCGGACATCACAATTACGGTTACTTTGCCTCAAGAAAAGACGCTTCACTATGTTATGATGCAAGAGTACATTCAGTTGGGTCAGCGCATTAAGGGCTTCACTATCGAAACCAGCACCGACGGTAACAACTGGACAAGAAAGGCAAGCAACATTCAAACTACCACAGTGGGTTACAAACGTATTATTCCTCTGAATGGTAATGTTGAAAACAGCTACGACGCTGGCACTAAGGCTAAGTATGTACGCATCAAGATTACTGACAGCCGTGCTTGTCCCACGCTCCACACTCTTTCTATCTTCTAATTTTAATCTTTGACGATTCACAATGAAAATTAAACAATATATAGCGCTTGCTGCGCTCACTATGCCTTTAGCAGCCAGCGCACAGAGCGTAATCGACTTTGAAACCAGCACTACACAAGGCGCTTCGGTGAGTGTGTTCGATACGTGGGAAAGTTCTCCTTTCCGCACAGGCAAGCTCAAGGGCAATATCAAAGTTATCGACAACCCTTTCAAAGTGGTTGACGAAATTACTGGCAATGGTAATCAATCAGATAAGGTGCTTGCTTTTCAGCGTTCACGCTTTGGCAGTAGCACTTTTGGCGCACGCGTTGAATTAGCTAAACCCCTTGCACTGACTCCCAAAACACAGTATGTGCATGTAAAAATTTATACGCCTAAGGCGGAAAAAATTATGCTCTTTGCCTTAGGTAAACGTGCCGACCGCGCTGACCAATCAAAGGACGTTGTACAGGTTGAAGCGAACTGCATTTCGAGCATTAAAGCTAACAAATGGTGTGACGCGGTGTTTGCCATCAGCTCGGCTCCTGGCGTTAACATCCACAGCTTTTTGATTATTCCTGATTTGCAGTCAACACACAACCTTGCTCAAGACTTTGCTGTTTACGTTGACGACATTGAAGTAAACAATACTTCAATGCCCAGCATTCAGTATGGTGTTTACCCCACCAGCTACGACAAAACGACTAAGAAAGTACAAGACCGGCGCTACACAAGCGGTGTTAACTTCAAGAGCAGCGATGGTCAACAAAGTTTGTCAACAAATCAACAGAGCGACAAGTTGATTTTCCAAGACTTGTTAGCTTCATCATTGAAAGCCAAAGCTGGCGACGAAATTACCACGTCGGTTAATTACCAAGGTGGTTGGATGAACGCTTACGTTTACCTTGACCGCGACAACAACGGTAAGTTCGACTATACACTCAATGAGCAAGGAACTCCCGCTGAAAAGAGCGACATCATGAGTTTCTCAAACTACCAGGGCAAAAATAGTAAGGGCGAGGCTACAGGACAAGGAAATACAACCAGCTTGCCTAACTTCACCATTCCTGCTGACTTGAAGCCTGGCTTCTATCGTTTACGTTACAAGGTGGACTGGGACTGCATTGACCCCGCTGGTAACACAAGCAATGAAAACCCCATTACACAAAATAGCGGTGCCATCATTGATACGCGCCTCAACGTACACGGTGAAAAGGTGAGCATTTGGCGTGGTCAACACACCGAAGGTACTAACGGTGAAATGCTCACAACTGATGGTAAGAACTTTGAGAAGCACGAAATTGCATTCGGTAAGGACTACACTGTTAAGTTTAAACCGGGTGATGGCTTTAAGGTAGGTAAAATTTACTTGCGTCACGGCTACAACCTTGAAAAAGGCTCTCTCGTAAACGAAACTCCACAGTACACGGACGTTGTGCTTCCTGCCTATATGGTTAAGGATAACACCCTCACGATTCCTGCTGAATACATTGATGGTGACGTGTGCATTACTCCGACTTTCGTTGCAATTAAAGGCGAAAGCAATGAAAAGTATGCACTCAATTTTGAAAAGGACTTACTCATCGACCGCGAACCCGGACAGGAACGCTCTTTGAATAGTCTCTCATTCAACACCACTACTCACCCTAACGAACAAAAGATTCTGCCCACAAACAAGAAGTTGGTATACCAAGACTTCACGAATCGCAGCATCTACGTTAAGGGAGGTGATGTTATTACCACTAATATTGACTACACACCGAACAAGAATGCTTATATGCACCCCTACCTCTACGTAGACCTTGATGGGGATGGCGTGTTCAATACTTCGGTAAATGCTGACGGTACGCCTACAATAGAAGGCGAAATGCTTTCATACGCTTTCTACAACAACAAGAATAGCAATGGTGCCGCAGCAGACGAAAATTCTTCTAGTTGCTTCGACAAGACCAACTCTATGCCGCAGTTCAAGATTCCCGCTGGCTTGCCTACTGGTAAGTATCGCGCACGCTTCAAACTCGACTGGAGCGATCCCGATCCCGCAGGACGCTATAATAAGGGCGGAAACGATATTCACAAGAATGGTGGTTATGTAGTTGACTTCTACTTCAACGTTGTAGACGAATATCCTAAGTTCAAACTTGATGTTCAAACAACCAATGGTTCAATCGTAGGTGCAGGTAACACTGGTTTACCTGAAACTATTTTGTTAGACTCACCTATTAGCGTAATGGCTTTTGGTGCTGCCGAAAACTACAACGCAACTGAAATCAAAGTTCGTCATGGTAAGAACCTTGATGGTGAAGCTGTTGTAAATGGCGAAACGCAGTGGAAGGAAGAGAGCATTGAACTCACTGACGGGGCTTGCACGATTCCTGCTGAAATGGTTGACGGCGACGTTCGTTTGACCGCAGAATTCGAAGACGCTGGTGCTGAATACAAACTTGCTTTTGGCGATGAGTTCAACACTGCTGATAACTCACAACCCGATAGCAAATATTGGAGCCGTTCTGGTTGGGCTCACCCCACTTGGAAGCGCTACACTGCTCAGACTACTGAAGGTCAGTTGAAAACGGGTTGGATAGAAGACGGCAAACTCGTTCTCCGCTGCGTAAAGAATAACTTCGACGCTGAAGTGGACGGCAAGGGCAACAAGCTCGAAATGATTAGTGGTGCTGTCGAAACAGCTAATAAGGTGACCTTCACCTATGGTAAGGTAGAAGGCCGTCTGAAGACGACTGCACACTCGGGCAATTTCCCTGCCTTCTGGATGATGCCTAATACCGACACTTATGGCGGTTGGCCTTCAAGTGGTGAGATTGACATCTTCGAACAGATTAACAACGAAAATAAGAGCTACCACACCATTCACTCACACTGGGCCAACGGCGCTGGTGACGGTGGCTTAGGCAACAGCAATAATCCAACTAAGGGTGGCACTTCAGCCACTACAACGGGCGAATACCACGTCTATGGCTTAGAGTGGACCGAAACGTTGCTCAAATGGTTCGTTGACGGTAAGCAGGTGTTCTCATACGCGAAGTCTACTAACCAAGATGCACTCAACAAAAAGCAGTGGCCGTTTGATAAGCCCTTCTACCTCATTCTCAACCAAAGCGTAGGTAATGGCTCATGGGCTGCTAACCGCGACTTAGACTTCACCTATGAGACGAAGTTTGACTGGGTACGCGTTTATCAAAAGGCTGACGGTGACTTGCTCACAGGCATCAACGCTGCAAAAGAAGTTACCCTTGACTACTACATCACTCCAGGTCAGATTCGTTTGGTAGCTCCTTACAGTACGAAGGTTACGATTGTCGACCTCCAAGGCCGCACACTTTTTGCACAGGCTGTTCAAGGCAACAAGAACGTTCACGTGCCCAGCGGTGTTTACCTCGTTAACAACAACAAGGTGATTGTGCCTTAAGCACTATAAGTGATTATGGCTATTAAATAATTATTCCCCTTTGCTCTGACAGAGTAAAGGGGAATTTTAGTCTCATTCAAAAAGAGAAAAACTGCAATTTATCGAAGAGTTGCAGCTTACAAACACAAATTAGTTGCAAAACAACAGAAAACATCCTACTCTGTTGCAGCGTTTCACCTTTTTTGTCTAACTTTGTCACAATAACAATAATAATAACCTCAAACTAAGATAACATGAAGCACAGATTTCTTTGTTTCCTTATGTTACTGTCCCTCTTGCCAATGGCAACGTGGGCACAGACCTTTGTTAACCTTACCCCTCGTCCGAAGACGATGAAGGTTGGAACAGGCACCCTTGCCTTACCCTCACAATTTACCATTAGCTACAACGGATTAGACACTGACGGCATACACGAAGTCAACGCCTTTGCTAACGAATATGCTTCCGTTACAGGAGCACAAGTTAGCGTAGCTGAAAATGATGCCAACGCGCTCTTCCAAGTATCATTACTGCCCACCTCTTCTAAACTCAAGGAAGAGGGCTATCAACTAAACGTTACTGCTAATAGTGTCAACATTCAAGCCAAAAGCGCATTAGGTTTCTTCTATGCTTTCCAAAGTGTAAAGAAGATGTTGCCTGCTAATGTAATGGCAGGCGTTAAAGACGCAACCGTAACGTCATTTCCCCTCCCCGTAGTAAGCATTACCGACGAACCTCGTTTTGAATATCGTGGTTTTATGCTCGATGTGTCACGCCACTTCTTCACTACCAACGAAGTAAAGCGCATGCTCGATGTAATGGCCTACTACAAGATGAATAAGTTCCACTGGCACTTAACCGACGACCAAGGTTGGCGCGTTGAGATTACGAAGTATCCTAAACTCACAACCATAGCTAGCATAGCCCCCAATAGTCTCTTTACCGACCTTTACGAGGCTAAACAATATTGGATCAACAAGCCATACGGCCCTTACTTCTACACAAAAGAAGAGATTAAAGACGTCGTAGCTTACGCCAAGGAACGCCATATCGAAATCATTCCCGAGATTGACATGCCTGGCCACAGCGCAGCTGCCATGACGGCTTATCCTGAGTTTAGCTGCAATCCTTCTGGTGGCCACACAGTATGGAGCAATGGTGGTATATCTTACGACGTTATCAACGTAGCTAATCCTGCAGCCGTTCAGTTTGCCAAAGATGTGTTAGAAGAGATTATGGAACTCTTCCCTGGCAAACACATTCACATCGGTGGCGACGAATGCCCCACTGACGAATGGGAAAAAAATGCTGAATGCCAAGCACTCTACAAAAAGTTAGGCCTCACGAGCTATCGTCAATTACAAAGCCACTTCATTCAGCAATTGGATGAGTTTGTGAAAGAAAAGGGGCACAAACTCTCTGTATGGAACGAAGCTATCACCGCCTCTGGTGCCGACCTCGACATCATGAAGGCTACCGACGCTGACGTTTACTGCTGGCAACCAGCCGAAGCAGCCGTAGCTAAAGCCAAGAAAGAGGGAATGAACTCTATTTACACACCTTGGGGTCCCTACTACATCAATCGTAAACAAGGTAACTCCGAACAAGACCCACCCAACGCTGGCGATGGCTCTGACCACGTACAGAACACTTACAACCGCAACATTCCCGACGGCGTAACGCGCGGTATTCAAGGCACCTTTTGGTGTGAGAACGTTTCTAACGCTGATTTAATGGAATGGTCGGCTCTTCCTCGCTTGATTGCTATCGCTGAACGCGGTTGGACACCCGAAGCTAACAAGGACTTCTCTGACTTCCAGAAGCGTATGTCGGCTGACACCGTAATGCTCAACTACAACAACTATAAGTACTGCAAGTACTACATGTTGGACGCTGACAATGGCGGCACTTCAAGCCGAGTTATGCCTTTTGCTAATACAGCTGACAAGAAATACTACTACCGCATTATCTCAGGCGGTACCGACAACACCCGCGTAGGTCGTTGCATCGAACTCATTGCCGAAGGCTCGCCCTTGCTCACATCTTATGCTAACAAGAATGCAGCTGTAGGCCGCCTTTGGACAAACACACAGGCGGCTGAAGGCGCTGACAACTACGACTATCAATGGTGGAGCATTGAAGAAGACCCCAACAACGCTGGCAAGTACGCCCTCGTTTGCAAGGCTCAGCCCAACGGTTCTGTCAACCCTAATCCTACGGCCGTATCTACCTCAGGCCGTTGGAACTACGACAACAACACGAAGCACTACAACTTTACACTTGGTGACGGTGCATACGGCAAAAAGGGTAATAACTATTACTACACTTTGTCAAGCGACAAAGTTAGCGGTCAGTACTTCAACTCTTCAATGAGCGGACAAGGCTTAGCCGTCAACCTCTACTCTAACCCCACCGACGGTAATGGCGGCTGCTGGGAGTTCTCACCCAAAGAGGACTATGGCTCTGCCACCGACCCCGTTACTTTCGACTACTTGCAAGAAGGCAAGACTTACACACTGACCAACGCTGTTGACGGTTTTGACCACACAGCTTTAGCCGATGATAATAAGGGCACAGCCCTCAAGCACGCCACTGATGCTTTCGCCAACAATGCATGGACAGTCGAAGCCTCTACGATCAATGCTGACGGTTCGCAAACTGTTAAGATGAAGAACGTTGCTACAGGCCGTTACATCACTTCATTAGGTAGCTTCGTATCGCGCGAAGGTTGCCCCGTAAGTGTTGGAACTGCACCTGCTGATGCGAACGTTACGCTTAGCCTCGTCAAGAAATACAACGATCTTCGTATCAAAGTAGGCGGCAAGAGCCTCTTCGCCTTGCCTTCAGGCAACATTAACGCAGGTCCTACTACCGATGCGAACGCTTCTTACGACGCTCCTCGCGTACAGGGTAGCGAATGGACTGCTACAGAAGTAAAGGTCATTACCCTCAATTGCGCTGACGAGAAGGGCAATACTTTAGGATCTGTTACACGCAGCGTTCCTACTACGACCGACGACATCACAGCTGAACTCTGCCCTACTTTCAAGAATCATTCGGTTGAAAGCATTACCGCTGCTGGCAACAATGCTTACAACGTAACTTATAAGCGTGCGGCTTATGCTATCACCTTTAAGTGTGCTGACAATAAGGGCGTACTCATTAGCCAAGAAGAAGTCAACGTACCCGTAGGCGAAAGTTACAAGGTGCAGTTGCCCACTCCTAAGTACTACACTTTGGAGTCAAGCGACGTTAATGACGGTGAGAACCTCACCCCCGAGGCAGACGCTACTTATAACGTGACTTACACTACCGATGCCATTATGGGCGTTAAGGCCGATGGTGACGTAGTTACCACGCTTCAAGCTGGTAAGAGCTACCTTATCTACGATGCCACTACTGCTGCAGGCCGTGCTGGCTATCGCGCCATTATGGCCAATAAGGGCATCAACCGCTACACACAAGTAGAGGGTATGACTCCCAACGCTATTTGGACGCTTGAACGTACGAGCAAAAACGTGTTTAAGGTAAAGAACGAATACCTTGGTCTTTACATTCCTCAATTGGGTCGTTCACAAGCCGCTACGGCTTCTAAAACAGGCGCTGCCTTTACTTTCACCCTCAATGCTGACGGCGAGACCTTCAACGTGAAAGGTAGCAACGGCATGTATTGGGACGGCCTTGAGAATGGTAACCTCGTAGGTTGGGATGGTGGTACGGGACACCCCATTCGCATCACCACGTTCTATGGTCTGCCCATGTTCAACGTTACGATCACTTGCAAGGACACAGATAATAAGGTACTCTCTTCCTCTACAGAGTTAATTACCGCTGGTGATGCTTACACAATTGTCACTCCTACCATTAATGGGTACACACTTGAGAGCGTCAGCGGCAACGAAACTTACACAGGTACTGTAGAAAGCCACCTCAACATCGTGGCCACCTATAAGAAATATACGAGTAGTGGCATTGACCAAGTAACCACCAATGCCAACAAGCGCAAAGGCATTTACGACTTACAAGGTCGCCGTCTACAACGCGTTCAGCAACAAGGCATTTACATCATCAATGGCCAAAAGGTATTAGTAAAGTAAATACCTAAATCACCTAACGCTAATTATAATAGGTATGCTAACCAACAAGGTAGCATACCTATTTTTTCATATACGAGAGAAAAAACAAACTGCAATTTGTCGAATAGACAGGAATGGACATTAACGAAAAATTAATGAAATAATTAATGTTCAATTAATGATAATTAATGTTCAAAACAAAGCGCGAAGCGCGCCTAAACTTAAACGTTAACTATTTATGTTATGCGCTTCGCGCTTTGTTTTGAACATTAATTATCATTAATTGAACATTAATTATTTCATTAATTTTTATTCTTGTTCTATTCGATAAATTGCAGTTTAAAATCAATTTTCCACAAAACAACACTTTCTTTCTACTATTAGTGTAGAATACCGAGGTTTTTATATAAATTTGCGACAAATAACTAACAAACTAAACACAACCTCTATACGTATGGTAAAAATAACCAAGGAGGCTGCCCTCCACTATCACGAAATGGGCAAGCCAGGAAAGATTGAAATAGTTCCAACAAAGCCCTATCGCACTCAAACTGACTTATCACTTGCCTACTCTCCTGGCGTTGCTGAACCTTGTCTTGAAATTCAGCAAAACCCACACGACGCTTATCGCTATACCAATAAAGGTAACCTCGTAGCCGTTATCTCTAATGGCACAGCCGTACTCGGACTCGGCGACATTGGTGCCATGAGTGGCAAACCCGTGATGGAGGGTAAGAGCTTGCTTTTTAAAATATATGCGGGCGTTGATGCTTTCGATATTGAAGTAAACGAAAAGGATCCCGATAAGTTCATCGCTGCGGTAAAAGCAATCGCTCCTACCTTTGGTGGTATTAACTTGGAGGATATCAAAGCTCCTGAATGTTTCGAAATCGAACAACGACTAAAGGCGGAATTAGACATTCCCGTCATGCACGACGACCAACATGGTACGGCTATCATCTCTGCAGCTGGTCTTATCAACGCCTTAATGGTAGCTGGCAAAAAGATTGAAGACGTTAAGATTGTTGTCAATGGTGCTGGTGCTGCTGCTATTTCATGTACGCGCCTCTACTGCGCTTTTGGCGCACGTAAAGAGAATGTAGTTATGCTCGACTCTAAGGGGGTTATCACAGCCGACCGCGACAACTTAAATGCGCAAAAGCGTGAATTTGCTACTTCTCGCACGGACGTTCATACACTGGCCGAAGCCATCAACGGAGCAGACGTATTTGTAGGCCTCTCTAAGGGCAACATATTGACACAAGATATGGTGCGCTCAATGGCCAACAATCCTATCATCTTCGCTTTAGCAAACCCTGTACCTGAAATTTCGTATGAGGACGCTACGGCTGCACGCCCCGATGTATTGATGAGCACAGGCCGTACCGACTATCCCAATCAGATCAACAACGTTATTGGCTTCCCCTACATCTTCCGTGGTGCACTCGACACCGCTGCTACGGCTATTAACGAGGAAATGAAAATGGCTGCTGCGCGCGCCATTGCCGACTTGGCCCGCCGTCCAGTGCCCGACATTGTTAACCGCGCTTACCACGTACGTAACTTTACGTTTGGCCCTGACTACTTTATTCCCAAACCCGTTGACCCCCGCCTCATCACAGAAGTGAGTATGGCAGTAGCCAAAGCAGCTATGGATAGCGGCGTAGCACGCACTCCTATTAAGGACTGGAAGGCTTACCGTCAGCGCCTACGCGAATTGATGGGACAAGAGACTAAGTTTACGCAAAACCTCTACGACACGGCACGTTCTAATCCCAAGCGCGTAGTATTCGCTGAAGGCACACACCCCACCATGTTGCAGGCTGCAGTACGTGCAAAAGAGGAGGGCATTTGCTTCCCCATTCTCTTGGGAAACGACGTACAGATTAAGCAAACGGCTGAAGAACTGAAGTTGAACCTTGAGGGTATTGAGATTCTCAACCTTCGAAACGACACTCAAAATGAACGCCGTCATCGCTACGCACAACTCTTTGCGAAGAAGATGGAACGCAAGGGCTACACACCGCAAGAGGCTGAGGATAAGATGTACGAACGCAACTACTTCGGCATGATGATGGTTGAAACGGGAGAAGCTGACGCTTTCATCACAGGCTTGTACACCAAATACTCTAACACGTTTAAGGTGGCACGTGAGGTGATTGGCATTCGCGAGGATTACAACCACTTCGGCACAATGCACTTAGTCAACACGAAAAAGGGTATTCTGTTCGTAGCTGACACCTTAGTCAACCGCCACCCCAGCGAAGAAGCACTCTACGACATCGCACGCCTCTCAGCTTCAACGGTACGCTTCTTCAATCGTACTCCAACTATGGCTATGCTTTCTTACTCTAACTTTGGCACAGACAAAGACGGTAGTGCGCTCGCTGTTCAACACGTGGTAGAACGCTTACACAAGGAGCAGCCTGACTTGGCCGTTGACGGTGAGATGCAACTCAACTTTGCCATGGACAAGGAACTGCGTGACGAGAAGTATCCGTTCAACACATTGAAGGGACAAGACGTGAATACGCTCATCTTCCCCAACCTCTCTGCAGCCAACTCTTCTTATAAGATGGTGAAAGCACTTGAGGACGATGATGAGGTTGTTGGCCCTATCCAAATGGGGTTGAACAAGCCTATCCACTTCACTGACTTCGAAAGTTCTGTTAACGACATTGTCAACGTCACTGCTGTAGCTGTCATCGATGCCATCGTGGCAGAGAAGAAAAAATAAAATTGCAAAAGAAAAACTGCAACTTAAAAGTCTCTCCCCCTAACTCCCTCCCCGACCGGGAAGGGAGTTAGGGGGAGAGACTTTTATCGGCCCTCTACAGAATCCGCTACAAAATGTTTTAGAACGCCCCAAATAGGCATTTGGTCTTACGTATATTTTACCTACTGCATTTTTTGCTTTCATGTTTCACTTTCATGTTTCAACCTATTGATTATCAACACTTTTGAAGGCTGAAACATACGACTTTTATGTTTCATTTTTAGTTTCAATGTTTCATTCAAAAAACACTGAGGGAGAAAAACAAAAACACTGTGGAAGCGATTTAAAAACACTGTGGGAGCGATAATGCGCTCCCACAGAGGTTTGAAAAGTGAAACATGAAACTTAAAATGAAACATCCAAGTCAGATGTTTCATTTTCCTAAATGATTGATATTCAATTGCTTTATAACAAAATATGAAACATGAAAGGTAAAACAAAAGTTTTGAAAACGTATAGAAATCTTCATTACTATACATCATACTATCGGTTCAAAATCCTGACAACAAATGTAATGACTTCTAGGGTAAACCCTTTTTTGACTGCTTACCTTACAATGCTGATATTTCATCAAGCGCGAGCCCTGTAGCTTCGGCTATATCATTTGGTGACATGCCCATTGATAACATTTTTTTTGCTACTTCCGCACGCCCTTCTGCACGACCTTCCGCACGTCCTTCTGCACGACCTTCCTCCTTGGCTGTATCTAATGAGTTTTTTATATCACGATAAGCCTTTAGGCTATCTTCGTATTCTCGTAACTCAGCTTTGGTAAATTGGGCTATCTCTGCTTCTTTGAAAAGGCGATCGAACACTTTATTTCGAAGATGCTGAGGCTGACTATCAAGGCGCGAAAGATTGCGAAGCACATAAAGCCATTTGTCAAAGTCTGTGTCAAGCTGGTTGATTGGCTTATTGAACTTTGATATTTCAACATACTTAAATGTCAACTTGTCATTAAATACGCGATGGGTGGACTTGTCAAGAAGTCCTACATCGTGATTGATGGACGTTTCCGAAAAGGCTGAGTCGCTCATGTCATAATTGAGCAAGGCCACAACATATACATGCTCAAGTTTGAAATTCCAATTGTCGCCCTTGGAAGCTTGCTCGCGTATCGGAAATGTGGCATAATATAAAGAGCGATCTTTGAAATACGTCTGATACGCGTTCTGCATTTCAACTATGAACTTCTCTCCATGCTCATTCTCGCAATACACGTCAAATATAGCCTTACGCTCAGTATGAACATCTCCAACGTGTTCGCTATTGAGATACTTAACGTCACGTATTACTTGTTCACCATCGAATAGTGAATTGAGAAAACTTATGAGCAGACTTTTATTGAGTTTTGTGCCAAATATGCGTTTGAAGCCAAAATCTGTAAGGAGGCTGATATATCGTTCTTCTGTCTGTCGCATTGCCATTAATATTAGAGGGGTAAATACTTATAACAAAAATAGAGAAACCCTTTCTAACACGCAAACTTTTCAGAGAAAACTTTTTGGGGGTGGATAGCGCAAACTAAAAAAGCCTTGCTTCAAATTTTCGCCTTTAGTAACGCGTAAAAACATCCTCCACAGTGTTTATATGTACTTCATATTTTGGAAGCACAATTTACCACAAAGTAGCACGAAGGTCGGAGATGGCGAGGTTGGCATCACGTTCTGCTTCAAGTTGTGCTGTGCGTGCTGTATAGTAGAAGGAGAGTTCGAGCAAGTAGTCGAGCAATGATATCTGGCCTAAGTCTAATGAGCGACGAAGCAAATGAGCATTATCCATTTGCTGCATATTCAGCGTCAATTGGTTGGCCGTAGCTTTCAACTGCATTGCTTCATTATACTGCTCTTCTGTCTGATAAGCCTGTTGGAGTTTGGCATCGTCAATATTAAACTGACGCATTGCCAATTCAGCTTTAGCTTGTTTCACCTTGCGACGAGTATTGCCCCAAAGCGGAAGGGTGAAGCCAAAGGACAGACCATTGTAGTTATTGTCTTTGACATACTCTCCAGCGAAGCCCACCGTAAAGGCAGGCAAGGCATCGGCTTGAGCGACCTTAAGTGCCGCACGACTCTGTTCGCGGTCAATCATCATCGATGTAATGGGCAGCGACACTTGTGCCGCTTGCTGCAACTCCGATAGTGAAGGGAGTTGATTGTTGGAGGTCGGATAAACAGTGTCGTTCATTTCGACGGCAATTCCACCATTAAGATGTTGCAAGTGCTTGACTAATTGTGCGCGTTCAGCCTTTGCTCGGGTGAGTTCGGCGAGGCTCACCGCAGCATTGAGCTGCACCTTATTCAGTTCTATTTGACTGATGTCGCCTTCGTTGAACTTCTTTTGATACAACGTGCGCATCTCGTCAGCCAAATCCTTGCGCTGTTGGAGTTCATGACACAGTTTATTGTAATATACTACTGAGGTCAGCGTACGATCCGTTTCTTTCAGCACCTCACCTAACTTCACACGATAGTCAAGTGCTGCTTGTTTGTTACTCCATTCAGCCAACTTTCGTCTGCGTCCTAAGAGTACCCCCCAATCGAGTGTTTGCGTAACAGATATGTTGGTACGATTGGGCACAGACTTGGGCTGCCCAAATCCATAATCAAATTCAAATTCAGGATCGGGCAATGCCAACTCAGCCTTGTTGGCCAACTGTTGCACCTTCAGCCCCTCAGCAGCCGCCACCAACGTGGTATTATTCTTGGCCACCTGTGTTAGTATCTCCGTCCACCCATAAGCTAAGGGCCACGTCGCATTCTGCGCAGAAAGCGTTCTCACACAGAAGGCGAGAACAAGGAGTATGAAATAATTAAGCGATTTTGTCATGTTGTTTTCGAATTTTTAAGGGTGCCATAATTGGCACAATAAAGAGATTGAGCAACGTACTTGTAAGCAGTCCGCCTAACATCACCTGTGCCATAGGACTTTGTATTTCATTGCCAGGCAAGTGACTGCCCAAGGCCAACGGAATAAGGGCGAGACCAGAACTCAACGCTGTCATAAGAATGGGGAGCAGACGGTCGAGTGAACCACGCATCACTACCTCTTGACGCGAAAGGCCGCGCTGCGCCAGTTCGTTATAACGATCAACCAGAAGCATACCGCCACGTGTAGCCATTCCAAAGAGCGAGATGAAACCAATTATAGCGGGTATGCTGATCACACCTCCCGTCAGCACCAAAGCCAATACGCCTCCTATCAACGCCAATGGCAGGTTGAGCAATACAACGACCGACTGATGCCACGAACGGAACTGCAAAAATAATAAAAATAAAATAACTATGATGCTCACCACCGAAAGTCCTAACAACAAACGTGAGGCAGAAGCTTCACTCTCAAACTGCCCACCATACTCTATGTGATAACCTTCGGGTAATTTTACCTTTGCATTGATAGCTCGTTGCATATCGTTGACGACGGAGCGCATATCGCGTCCCGCTGCATTGGCCGATATAACCAATTTACGCTGAGCGTTTTCACGATTAATCGTATTAGGACCTGCTGTTGACACGACTTCTGCTACATCGGCAAGGGGGACTTTTTGCCCCGTGTTGGTATCAATCAATAGATTGCGAATGCGCTCCATTGTGCTAAGGTCGTCATCGGCCACACGCACGGTGAGGTCGAACGTGCGCGCACCTTCTTGCACCTGACTGACTACTTCTCCGCCTATCGCTGAGTTAACAAATTCAGCAAACTCGGGCAACGTGATGCCATATTGTGCCAATAAGGTGCGTCGCGGACGAATGAGCAATTGAGGACGTTCTATCTGTTGCTCTACGTTTAAGTCTGCCACGCCTTCAATCCCCTGCGTCACTTGCTTAATCTGTAGACCTATGGCATGAAGCTGGGTTAAGTCACTGCCAAACACTTTGACGGCGATACCAGCCTTTGTACCCGAAAGCATGGCATCAATGCGGTGAGAAATGGGTTGACCTATCTCTACGTTTACGCCTGGAAGGCTGCGTAAGCGCTGACGAATGTCGGCCATTACTTCTTCCTTGCTGCGGTCGCGGAGTGCAAAGGGGGCTTCTATCTCACTGGTATTAACGCCCAAGGCATGTTCATCAAGTTCGGCACGCCCCGTCTTACGCGCTACGGCCTTTATTTCAGGTAATTCGAGTAGCAACTTTTCGGCTTGTTGCCCGATACGATTACTCTCATCGAGCGATACTCCTGGCAACGTACTTACATTAATCGTAAATGATCCCTCATTAAAAGGCGGCAAGAAGGAACGACCTAAGGTAAAGAACAAGACTAAAGTAACGACCACCAAGCTTCCCGTTGCTCCTAATATCCAACGCGAAGCGCGAGGACGCAAAGCCCAAAGCAGGCTCTTTTCATAGCGCACCTTTAAAGCACGCACCCAACGAGGCTCATCGTGTTTTACTTTAACCTGTGAGGCTGTATTCATTGCTTTCGTTTGTGGGTCTTTTAACACCAAGTGACATAGCACGGGGGTTAGCGTAAGTGCCACGACAGTGGAAGCAAAGAGTGAAACGATAAAGCTAACTCCTAAGGGAGCTAACATTCGGCCCTCTAATCCACTCAAGAAGAAAAGCGGAACAAAACTTACTACGATGATAAGCGTAGAGTTGAGAATGGGCATACGCACCTCTTTAGAGGCATTATAGATAACGTCTATCTTACGCAAACGTTCTTCGCGAGGTAAACGAGCGTTTAAGCGCAAACGTTTGAACACGTTTTCAACATCGACAATGGCATCGTCTACCAACGAACCAATAGCAATGGCCATACCACCAATACTCATCGTGTTGATGGTAAGTCCCATGAAGTGGAGCACCAATAGGGTGATGAGCAACGACAGAGGTATTGTGACAAGTGAGATAACAGTGGTACGAGCATTCATCAAGAAGATGAAGAGCACCAATACGACAAATATACCGCCTTCGAGGAGTGACTTCTTAATATTTGATATAGAGGAGTCAATAAAGTTTTGCTGGCGATAGAGTTGCGTATTGACCTTCACGTCAGCTGGCAGTGATGACTGGAGTTCGGCTATTGCTTTATCCAACTTCTCGGTCAGTTCGAGTGTACTCGTACTGGGTTGCTTGGTAATGGTAAGCAACACAGCAGGTTGGCCCGACACTGAGGCAACTCCCGTCTTGGGAGATTTGGGCCCCATTTCTACATCGGCCACATCGGCCAATACAATAGGTTGCTTATTGGCCGTGCTCTTAACAACGGCCTGTCCAATCTGCTGAGGAGAGTTGGTACTCAAGAGGCCACGCACGATGTATTCATTGCCGCTTTCGTAGTGAATACCGCCAGAGGCATTGCGATTCATCTGTCGTGTGGCAGTGAGTACCTCGTTTAGCGTTACGCCATAGTGGCGCATACGTTCGGGGTGAAGGCGGATTTGATATTCCATCACGTCACCGCCCATCACCGTTACTTGTGCCACACCGCCCGTTGAGAGTAAGCGCGGTCGAATGGTCCAGTCGGCCAGGGTGCGGAGGTTACCCAATGAGGTGGTGTCTGCCGTGAGTCCGATGAACATTACCTCGCCCAATATACTCGACTGCGGACCAAGCGTAGGTTGGCCTACGCCCTCGGGAAGTGCATCGCCAAGGGTGGCTAACTTCTCTGATACAATCTGTCGGTCACGATAGATGTCGGTACCCCAATCAAACTCTACCCAAACGACTGAAAAGCCCGTTGTGGACGATGAACGCACACGATGCACGTCGGTAGCACCATTTACGGCTGTTTCGATAGGGAAGGTGACGAGGCGTTCTATCTCCTCGGCAGCCATACCCTTTCCCTCGGTCATTACAACGACCGTTGGAGCATTGAGATCGGGAAAAACGTCTACTTCCATTTTATAGGCCGTCCAACAACCTACTATAATAAGTAGTAGGCTAAAAAACAGAATGACGGGCCTGTTATATAGTGAAAAATGTATGATCTTGTTTAGCATAGACTTTTACTTTATTGACAAGTTGACAAGCAAGTTTGTTGACGAACTAACAAGTACACCTCATAAAAAGACTTACCTGTTAGCTTGCTAACTTGTTTACCCGTTAACTTGTCAACTCGTTAATAAAAAATTAATGTGAATGTCCCTCTGGCGCAACACTGGCATTTGCTGCCAATCGCACCTGTGTAGTTCCATGCGTGACAACCTTATCACCTTGTTTTAACCCTCCACTAATTTCGGTCTGTCTCCCGTCGGTGGCCCCTAACGTTACCTCTTGTCGGCGATAGACTTCAGGTTCTATTTGTACGTAAACGAAATGCAGCCCTTGTGACTCAGCAATTGCCTCATTGGGGACGCAAAGCACGCCACTACGCGCTACTCCCTTTAGATACACTTCTGCATAACTACCCGAAACGACCTTACCTTGATTATTAAACTCAAATGTAATAGGCACAAAGTAGTCATCAGCTGCGGCCGCATTGCCTTTTGCTATAAGTCGTCCTCCTAATTCATTGAGCGAATAAGTACGTGAAGGATCGTATGCTAAACGGAAGTTAGCCGACTGAATGCGCGGTAAGGCTGAGAAATAACGTTCGGGGAGTTCGGCTCGCAGTTGTAAACGCTGACTTTGCGTCACAGTAGCCAAAGGTTGCCCTGCTGAAACGTAGTCGCCTGGCTGTACCAATATATTTTTTACAAAGCCACTCATATTGGCGGCTATGCTACGTGTTTGCGTCGCATTGCCCAAACTTTGAGCCGTAGCAGTTGCGGCTTGGTAGCGCTGACGAGCTTCTTCAAGTTCACGTTGCGAGATAATGTGTTCTTTAGCCAACTTCTCCGCACGCTCAAAGGCGGAACGAGCAGCCGATAGTTCACTCTGTGCTACAGCTGCAGGATTGCCGTCAGCCATGGGTTTGGCATTGATCACAAAAAGGGCTTGCCCTTTGCCAACTTTGGTGCCTTCATTGAGTGTTCCTGCTACAAAGTTTATGATACCAGCCATCGTGGCCGTAACAGTAGCCTCAGCCCCTACTGCTGGCAACACGCGACCACTTACTTCGATAATCTCTGAGAAGGTGGTCGGCTGAAGGGTGGTTACTTGCAACTGAGCGGCCTTGGCTTGTGCTGCAGTAAAGTGAATTTCATCGGCACTGTGTTCATGTTCGTTGTCTGCGGCTTCTTTTTCGTGATCATGTTCTTCTTCATCATGTGCGTGGTTATCACATGCCGCAAAGAGCGTAGCAGCCAACAGAGCCACTACACTTATCATAATAGTCTTGATTTTCATTTGAAATATAACGTTGATAGAATTATTAAAGTTCTGAAAGGATTATCCTATCAACGGTGGTCCCCGACGCGGACAATGTTTGCTATACGTGCAAACATACATAGTTGCACACCCACTTAAAGTAGTAGGCAGCACGAAATAATGAATAATAAGTGCGTTCCACTTTTGCCAAAAATCAAGTGGCAAAAAGTGTACATTGCTTTGCGCAAAAGTCTTTACAATATTTACTTTATGCCAATAGCAATGCGTAGTTTTGTCGTGATGATGAGTGTGTGAGTCGTTCACACGTCCGTCCTGATGACAGACTTCAGCCACATAACAAACTGCCCCACCAACGTGATGATGATGAGGTAGTAAAGTGAGTAGCATGATAAGCGCTATGGCTAACGCTACACGCCCTATGTTAAGGTGGCTTTCCTTCATACGAATGCAAAGGTACATATATGTTTTTACAACTCGGTTGCAAAATAGGGAGGAACCTTTTCGTTAAGCCAAATGAGCAAAAGAAAGCTTGCTTTCGTTTTGCCATGGCGAGAAAAGGTGCGCGTAAGCGAACATTAAACTGCCGTTTATCCCAATTAGAAACTTTTGTATATACCTGTTCACATTCAAGCAACCATCTTTATCTTATTCATAATTCTATACATAAAATTAAAATATTCACGTATATATGCTTGTTTATTGTAAATAGTTTGTATATTTGCAGCATAAAAATAAAACATATATACATTTATGAGCAACAGAATGCAACGTTTGGAGGTGCTCAGAGTGATTCTCGGCAGCAGCAATACGCTCAGCAGCCATGAAGAGATACTCCGCGAATTATCAAACAATGGTTGGAACGTTACACAAGCTACCCTCTCGCGAGATTTAAGTAAGCTGCACGCAGCTAAAATTCTTACTTCTGATGGTTATCGCTACATACTGCCCGAAAGCCCTATGTATCACCGTACTATCAAGCCCGACGTGGTACCACAATATATGCGCAACTCTGGCTTTTTGTCTATCGCCTTTTCGGGCCACATGGCCGTACTAAAGACACGACCAGGCTATGCCGCAGGGTTAGCTTCTGACATTGATGCCCACAAGCTCGACACAATTATCGGTACCATAGCAGGCGACGATACTATACTTATTATTATACGCGAAGATGCTACACGACAAGATATGATTGACGAATTAGCCGCTATCATTCCTGCCCTTAAAAGTATCGTATTATAATCCTTAAACTAAACAAACTTAACAACATACAGAATCAAATGGAAGAGTATAACGATGGCATAAAAGTCGTGGTGGCCGATGCAAGCCACGAGAAGTACGTCGACACCATATTACAGACCATTACCGATGCAGCAAAAGTGCGCGGTTCGGGCATTGCCAGTCGTACACACGAATATGTAGCAACTAAGATGAAGGAACGCAAAGCAATCATCGCCCTTTATGGCGACGAATTTGCAGGTTTCTGCTACATCGAAAGTTGGGAGAATAAGCACTACGTGGCAAACTCTGGACTCATCGTCGTGCCCAAATTCCGTGGACACCACCTTGCTACACGTATCAAACGCTTAGCCTTTTCGCTCAGTCGTGTACGTTGGCCGCAAGCTAAGATATTTGGTCTGACAAGTTCGGGCGCTGTTATGCGTATCAACACGTCATTGGGCTACGTGCCCGTACCCTTTGCCGAACTCACTCAAGACGATGAATATTGGAAAGGATGCGGTACACCCGAATCTCCTTGCTGCATCAATTGCGACGTTCTAGCACGTACCAAACGCAAATACTGCGTATGCACTGGTATGCTCTTCGACCCTGCGCGTCACCCCAACACGCCCCTACCCGTCGAAATACCACAAGACGTAATAGACTTTATTAAAACTCAAGAAACTAACTGATTTGCTTCGCAAATTAGTTAATGTGAGAATGTGCAAATAAATTGATACATTTATTCAAACCTTTTCGTTAAGCCAAATGAGCAAAAGACAGCTTGCTTTCATTTTGCCGTGGCGAGAAAAGGTGCGCGAAAGCGAACGATTAAACAACGACATTTACACATTTCAAAGATTGAAGCATTTGAAGCATTACAAATCATTTGCACATTTGCACATTCACACATTTGCACATTTAATCCCCCCTCTGCCTTATGACAAAGAAGAAAGTAGTAGTTGCCTTCAGCGGTGGACTCGACACATCATACACGGTTATGTATCTGGCCAAAGAAAAAGGATACGAAGTTTATGCTGCTTGCGCCAACACGGGCGGCTTCAGCGAAGAACAACTCAAGACGAACGAAGAGAATGCCTACAAGTTGGGCGCTACAAAGTACGTCACACTCGACGTTACACACGAATACTATGAGAAGAGCCTCAAGTATATGGTGTTTGGCAACGTACTGCGCAACAACGTCTACCCTATCTCCGTATCTTCTGAACGTATCTTCCAAGGTATGGCCATTGCTCGCTATGCCAAAGAAATTGGTGCTGACGCTATTGCCCATGGATCTACTGGTGCGGGCAATGACCAAGTGCGCTTCGATATGACTTTCTTGGTAATGTGTCCCGATATGGAAATCATCACACTGACACGCGACGGCAACCTCAGCCGTAAAGAAGAGGTGGACTATCTCAACGCACATGGCTTTAATGCTGACTTTACCAAACTCAAATACTCTTACAACGTTGGTATCTGGGGCACCAGCATCTGCGGTGGTGAGATACTTGACTCTACGCAAGGCCTTCCTGAATCGGCTTACCTCAAGCAAGTAACGAAAGAGGGTACCGAGCAACTCAAACTCACCTTCGAGAAGGGTGAACTCAAGGCCATTAACGGCACGCGCTATGACGATCCTATCGAGGCTATCTGTAAAGTAGAAGAGATTGGTGCTGCCTATGGCATTGGTCGTGATATGCATGTGGGCGATACCATTATCGGCATCAAGGGCCGCGTAGGATTTGAAGCCGCAGCCCCAGCCCTTATTATCGGTGCACACCGTTTCTTGGAGAAGTACACCTTGTCTAAATGGCAACAATATTGGAAGGACCAAGTAGCTAATTGGTACGGCATGTTCCTCCACGAGAGTCAGTACCTCGAACCCGTTATGCGCGACATCGAAGCCATGCTTACTTCTTCACAGCGTTACGTCAATGGCACGGTTATTCTCGAACTCCGTCCCTTAGGTTTCAGCACCGTAGGCGTTGACAGTCCTGACGACTTGGTAAAGACAAAGTTTGGCGAATATGGCGAAACGCAAAAGGGCTGGACGGCCGAAGATGCTAAGGGCTTCATCAAAGTGCTCAGCACGCCATTGAGAGTATTCTACGCTAATCACCAAGAAGACCATGATTAAAATAGGTATTATAGGCGGTGCAGGCTACACTGCTGGCGAACTATGCCGCATCTTGCTCAACCACCCAGAGGCTGAAATCGTCTTTGTCAATAGCGAGAGCAATGCGGGCAACTTTTTGACCGATGTACACGAAGGCTTGTATGGAGAGACGGATCTTCGCTTTACTGACAAGCTTCCCTTTGATCAAGTGGACGTTGTCTTCTTCTGCTTTGGTCACGGCAAGAGCACACAATTCTTGGCCGAGCACTACATACCGGCTGATGTGCGCATTATCGACCTCGCACAAGACTTCCGCTTGGCGGCCGACGATAATGACTACGTCTATGGACTTCCCGAACTCAATCGTTCGCAAATTCAGAATACACTCCACGTGGCCAACCCTGGTTGTTTTGCCACTTGCATTCAATTGGGCCTCTTGCCATTAGCCGAAGCGGGCCTCTTGCAGGGCGACATCGCTGTAAATGCAATCACGGGGTCTACTGGAGCGGGCGTAAAACCTGGCGCTACGACTCACTTCTCATGGCGCACGGGCAATATGAGCATCTATAAGGCATTTGAACATCAACACGTGCCTGAGATTAAGCAATCACTGCGTCAGCTACAGTCTACCTTTAATAGTGAGATTGACTTCATCCCCTATCGGGGCGACTTTCCACGTGGAATCTTTGCTACAGAGGTTATCCAATGCGAAGCGCCGATTGAAGAGATTGAAGGTTACTATCACGACTTCTACAGTGAAGCACCCTTCACGCATTATATCAGCAAGCCAATCGATCTCAAGCAGGTGGTCAATACCAACAAGTGTTTGATTCACGCTGAGCGCCACCGCGACAAGTTGCTCGTGAGCGTCTGCATTGACAATCTGCTGAAAGGTGCCTCTGGTCAAGCCGTTCAGAACATGAACCTTATGTTTGGACTTGAAGAGGACACTGGTCTACGCCTCAAACCCGTAGCCTTCTAACACACAGTAACTGGGGAGGGCAGGCCTCTGGTCTGCGGGCTATATAATTACACCGCAGGCCAAAGGGCTGCCCTCACTTGCAACTTTTTCTAACTTACTCCTCAACTCGTCAACAAAGAAATGAATTTATTCCCCGTCTATCCCCTTTTCGACATCAATATAGTACGCGGCAAAGGTTGCCACGTATGGGACGATAAAGGTCAGTCTTACCTCGACCTTTACGGCGGTCATGCGGTCATCAGCATTGGCCACTGCCACCCTCACTACATTGAGAAACTCACACAACAACTCAACACGCTCGGCTTTTACTCTAACTCTGTTATTAATAAGTTGCAAGAAGAGTTGGCTGAGAAGTTAGGTCGCGTGAGCGGTTATCCCGACTACCAACTGTTTCTTATCAACTCTGGCGCAGAGGCCAACGAGAATGCCCTCAAATTGGCTTCATTCCACACGGGACGCAAGCGCATCTTGGCCGCTGGTAAGGCTTTCCACGGCCGCACTTCATTAGCAGTTGAAGCAACGGACAATCCGCGTATCGTTGCCCCCGTCAACGCGAATGGCCACGTCACCTTCTTGCCTCTCAACGACCTCGCGGCCTTTGAGGCCGAACTCAGCAAGGGCGATGTAGCAGCCGTCATCATCGAGTGCATTCAAGGTGTAGGCGGTATTCGCATGGCTACCAAAGAATTTATGCAAGGCCTGCGCAAAGCTTGTGACGCAAACGGCACACTGCTTATCTGCGACGAGATACAATGCGGCTATGGTCGTTCGGGTAAGTTCTTTGCTCACCAACATCTCGACGTTCGCCCCGACATCATTACTTGTGCCAAAGGCATTGGCAATGGGTTCCCCATGGGAGCAGTACTTATCTCACCCAAAATTGAAGCTACGTACGGCATGTTGGGCACCACCTTTGGCGGCAACCACTTGGCTTGCACCGCTGCCTTAGCCGTGCTTGACGTGATAGAGCGTGAACACTTAGTAGAGAACGCTGCCAAAGTGGGTAACTACCTTATCAGCGAACTCAAGAAGCTGCAACAGACAAATCCAAGCATCGTCGACGTACGTGGTGAGGGTTTGATGATTGGTATTGAGTTTGAAGGGCCTATCAAGGACCTCCGCAATCACCTTGTTCACGACAAGCACGTCTTTACGGGTGCTGCCTCTACCAACATTTTGCGTCTCCTTCCCCCCCTCTGCCTCAGTATGGACGAGGCAAAAGAGGCCATCGAATTGCTTAAATAATCCCCCACAGTAGATAAAAACAAATGTAAGTAGCCCCATTTACACGGAAGGCTACTTACATTTTTTATAAGGGCAATCAAATATCAGTTTGGAGATTATAAAGTTACATCATGTTGATAATCAATTATACTAACTTTATAACCTCATCACCTCCAAACTGAGAACTAAGAACTGAAATTGCCTATAACCAACAATATATGACACACAACCTCATCACCATAACCAACGGTGTGACACGCCACCCTGACTATCGTTTGGCCGAACCACTCAACCTTACCATTGAGGCAGGGAAGAGTTACGCCATTTGTGGGCAAAACGGGGCGGGTAAGTCGCTATTGGTCGATATTTTGACTGGTGCCCACCCACTCTTGGGCGATGCTATTCATTACGACTTTGGTGGACTACACAACAATCGTACCTCGGACAACATTCGCCTTATCACCTTCCGCGATGTGTACGGTGGCAACGAACCTGCGTACTATCAGCAGCGCTGGAATCAAGCTGACGATCAGATATTCCCCACTGTGGCGGAAGTGTTACAACAAGCCTCATCTACGACTGAAGGCCTCAGCAGTGAACTCAGACGCGAATTGGGCATTGAAAGTCTACTATCTAAACCTATCAACCAACTTTCGAGCGGCGAACTGCGCCGAATGCAGTTGGCCAAGCAACTCAGCACAACGCCTCAACTACTCATTATTGACAATCCATACATTGGACTTGACGTGGAAGCACGCGCCATGCTGACACATGTGCTTGAACGCTTGAGCCAAAGCCTTACGCTTATCTTTGTGGTGAGCCGTTCAGAGGATATTCCACCTTTTATACAGAAAGCCATTATCGTCGAAGACAAACGCGTCTCCTCTCCCCTACCTGCTTCCGCCTTTGCCCACTTTGAGTATGGCAAAGAGCAAGAAAGTAAGCAGGAAGATTGGCTCTTCTTACCTCCTGTAGTCGAAAACTTTGAAGCGTCTCAAAGCAATAGTGTCGTTGACTTTCGTCACATCACCATTGCTTACGGCCGACGCACCATTCTCAAGGACTTGAATTGGGAGGTGAAGCGCGGTGAACATTGGGCATTGACGGGCGAAAATGGTGCAGGAAAGAGCACACTGCTCTCACTCGTCTGCGCTGACAATCCACAGGCTTACGCTTGCGATATTCGCCTCTTTGGCTACAAACGCGGTGGCGGCGAAAGCATTTGGGACATCAAAAAGCATATTGGTTATGTGTCGCCTGAGATTTACTCTACCTATCGCAAACCGCTCTCTGCACTTCAGATCGTAGCCAGCGGATTGCGCGACACTATCGGCCTTTATGGCAAAGCCACTCAAGCCGACATCGACCGCAGCAAATTGTGGCTTTCTGCCTTTCACGCCTTACACTTGGCCGAACGCAACTACCTACAACTTTCATCGGGTGAACAACGTTTGGTGCTCTTAGTACGTGCTTTCGTCAAAAATCCCGACTTGCTCATTCTTGATGAACCTTTCCACGGCCTTGACAACACTACGCGCCACCATGCGCAACGGGTCATCGACCTCTACATGCGCAATCCACGTAAAACGCTCATCATGGTGACGCACTACAACGACGAACTCCCCTCTTGCATTGATCACCACCTAAAGTTGGTAAAACACTAAGCTGCAATTTATCGGCCTAACGAGAATGAACATTAACGAAAAAATTAATGGAATAATTAATGTTCAATTAA
>ERZ1034626.35-NODE-35-length-77968-cov-64.847599_pt1 | contig 77968 bp, 70 predicted proteins | sample MGYA00520652_ERZ1034626 | MGnify/ENA primary metagenome ERZ1034626 (study PRJEB33766, sample SAMN09781765) | gut metagenome | biome: gut microbiome | host: Homo sapiens | place: Madagascar | study: EMG produced TPA metagenomics assembly of the PRJNA485056 data set... | reverse complement strand
TTTACCATCACGTGGTGCTCTAACGTCAGCGATTACGATGCTATAGAAAGCATAGCTCTTACGACCGCCGCGCTGCAATCTGATTTTTGTTGCCATTTTTTAATTTAAATTTTAATTTTGAGGTTTGAATTTTATGCTGCCATCTCGTGACAGCGGGTGCAAAATTACGACTTTTATTTGGTTTGCCCAAATTTTCAGCCTATTTTCTGTATTTTTTAACTAATTCTGTCTGCTGATTAGCGGATTCTGTCCGCCGCACGCACCAATTTCTCATCATCGCTCACTCCCTTGCGTGCCATCCATGTCAAGATAATACTCACGAGTGGAAGGCATGAGCCGAAAGTGAATCTCATCTTGCCGGTTGCATTCTCCAACCCTACAACATCAAAGTACATCACTAGATAGTCGATATACCAAAGGACGCTGAAAAGCAAGATGATGTTGCAAAGGTTGATTTGCAATTTTCTGTTCTTGTACATGAAGATGGTGACAAGTGACAGAAGTGCTGATACTGCACAGAGTAAGAAGAGAGGTGCGCAAGTGGTGTCAAAAGACATGCCCATCTCACCATTGACTGTCCCCAGGCAATGCACAGAGATGGCTGTTCCCATTCCCTCAGGTTGGATGATGCCAACTGGCAAGAACAGGCACAGCACATAGGCGATGACAGCTACTAACAGAAACAATGATTGTTTGCGCTGTATCATAGTCTAAACTTAGAAATTGTCTTTTGCCTCTGGTGCATGCTCCTGAGATGGGTCACGCCAGTAGATGTTATTCTCTACGAACTCCTCTGTTGCCAACAATGATGGCTTAGGAAGTTTCTCGTAGTAGCGTGAGATCTCAATCTGCTCACGATTCTCGAATACTTCCTCCAAAGAGTCGTTGTATGAAGCGAATTCCTGAAGTTTCTTGCTCAAGTCAGACTTGATTTCTGCCGCAATCTGGTTGGCTCTCTTGGCGATGATGGCTACGCTCTCATAGATGTTGCCGGTCTCATCGCAGAGATCCATGATGTTTCTAGTAACGGTGTTGGTTGGTGCTTTTGACTTTTTGTAATCCATAATTAAACTTTTTATATTTTACCTATTTATATTATTATTCTTGATTCTCTCGGTTGGTCAACTTATCGAGTGCGCTCTCTGGATGTGCTTTCTCGAACTCCTTGCACTTGGCAATCATCTTCTCGGCAGTCGCACGCTCCTTGGAGTCTGGGTACTCATTGATGAATCCATAGCATTCGTCCTCTGCGTCCTGATAGCGCTCCAATTGCTTTTCCTCGACACTCATACGAGCCAACTCATACTTGCCTTTCATAATCAGAGTGGCAAACTCCTCACGCTTGTTGCTGTAAGGATAATCCTTGAGAGCATTCTGTGCGGTGACAATACAAGCTTGGTAGTTGTTGCCTTCGCCAAGACAGTTGCCAAAGTAGCTGCCAAGGTCGTAATACAACTTGGCGTTCTTGTACTCTTTCTCGACCAAAAGATCTTGAAGGGCGAAAAGACGATTGGTTGCCTCCTTCTTCAACTGAGCGTCTGGAAACAAGTCGAGGTACTCTTGGAATGCACTGATGGCGGTCATCGTGGTGCTTTGGTCCAAACGTGGCTCAGGTGCATTCATGTAAAGGCTCTCGCCCACGAAGAACTTGGCACGCTCTGCGTAAAGACCTTTAGGATAACTGGAGTAATACTTGCGGAAATACTCGGCTGCTGTCTCATAGTCTTTCATGTTGAACTCTGCCATAGCCAACATATACAAGCTCTCTTCTGCTTCTTGCGTACCTTTCTTAGTTGTGATCAAGTCATTGAGGAGAGTAGCTGCACGAGAATATTTTCCAGCGGCATAATACTGCTTGGCAAACTCGTATTTCAAGTTGTTGTCTTGCGACTTGTAAACTTGGTTGAATTGGTTTGCGCAACTCGACATGAGCAGCGCAACACATGCTGTTATAAGAATTGATTTCTTCATATAGTCTCATTTTGTGATGCAAAGTTAAGGATAAAATGGCTATCCACAAAGAAAAAAATACACTTTTTCGCATTTTATGATTCTTTATAACGTAAAATGCGAAATTTTTTGTAATTTTGCACCCGAAAGTTTACGTTTGTTAAGACTTCGAGGTCCGACAAACGACAAAAGATGTTACATCCAATGCAATAAGAGCAAGAAACAAAGAATAGAATCTATGGATTTCAAGATTACTTCAAAATATAAGCCAACTGGCGACCAACCGCAGGCTATCAAGCAACTGACAGAAGGCGTACTTGATGGGACTCCCGCACAAGTTTTATTGGGAGTCACAGGTTCGGGAAAAACCTTTACCGTGGCTAACGTTATCGCCAACGTGGGCAAACCTACCCTTATCCTCAGTCACAACAAGACACTTGCTGCACAGCTTTACCAAGAGATGAAGGGATTCTTCCCCGATAATGCCGTGGAGTACTACGTGTCATATTATGACTATTACCAGCCTGAGGCATACCTCCCTACCACCGACACCTATATAGAAAAGGACCTTGCCATCAATGATGAGATAGACAAACTTCGCCTCGGAGCTGTCTCAGCCTTGTTGTCAGGAAGAAAGGATGTCATCGTCGTCTCCTCCGTATCGTGTATCTACGGTATGGGTGGACCTACTGCCATGCAGGAGAACATCATCAAAATCAAGAAGGGACAGACACTCGACAGAAATGAGTTCCTAAGGCAGTTGGTGGATGCCCTCTACGTGAGAAATGACATCGAACTTCAGCGTGGCAATTTCCGTGTGAAGGGCGAAACTGTCGATATCTACATGGCATACAGTGACAATGTGCTGAGAGTGACTTGGTGGGACGACGAGATAGACAGTATCGAGGAGGTCGATTCCCTCACCTATCATCGTTTGGAATCCTTTGATACCTACGAGATTTATCCAGCCAATCTTTTCGTGACAACCAAGGAACAGACCGAGCAAGCCATCCGCATGATACAGGACGACCTTGTCAAGCAGGTGGACTTTTTCAAGAGCATCGGCGATGGCATCAAGGCGCAACGCATCAAGGAACGTGTAGAATATGACATGGAGATGATCAAGGAGTTGGGACATTGTTCGGGCATTGAAAACTATTCTAGGTACTTTGATGGCAGAAATGCAGGCGAACGCCCTTATTGTTTGCTCGATTTCTTCCCAAAGGACTTTCTCCTCGTGGTCGATGAGAGTCACGTGAGCATTCCTCAGATTGGGGCGATGTATGGTGGTGACCGTGCGAGAAAAAAGAATTTGGTGGAATATGGTTTCCGTCTGCCTGCGGCGTTTGATAATCGTCCACTTACATTCGAGGAATTCCATAGTCTCGTACCGCAAGCTATCTATGTGAGTGCCACCCCTGCCGACTATGAACTAAGGGAGGCAGAGGGAGTAGTTGTCGAACAGTTGATTCGACCGACTGGTTTGTTGGACCCAGAGATAGAGGTTCGCCCAAGTGAGAATCAGATAGACGACTTGCTGGATGAGATTTTGACTCGCACCCATCGAGACGAGCGAGTGCTTATCACCACTCTTACAAAGCGTATGGCTGAGGAGCTGACGGAGTTCTTGCTCAATCACAATGTGAAGGCGGCGTACATACATAGCGATGTTGCGACGCTCGATCGCGTGAAGATCATGAACGACCTTCGTGCCGGTCTTTATGACGTTTTGGTGGGTGTCAACCTTTTACGTGAAGGACTCGACTTGCCAGAGGTTTCGCTCGTAGCCATCCTCGATGCTGACAAGGAGGGTTTCCTAAGAAGTCATCGTTCTCTGACGCAGACAGCAGGACGTGCAGCCCGCAATGTCAACGGAAAGGTAATCATGTATGCAGATTCCATTACGGAGAGTATGCAGCGTACGATTGACGAGACCGCTCGCCGCCGTACTATCCAGTTGCAGTACAATGCCGACCATGGTATCACTCCTCAACAAATCGTAAAGGCTATCACCACCGACCTCCCTACATCTGGCAAACAAGATTCAGGTGTCACAAGTCTTGGAAAGGAGACAGCCAAGCGAGTTTATATCGAGCCAGAGGGAGCCGCCTTTGCCGCCGACCCTATCGTTCGTTCCATGTCGAAGGAGGAGTTGCAGAAGAGCATCGAAAATACGACTGCCTTGATGAAGCAAGCCGCAAAGGATCTCGACTTTATGCAAGCAGCTCAGTATCGTGACGAAATACTGCGACTCCAGAAAGAATTGGAAGAAAAAGCGTAAAAGGACTATACCTTAATTATATATTAGGGTATAAATAAGGGTATGCTTTCTCTAAATAGAGCCCACGTCCTTTGCTTCAATTAATTGTAAATTATCAATAAGAAAACATATATGTGGTTAGTATTAGCATTTCTCTCAGCTACATTGCTGGGATTTTATGATGCCTTTAAGAAAAAGGCGCTTTCAGGTAACGCTGTGATTCCCGTGCTCTTCTTGAACACGTTGTTCTCGTCACTCATCTTCCTGCCTTTCATCGTGCTCAGTTATACGGGCAATCAGTTGGATGGCACAATGTTCCATGTGGCAGAAGGTGGATGGGAAGTTCACAAGTACATTGTCCTCAAAAGTTTTATCGTATTGAGTAGTTGGGTATTCGGCTACTTCGGCATGAAACATCTACCTCTTACCATCGTCGGTCCTATCAATGCCACCCGACCTGTGATGACGCTTGTCGGTGCACTTTTGGTATATGGAGAGGTGCTCAACCTCTATCAGTGGATAGGTGTCATTCTTGCCATCATCTCGTTTGCCATGCTCTCGAAGAGCGGCAAGAAGGAAGGCATTGACTTCAAGCACGACAAATGGATTTACTTCATAGTCCTCGCTGCGGTGCTCGGAGCCATCAGCGGTCTTTATGACAAGTATTTGATGGCACCGCCAGAGAATGGTGGTGTGGGACTTGACAGAATGATCGTGCAGAGTTGGTACAACATATACCAGTGCTTCCTCATGGGAGCGATGATGCTTATCATCTGGTGGCCTACCCACAAGAAGACCACCCTATTCCGCTGGCATTGGTCCATCGTCTTCATCAGCATCTTCCTCAGTGCAGCCGACTTCGTATATTTCTATGCGTTGAGTTTGCCAGGTGCGATGATCAGTATCGTAAGCATGGTGCGCCGAGGCAGTGTCATCGTCAGCTTCCTCTTCGGAGCCGCCATCTTCCACGAGAAGAACCTCAAGGCTAAGTTTGTCGATCTTCTCTTGGTATTGCTTGGAATGCTCTTCCTCTATTTTGGCACGAAGTAAGGAGGTGACAGGAAAATTGGACGAGATGCTTGTCTAACATAAGTAGAATGAAATAAAATGATGCACTTTTGACGCTCAATGGGGCGCAAAAGTGCATTTTTTGTATTTCTAGTCAACTTTTTGCTCTAAAATTTGGCAGTCTGACAATAAAGTGTTACTTTTGCAGCCAAAACGTTTACCAATTAAAGATTTTAATCATGAACAAAACGATTATTACAGTAGTGGGCAAGGATACCGTCGGTATTATTGCCAAGGTTTGTACCTATTTGGCTGAGAACGACATCAATATCCTTGACATCTCACAGACTATCGTACAGGAGTACTTCAACATGATGATGATTGTCGATATGGGAAAGATGAAGAAATCTTTCGAAAATGTAGCCGACGAATTAGCGGAAGTTGGTAAGGGCATGGGCGTTCAGATCAAGACCCAGCGTGAGGAAATCTTCGATATGATGCACCGCATCTAAAGTAAGAGAATAATAATTGATGGCGAATGCCTAATTATTAATACTTAATTATAAATATTTAATTCTCAAGTAAGGATGATTAATATTTCAGAGGTAATTGAAACTAACAAGATGATTGAGCAGGAAAACCTCGATGTGCGTACCATCACGATGGGTATCAACCTATTGGATTGTGCGGCCAGAGAGGTTGATGTGCTCTGTCAGAATATATACAATAAGATTACTCGTCTTGCCAAGAACTTGGTGAAAACTGGCGAGGACATTTCCAAAGAGTTTGGCGTGCCTATCGTCAACAAACGCATCTCCATCACCCCAATCTCACTCGTGGGTGGTTCTTGCTGCAAGACTACAGACGATTACGTGAAGATTGCCAAGACCCTTGACAAATGCGCCAAAGAACTGGGTGTCAACTTCCTTGGGGGCTATTCTGCCATCGTGAGCAAGGGTATGAGCAAGAGCGATGAACTCCTCATCCGTTCTATCCCACAGGCTTTGGCACAGACAGATTTCATTTGCAGCTCTGTCAATGTAGGCTCTACCAAGACGGGTATCAATATGGATGCTGTCCGCTTGATGGGTCAGATTATTAAGGACACAGCCGAGGCAACCAAGGAGCAAGGTTCTTTGGGTTGTGCCAAGTTGGTGGTTCTCTGTAATGCTCCTGATGACAACCCATTCATGGCAGGTGCCTTCCACGGAGTTAGTGAGGCTGATGCTGTCGTCAGTGTCGGTGTCAGCGGTCCAGGAGTTGTGAAATATGCATTGGAGAGCGTGAGAGGTGAGAGTTTTGAGGTACTTTGTGAGACCATCAAGCGTACTGCCTTCAAGATTACTCGTGTGGGACAGTTGGTTGCCAAGGAAGCATCGGCTCGTTTGGGTGTTCCTTTCGGCATCATCGATTTGTCACTTGCCCCTACTCCTGCTATCGGCGATAGTGTGGCTGACATTCTGAAGGAGATCGGCTTGGAACATGCTGGCGCTCCTGGTACAACAGCTGCCTTGGCTCTCTTGAATGACCAAGTGAAGAAAGGTGGAATTATGGCTTCCTCATATGTGGGTGGCTTGAGTGGCGCCTTCATCCCTGTAAGCGAGGATCAAGGTATGATTGATGCAGTAGAGGCAGGTGCCTTGACTATCGAAAAGTTGGAGGCGATGACCTGCGTTTGCTCTGTTGGTCTCGATATGATAGCTATTCCTGGCGACACGCCAGCAACTACCATTTCTGGTATCATCGCTGACGAGGCTGCCATCGGTATGGTCAACCAGAAGACAACCGCTGTGCGTGTCATCCCAGTTGTTGGCATGAAGGTGGGCGACAACGTGGACTTCGGAGGCTTGTTGGGACATGCTCCTATCATGCCGGTGAACTCATTCAGTTGTGATGCCTTCGTCAATCGTGTGGGTAGAATACCTGCACCTATTCACAGTTTCAAGAATTAAAAGAAAAAACAAAGTAAACAAATTCAACTTCGAAGGAGTACTTTTGTGAAAAAGGAAACTTCTCTTTAAAAGTTAATCCTCCCATCCTGCAAGCGAGCAGATCAATGGGAGGATTTTTAGTGTACTTACTTATAATAAGCAAGCAATCATTATTTGATGTTCCACCTCAATCCGAATTGTAGATTGAAGTTGAGCTTTTTATCCTTGAATGTATTCTCTATCTGGCTGCCGTTGTCAAAATAGTACTTCGCCCCTGGTTCAACATAGATTCCTAACTGTGGAATGATGTTAAACTGTGCGCCAAGGGATGCATTAGCAGACCATTGCGTACGGTCGTGCTTCGAAGCCATGACCTCTCCGTCGGACTCTGTATGATTCTTCACATTGAAGTCAGCCTCGCCACCAGCTGTCACATAGGTTTTGAAACGCTTGGTTTGCCAGAAATCATAGCTGATATTGACTGGTAGGCCCACGTAATGCAAGGTTTGCGTCGTTACTTGTGTCGTGTTGTAAGATGAATTGATGAAGTCAGAACTTACGTTCGTATAAACAACACCTGTATTGATGCGGAGACATTCTGTGACACCCCATCCAACCTGCACTCCGACAGAGATTGGAAAATGATGCTTCACCTTTTCGTAATAGTCTGCACTCGGAGTTCCTGACAGAGCTCTAATTGCCATCACGCTATAAAAGGCATCGGTAAAGTTGCCGGGAGAGACCGGTCCGCTTGCGTCATGGGAAGGAACGAAAGCTGCGTTGAATCCATTGGAATTCTTACTTCCCACCACTCCATTTTCTCCATACAGTTGAACGCTCCAAGATGAAGACTGATGACGTCTCGCATTACTTTCTTGAATAGCGTAAGAAGATGGGGATGCAGCCATCGCCAGCATTTCAGGATTGCCCTCCAAACTTTTCTTAGAACGTGACTGTACCTTGTCGCGATTCTGATCTTTACGATTATCGTTCTGCTTGTCATTGTCAAGATTCTGAGTAAACAACTTTGAACCCTCACCATCAAGTAAACTCGTTTGTATTCCCAATTGTTTTTTTACTCTTTGGGAGTACTTTGTAAAGGTATCGTCTCCGAGACGAGAAGGAGAATCCGTGTCAGTATTGTCACTTGAATATTCTTGCGAAACCTGGTTGTGCCCTGATGATTGATTCTCATGCAAAGCACCTTTTGATGTGCTAGAATCCTCTTGTAGTACAGTAGCCTGAGCTAGAGGCTCGTTTGACTTGGTTGGATTCAGATAGATATAAGTTCCACCCACAGCCAATGCCGCCAATGCCGCAGCTATTGAGAAACGGCGAAAGACAACCTCTTTTGCATTTGATTGATGGTTGGAATGTCCATCAGGAGAATCTACGGATTTTCCGATAGAGACAATATGTGATTTCTGCTGAGCCAACGATTGTTGGATAGCAGCCCACAGGTCGTCAGTGACAGGCTCTTGGTAGTCTGTCAGACGATCTCTAAGTTTATTTGTCCAATCGTTGCTCATATTTCATTATTATTTAGATAATCATTAATTTTCTTTGCGAGGAGTTTCTTGGCCCTCAAATATTGGGAAGCTGACGTTGACTCTTTGATTCCCAACTCTTTTGCTATCTCTTTGTGACTCTTCTGTTCAAACACGTACATGTTGAGAACAACCCTATAGCCATCCGGCAATTCGCCTATCATCTGGTTGAGAACCTGTGGTGGTACTTTCTCTACAGCCGGTTCGTCTTGACTTTCCAAGTCTGGCATTTCATCTACGAATGAAAACTTGCCTTTTTGCTTGATGAAACTGATAGCCTCATTGGCAACAATACGAAGAATCCAAGCCTTCAGCGAGCCTTCGCCCCGATAAGTAAACCGATTGATGGAAGTTAGAATCTTCACAAAACTATCGTGGATAACATCTTGTGCATCGTCACGGTCTGGGACATACCTCAGCGCAACCGCCATGGCATACCCAACGTAGCGACTGTATAGCTCTTGCATCGCTGTACTGTCGCCCTCCTTGATGTTATTTAATAGTTCCTTTTCTGGTTCCATCACCCTATAAACTGCAAGATGTTAGGAATCTTGCATCTTGATAGTAACTTTTTTTCAAAAGTATTGACTTTCGATATCTTAGCTATTAGATAATGTCAAATTCCAGTCCTTCCTTGGAGAGATAACTCTCAGGAAAAACTTCCTTAGCTTCATCCAACAGAACTTTCTCATTGTTATATCTTGCACTGTAGTGCCCTAGCAGCAACTTGCCTACCCCAGCCTCCTTTGCCACCATCGCTGCTTGGCGAGCGGTGGAATGATGGTAAAGTTTTGCTCGATCTTCGTTTTCAGAAGTATAAGTACTCTCATGATAAAGCACAGTAACCCCTTTCACCTTTTTATATAAGTCAGGGATAAAGCGTGTGTCACTACAATAGGCATAGCTGCGAGGAGTATCGGCTGGTTCTACCAGTCGACTGTTGCTGATGACCGTGCTATCCTCCAAAGTCCAGTCAGCTCCATTTTTGATATTGTTGATTTGGCTGATAGGTATTTGATAAAAGTCTATCATATCACGGCGGATATGTGGCAAGGTCGGTTTCTCACGGAAGAGATAACCACAACAAGGTAAACGATGTTGCAAAGGAATCGTCTCTACAGTGAGCGACTTATCCTCATAGACGATATTCGACTGCGTTGTATCGACAGGAACAAACTCTATCTCATACTCCATCCCCTGCATAAAGAAGTCAACCTGTTGCTTAAACAGGCTTTCGTATTCCTTTGGTGCAAAGACTTTTAACTTAGCGGTCCTACCTAGCATTCCAAAGGTGGAAAGCAAGCCGAGCAGACCGAAGCAATGATCTCCATGGAGGTGAGAGATAAAGATGGCATTGATTTTGCCGAAATGCACATGAGAGCGGCGGAACTGCATCTGTGCACCTTCGCCGCAATCTACCATGAAAGCCTTACCTCGCAATTCTACGATTTGCGAGGAGGCATTATGTTTAAGGGTGGGCAGCGCACTGCCACACCCTAGGATATGTACTTTGAATGGTTCCATACTGACGATTGTCTCCCAATCTAATTTTCTTTATTCACTTTTGCTTTCAGCCTCTTCGCTATATCTCTTGAAGACGAAGATACCTTGGTTGTTTTCTAGCATCAAACTATCAGAGCCGAGGTTGTCTATCTGGAAAGTATCCTTATTGAGCAAAAGTTTGCCATTGAGAATTTTCCAAGATGTCCAAGGATTCTGCTCAGCCTTGACGTTGTTCTTAACTTCTCCACCCTCGATGATTTCGAAGTTTTTGTCGAGACTTGTCCATTTTCCAAGGAGAGAAGTCAAGTTAATGATTTGCTGAGCCACCATCTCGCCGTCATCCCCTTCTGAAGCGATGAGTGCGATACGGTCGCCAGAAAGCAAGCCACCTTTTACGATATTGGGTTCTGTGTCATCAATAAAAGCATTGATGGTATCACCTGTGTCGGTAATCAACTGAAGTTCGTGCATCGTAGTACCTTCACCGCACACGCCATAAATGGTTGTGTCCGCCATGTCTTCTTCTACTTCGAGTGAGTCATTGGCAGAAATGACAGGAGTTGTCTTCTTATCTTTACAACTATTGGTTGCGAATAGCACCAATGCTGCTACTGCTATATAAAAGATTTTCTTCATAATACTATATGTTTCTTGTCGTTTAACAATAGATGCTATTTCTTTTCATTCGCCGCATCCTTTCGCTCCATAGCCTTGGCTTCATCCCAAAGTTTATCCATTTCTTCTAAAGTCATGTCCTTCAGGTTTTTACCTTGCTTCAATGAATGGTCTTCAACATAATTGAAACGGCGGATGAACTTTTGGTTGGTATGTTCCAAGGCATTATCAGGATTGAGTTTGTAGAGACGGGCAGCATTGATGACGGAGAAGAGGAAGTCACCGAGTTCCTTGGTGGAGTTTTCTTTGTCTTCCTTTGCCAATTCAGCCTTTAATTCTGCTATCTCCTCATATACCTTGTCCCACACATCTTCTTTCTTCTGCCAGTCAAAGCCCACATTGCGAGCCTTGTCTTGTATGCGATAAGCCTTGATAAGGGAAGGCAGAGAGTTAGGCACGCCACTTAGCACACGCTCGTTACCATCCTTCTCCTGTTGCTTGATTTGCTCCCATGTCTTCTCAACCGCAGCGGCATTCTTTGGCTTATTTTCTCCCAAGGCCTTGGTTTCCTCTGCAGAAGCTTCTGCGGAATTACCCTTGTCTGCCTTTTCCTCAATGGAGCGATACACTACTTGTCCGGCTTCGTTGATATACATGTCTGGATTGGAAACCGTCCAGTCGCCCTCCTCATTCCAGTTGATGAATGGATGACGGAACATGAGTTTATCGGCTTCTTGGTTACAAACATCGCAAATGTCAAACTCACCGTCCTCCCGACCAATGATGCTATAGAACATCACATGTTCGAGGACATCGCCAAGTTCTTTCTTGATATCCTTATAGTCGCGCTTCATGAGTGCATCACACAGTTCGAAAGTCTCCTCTATCGTGTTCGGACGAAGACTTTCGAAAGTTTGTTTCTTATCCCATGGGCATTGGATGCGAAGTCTGTCTTGCACATCCAATAAGCGGCTGAATGCCGCCAGTTTTTCTTCTTTTGTATGCATTGGAGTAATAAATAATATATTTAAAATCTTACTAGATATGCCGTTAGTCGCTATAGACTATCTATCCATCTTTGACCAGCTTTCGTATGAAACCAAATGGCCATACTTCCACTAACGACAACTCCTATTGCAAAAACGAAAGTCAATAATTCCATAATTGTTAAGATTTAATACGATATTTCAGTATAATGTTGGCACAATAGGCAAACCCGTAAGCTGCCAAGGAACCCATGATGACACAAACATAGTTGTTGAGTCCCATTTCTTGCCCCGTTATCAACGGAGACAAGCCTCCTATGCCGACACCGCTTACAAACAATTTTGACACGCCATAAAGGTAATCCGACAACTTTCCTCTACGATCACGTTCTTGTTCAAATTTACTAACCATAAGTTTGCAAATTAATAAAAATTATCACATTTCGGAATGATTTTTGAGAGAATTCAAATACATTCCAATGTTTTTTGCTGCAAAGATAATGTTTTTTGCTCAAAAAGTAGTATCTTTGCACCGTTTTTTAAGGAAACTTGCACATTTTGCTGTGTTGCTTCTTTTCGCAAACAATAGAAACAAGAAAAAATTAAATATACAAACAAATGGAATTAGCAAGTAAATACGATCCACAGGCAGTGGAGAGTAAATGGTATCAGTACTGGCTAGACAACAAACTTTTCAGTTCTAAGCCAGATGGTCGTGAACCTTATACGGTGGTTATTCCTCCACCTAATGTGACTGGTGTGCTCCACATGGGTCACATGCTCAACAATACAATCCAAGACATCCTCGTTCGTCGCGCTCGCATGGAGGGCAAGAACGCTTGTTGGGTTCCTGGCACAGACCACGCCAGCATCGCAACTGAGGCTAAGGTGGTAAATCGCCTCGCTCAGCAGGGCATCAAGAAGACTGACCTCACTCGTGAGGAATTCTTGAAGCATGCTTGGGACTGGACTCACGAGCATGGTGGCATCATCCTCAAGCAGTTGCGCCGCCTCGGTGCTAGCTGCGACTGGGACCGCACTTCTTTCACCATGGACGAGACTCGTTCCCGTGCCGTCATCCACGTATTCTGCGACCTTTATAACAAGGGATTGATTTATCGTGGCGTACGTATGGTCAACTGGGATCCTAAGGCACAGACTGCACTTTCTGATGAGGAGGTTATCTACAAGGATGAGCACTCCAAACTTTACTACTTGAAGTATTACGTTGTAGAGCAAGATTGCCAGCAGGTAGAGGAAGGCAACGTGATGCACAAGGACGACAAGGGTTATTACGCTATTGTAGCTACTACCCGTCCTGAGACCATCATGGGTGACTCTGCTATGTGTATCAACCCAGAAGATAAGAAGAATACATGGTTGAAGGGCAAGCACGTCATCGTACCTCTCGTTAACCGTGAGATTCCTGTCATCGAGGACTCCTACGTTGACATTGAGTTTGGTACAGGTTGTTTGAAAGTAACTCCTGCACACGACATCAACGACCACGCTCTCGGTTTGAAGCATGGTTTGCAGACCATCGACATCTTCAATGACAATGGAACTATCAGCGAGGCTGCTGGCATGTACGTAGGTCAGGATCGTATGGATGTGCGCAAGCAGATTGCCATCGACCTTCAGAATGCCGGTCTCATGGAGAAGATCGAAGACTATAATAATAAGGTGGGATTCTCTGAGCGCACCAATGTGCCTATCGAGCCAAAACTCTCTACACAGTGGTTCCTCAAGATGCAGCACTTTGCTGACATCGCCCTTCCTCCAGTAATGGATGATGACATTGAGTTCTACCCTAAGAAGTATAAGAACACCTATCGCCATTGGTTGGAGAACATCAAGGACTGGTGTATCAGCCGTCAGCTTTGGTGGGGTCATCGCATCCCAGCCTACTACTTCGACAACAATGGCAAGCAGGACTACGTGGTAGCAGAAACAGCCGAGGAGGCTTTGAAACTTGCTCAGGCAAAGAACGCCAACATCAAGGCTGAGGACTTGGAGCAGGAAAGCGACTGCCTTGACACATGGTTCTCTTCTTGGTTGTGGCCTATCTCTTTGTTCGATGGCATTGAGCATCCAGACAATGAGGAGATCAACTATTACTACCCTACTTCAGACTTGGTAACAGGTCCGGACATCATTTTCTTCTGGGTAGCACGTATGATCATGGCTGGCTACGAGTATCGTGGCAAGATGCCATTCAAGCACGTATATTTCACAGGTATCGTCCGCGATAAGCTCGGCCGCAAGATGAGCAAGAGTCTCGGTAACTCGCCAGACCCATTGGATCTGATTGACAAGTTTGGTGCCGACGGTGTTCGTATGGGTATGATGCTCAGTGCTCCAGCCGGCAACGACATCCTCTTCGACGAGAGCCTTTGCGAGCAGGGACGTAACTTCAACAATAAGATTTGGAATGCCTTCCGCCTCGTCAAGGGTTGGGAGACTGCCGACATCGCTCAGCCTAAGAACGCAGAGATCGCCGTGAAGTGGTTCGACGCCAAGTTGAAGGAAGTCAACGAGGAGATGGAGAAACAGTTCAAGGAGTATCGTATCTCTGAGGCTTTGATGACCGTCTATAAGTTGTTCTGGGATGAGTTCTCATCTTGGTACTTGGAGATGGTGAAGCCAGCTTATGGTCAGCCAATCGACAAGCAGAGCTACGAGGCAACCTTGAAGTTCTTCGATGCCCTCTTGAAGATGTTGCATCCATTCATGCCATTCATCACCGAGGAGTTATGGCAGCACATCTATGACCGTAAGGATGGCGAGAGCATCATGCGCGAGAAGTTGGAGATCCCTGCTCCTACAGCTGAGGAGAAGAAACTCGCAGCCGACATCGAGAATGTAAAGCAGATCATTGCAGGCGTTCGTACCGTTCGCAACCAGAAGAACATCGCACAGAAGGAGCAGTTGACTCTCCAGGTAGTTGGCAAGAACGACTTCGAGGCATACAACGACGTCACCTTGAAGATGGCCAACCTCGACAAGATTGAGGTCATCGCAGAGAAGAGTGCAGACGCCTCCAGCTTCATGGTAGGTACCGACGAGTTTGCCGTTCCATTGGGCGACCTCATCGATGTAGCTGCCGAAATCGAGAAGGCTGAGGCTCAGCTCAAGCATCTCGAAGGTTTCTTGATGGGCGTACGCAAGAAGCTCAGCAATGAGAACTTCGTGGCTCACGCTCCAGAGAAGGTGGTAGCCCTTGAGCGCAAGAAGGAAAGTGACTCCGTAGAGAAGATTGCCGCTTTGAAGGCAACTATCGAGGAACTTCGCAAGAAATAATTTTAACGATGTAGAGTGTTGATGGTTGGCTTAGGATGAAGGACGCCCGCTTGTGGCTGACTTTATTTCTAAGCCAATGTCAGCACTTTATTCATTTGTAACCAACACTCATTTCTTTATATATATCATAAGATGAGAAAGTTTTTCGGCTCTTTTTTAATGATGTGCTCGCTTTTGCTCGGTTTGGTGAGTTGTAGCGACGAAGCTTTCGATGTCGATAGCGTGAACAAGCAAACCATCCTGGTGTTCATGCCATGGACGGGAAGTTCTAGTGGCACAGGTCTCACCTATTATCTGAGGAACAACCTCGACAGCATCAGCCAAGGCATCATCGACAGCAAAGGCTTGAGCAACTCTCGCCTCATGGTCTTCTTCAGTGAAAGCGCAGGAAGCAGCAAACTCTATGAGTTCCAGTATGATGCGACCCAAAGAACGGTCAATCGTATCGAAGTGAAGGCTTATCAAGGAAACTCGTACAACACAGCTGATGGTTTCGCCGACATCTTGAATGAGGTGAGACAACGGGCTGAAGCTCTCAACTATTCGCTCATCATCGGAGCACATGGTTGTGGTTGGTCCTATGCCGACGACTGGACCAATTATCCAAGCCGTGCCAAGGGTTCTCTTGGTTTTGGTTCGGAGTCATCTTCTACCCAAGAAAACGAGAAGCCAGTGATGGACGTTCCGACAACCTTCTCTTTTGACGATGATCCCAACCTTCCTCTCACCCGATTTTTCGGAAGCGTGAAACTTGATGGATATAAGATGGATGTCACGACATTGGCAGAGGGAATCCGACAGAGCGGCATGAAAATGCAATACATTCTTTTCGATGCTTGCTATATGGGCAATGCGGAAGTGGCTTACGAGTTGAAGGACGTGACCAACTACCTGATAGCTTCAAGTAGTGAGATCATGGGACGAGGCATTCCGTACCGTTCGATTTGGCGTTCACTCAACTCATCGACTCCAAGCTATTCTGGCATCGTCAGTGGTGTCGTCAACTATTACAAGAGTAGCGACACGCCTTATTGCAATCTCGCTGCCATCGACTGCAGACAGATGGACGCACTCGCTGAAGTGATGAAGAAAATCAACAAGACATGCAGCCTCGACGCCAACGTGCCTCTCGACTCCATCCAACCACTCGATGGTTTCAAGCCATCGCTGAGTTACGACTTGAAAGTCTATGTGGATAGTCTCCACCCGAATGCCATCTTGAAAGATGAATTTACCCATCAACTGAGTAAGACTGTGAAGGTTACGGCACATACCGACAAGGCTATCACCTCTCTGTTCGTCAGCAGTGGCGAACTATTTAATGTGAAAAGCTACTGCGGTTTGTCGATCTCCGACCCTAGTCAGCACCCCGTTGCCATCAAGGGCAGAGAGAATACCGCTTGGTGGAAAGCCACACATGAAAGTGAATAGTGAGAAATCCATCAATAGCCAGACTTACAAGACTATTGGAGGTTTCAGATAAATCAGATATAAAAAGTAAAACGATGAACTATTTTATTATAGAGAATAATCAACAAGTGGGTCCGTTGACCCTCGAACAACTTGTAGCCAGAAACATCACTTCTGACACACTCGTTTGGAAAGAAGGAATGGAAGACTGGCAACCAGCCTGGAAGGTGGATGAACTCCACACGGTTCTAGACCAAATCCGAGCAAATGCCGAGCAGGCTGCTCAATCCCAGCAGAACTGCCAAGTTACTCCACCAGAGTATCAAGCTCAAGGTAACTATGGTTATCAAACTCAAGGTGGTAATCCAAACACTCCGCATCCAGAGCGTGATATGCTGACCCCAACTAAGCCAAAATCTTATTTGGTTTGGAAAATCTTGGGTGGATTGTTTATCTTCTTGCTCATCGTCATGATGCTCAGCAACCCAAAGAAGGACCAGCACATCAACTCCATCCGCACAGAAGTAAGCAAGGCCATCGACAAGGGTACGGGTAATGGCAACGACATCTTCTCACAAGGATTCAAGATGATAGCTCGCATGATGGCAGGCAATGTCATCGACTCGGCTCTCGACCAACTTTTTGAGTACCATAACTATCTTCTTTTCTCCAAGGGAACAGTAACTTTGAATGACAAAGAACATACCGTAAGCTATGGTATCTTCGGCAAGGTCATCACCATGAATGCCGACGATTTGCTGAAGGCAATGGAGAAAGACGATGATGTCAAGATAGAAGAGTCTTCCAATACTGTTACATCATCTGATAATGACACAGACAGCGAGTCTGCTGATGAGATGAACGACAATACCGACGAATCCAATGACGCCAAGTCGCAAATCAATAAGATGATTGACAAAGCTGGTGGAAAGGTTCAGCAGAAGGTGGAAGAAAAAATAAACAAGAAAATGGAGGAAGTAGCAAGCGACTCTACCACCATTGAAAAGTTGATTGACAAAATCCTTGACTTATTCTAGAACTATCGTGCATATTCTGAAATCCAAAGATTTAACAAGCATGATGCGATACGAAAAATCCTAGCAGCAAGACTTCAAGCTGCTAGGATTTTCTTTTATTCCAACTTGCTATCCTTCAAAAGTTTCGGACAGATGTCAGCAAACTGGCATTTACTACATTCTGGTTTGGCACTCTTGCAGACATATCTGCCATGTAAGAGAATCCAATGGTGAGCGTTCGGGATGTCCTCCTCGGGGATGTTTTTCATCAGATACTCCTCTACTTTGCGAGGTGTGTCAGCAGTTTTCGGTACCAAACCCATGCGATGGCTCACCCGATAGACGTGTGTGTCAACCGCCATGGTAGCCTTTCCAAACCACACGGCACGAATCACATTGGCAGTTTTTCTCCCGACGCCCGGCAAAGTGGTCAGTTGTGCCATCTCTTCCGGCACTTTACCCCCAAAATCAGTCACCATCTTGCGAGACATCTCCGAAAGATGCTTCGCCTTGGCGTTGGGATAGCTGACGCTCTTGATGAGTTCGTATATATCCTCCACTTCCGCCTGCGCCATGCTCTTGGCATCAGGATAACGAGCAAACAAGGCAGGAGTCACCATATTGATGCGCTTGTCTGTGCATTGAGCCGAGAGTAAGGTGGCAACCAATAGTTGAAAGGCACTGCCAAACTGTAGCTCCGTAGATACGTGAGGCATGCTCTCTCGGAAATAATCTAAAACATATTGATAACGTTCTTTTCTTGTCATACTACATAATTTATTTTACTAAAAATATCCTATTTTAATAACGCTACACCTTTTTATATATTATAAGACGGGAGATTTTTCATTCATGCCTTCACAAGAAATGACGAAAAAAGTAGGTATGGGATGATTACCTAACTAGGGACCAATTAAAAAGTCCCGAGGAAAAAATAAAAAAGTCGGGACTCTTTTCGAAAAAAGTCCCGACTTTTTTATTTAAGCCCTTTTTGGGGAAATTACTTCTTAGCTTGAGTCTCAGCAGCTACCTTGCCCTTGTAAGCCTTGTTCAAACCTGCGATAACCTCCTTGGTAATATCGTAAGCCTTATCAGCATAAAGCAAGTTGTCACCACTCTTAGAGAAGATGATGCTATACTTCTTGTCCTTGTTGTAGGCAGCCAAGTAGTGAGCGATACTGTCGTGGAGAGCATTGTTGTACTTCTCCTGCTCAGCAGCGAACTCATTGCTCAAGCGCTGCTGCAAGCTCTGAAGATTAGCCTGGTCTCTCTGGATGGCAGCCTGCTGACTTTCAGCCTGCTCACGGCTAGTGAAGGCATTCTGCTGAATCTTCTGTTGGAAGTTGGCAGCGGCAGCCTGCAAAGCCTGACCCTTCTGTGCGATGGTAGCCTGGATGTTCTGACCCTTCTTCTCAAGGAGAGCAGAATATTCCTTAGCAAAAGTATATTGTGTCATGATAGAGTCAACCTCTACATACGCAATCTTCAACTCTGCTGGAGCCTTGCTCTCTGACTTAGCCTCTACCTGAGGCTGTGACTTGTTGCATGACACCAAAGCCAATGCAGCAACAGCTGCGAATGCAACTGAACTCAAAATATTCTTTTTCATTGTCCTTATTTATAATTTATTATTTACCATTGAAAAATTTGAAACACTAGTAAGCCTTTCCTGCCTCACGAGCCTCACGATCTTGGTCGATGACGCAATGGATGCCCTGCTTGCGCAGACCAGGGTTGTCGTGGATATGCTGCGAGGAGAACTTGCCGTTCTTCTTGAAAATCAACTTCACTGAAAATAATGCCATACAAATAGCAATTATTAACACGGATATAATGAATAATTTTAGCATTTTTATTACCTTTGCAGTGCCTTAATAGCACTTTTGGTTGCAAAGGTAACACTTTTCGGGGATATTCCCAAATAAAAAGTTAGAAATAGTGTATAATAAGTAATAAAATAACATAATAAGATGGAGAAAATCGAATTGAAACCTGCTTGCGTGTTCGAGCAGTTTGCTAAAATCAACCAGATTCCTCGCCCTTCCAAGCACGAGGAGAAGATGATTGAGTACTTGAAGGAGTTTGGTGAAAGCCACAACTTGGAGACTGTTGTTGACAAGACGGGCAACGTCATCATCCGCAAGCCTGCCACCGCTGGCTTGGAGAACAGAGAGACCATCATCCTCCAGAGTCACATGGATATGGTATGCGACAAACTCGTGGATGTGGAGTTTGATTTCCACAAGGATGCCATCCAGACCTATATCGATGGGGAGTGGATGAAATCTAAGGGCACAACACTTGGTGCTGATGATGGTATCGGTTGTGCCATCGAACTCGCCATCCTCGACCGCAACGACATCGAGCATGGTCCTATCGAGTGTGTTTTCACACGTGATGAGGAAACTGGTTTGACTGGTGCGCATGGTATGGAGGCTGGTTTTATGACAGGCAAGATGCTCATCAACTTGGATTCTGAGGACGAAGGTCTCATCTTCGTTTCATGTGCTGGTGGTCAGACCACCCACGCCACTTTTGATTTCAAGCGTGAGGCTGCTCCTGAAGGTTACTTCTTCCTCCAACTTGCCTTGAAGGGCTTGAACGGCGGTCACTCTGGCGATGACATCGATAAGAAACGTGCCAACGCCATCAAGATTCTCGCTCGATTCCTCTACTTGGAAATGGAGAAACTTAACGGCAACGTCCGTTTGGCTAGTTTCAACAGTGGCAAGATGCACAATGCCATACCTCGTGATGGTCATGTAGTGTTCGCTGTCAGAAATAGCGACAAGGAGCAAGTACGTGCCGACTGGAATATCTTTGCCTCAGAGGTAGAGGATGAGTTCCATGTAACTGAGAAAGAAATGCAGTTCTTTATGGAAAGTACTGATGCAACCGATGTTATCGAAGCATCTGTAGCAGAGCGCATTATCATGGCATTGCAAGCAGTAGATAATGGCCCGTTGACAACTTGCCAGGATGAGGCTATCGCTTGGATGGTCGAGACCTCCAGCAATGTGGCTAGTGTAGCAACAGCCGAAAATCAGATAGACATTGTGGCTTCACAGCGAAGTAATGTGATGAGCAACTTGGAGAACATGACCAACACCGTGAAGGCTGCCTTCCAGTTGGCTGGAGCCAAGGTAAGCGTCAGCGACAAGTATCCTGCTTGGAAGATGCGTGCCAATAGTGCCTTGACCGACCTCGCCGTGAAGAGTTATGAAAAACTTTTCGACAAGGAGCCATTGGTAAAGGGCATCCACGCCGGCTTGGAGTGCGGTCTCTTCTCAGAGAAATATCCTGAGTTGGATATGGTCAGCTTTGGTCCTACCCTCCGCAATGTCCACACCCCTCAGGAGGCTTTGCTCATCCCTACTGTCGAGATGGTATGGGATCATCTCTTGGAAATCCTTCGCAATGTTCCACAAAAGGCGTAAGGACAATAAGGATTCCAACTGACAATCAGTCCGTTTTCATGAGGTATGGTAATGCGTGAAGACACGTTTCGAAAGCGTTTTTATCATAAATTGTGAATGAATATACGAAAAGGCTCATTGTTTTGTTAAACTTAGCAAAATAATGAGCCTTTACTCTTGACACGTATTGATATTTTGCTTATCTTTGCAGTATGAAATCATTTACAAACAATTAAACCTAAGTAGAATTATGAAAACGGATCAGACTAAGAACTATGGTGAGTATGTGGATATCACAGCTGCCATTCAAGAAACAGTAGTAACACCCCATGATTTAATGGGAGGTGAAATTTGGTATAACTAACTTATTCGAATTATCAAATGTGATTCAGAAGTTTTTTATCTAAGAAAAAATATAGGAGCACTTGGCGTCATATCATTTGGCACAAGTGCTCCTTATTTTATATCTATTCGGTTAGATGCGTTAAGCCAGCATACGTCTCATATATTTCCTCATTTCCTTTCTTGCAGCACCGAGACGATGCTCCACATGTTTATATGTAACATCCAACCTGATGGCTATCTCGCTCACCTTCATGCCGTCATAGACATTCAAGCGATAAATCTTGCGCTGCTTGTCGCATAGTCTAGCAATGCCACGTTCCAAGAACTCGTTGATTTCTTTCACAGAGTAGATACTCTCCGTATCCTCGCTCTTCAACTTCGAAAAGTCGCCCTTGGTCAGGATATGCTCATGCTCTTCCAAATAATAATAGTGTCGCCAATAGTCGCGTATCAGATTTTTGGCTATCGTGAAGACGAGGCAAGGCAGGGTGACGGGTGTTATCATCTTGTCCATCTGAAGAAGTCGCACAAATATGTTCTGCACGAGATCCTCGCTCTCATCCGCATGTTGCAAATGAGATGAGACGTATGTCATCAGTTCGTCGTAATGCTGAGAATAATAGTCAGCTATCAAGTTGGATTTAGATTCTTTTTGTTCCATAGCCATCTGGATAAATAGATGTTTTTCTTTTACTAACGATTGCAAAGGTAATAAAAAAAGACTACCGCACCAACTTTTTGTGAAGAAAATATGATGCTAAATTGATAAATGAAACATTTCAAGCACTAGAGGAAACAAATAGTAATCGTTTTGAGTGCCATGAAGTAGAGCATAGCCCAATCCCTTCATTCGCCCATATTACGCCAATGCTACATACGGGAAAGTTTGTGATCCATCTGATGTATGACAGTTTGTGCCATATTTTTGGCAGTTGCAAGATGTAAAACTCAATTTGGCACGCTATTTGTATTATAGCGAACGATGTCTTTCTGCTAGGATAGGCACACATGCCAAAGATGGCATTAAAATAAATATGTATAATAGCAAAAACAACAAAAAGATATATTATGGCACAAAAAGGTAATATTGGAGTAACGACAGAGAACATTTTCCCTGTCATCAAAAAATTCTTGTATTCTGACCACGACATCTTCCTCCGTGAGATGGTATCAAACGCCGTAGATGCCACACAGAAGTTGAAGACATTGGCAGCCCAGGGTGACTTCAAGGGCGAGGTTGGCGACACTACCGTACGTGTTTCCCTCGACGAGAAGGCTGGTACATTGACGATCAGCGACCATGGTATAGGAATGACCGAGGAAGAGATAGATAAATACATCAACCAGATTGCATTTTCTGGTGTAACCGACTTCCTTGACAAGTATAAGGAAAATGCCAATGCCATCATCGGTCACTTTGGTCTCGGCTTCTACTCTTCATTTATGGTAGCTAGCAAGGTGGAGATTGTCACCAAGAGCTATCAAGAGGACGCCAAGGCTGTGAAATGGAGCTGCGATGGCTCTCCTGCCTTCGAAATCGAGGACGCAGAGAAGGCTGAGCGTGGTTCCGACATCATCCTCCACATCGCTGACGACTGCAAGGAGTTCCTACAGAAGAGCAAGATAGAGGATTTGCTCAACAAGTACTGCAAGTTTATGGCTGTGCCTGTAGCTTTCGGCAAGAAGACAGAATGGAAGGATGGTAAGAACGTGGAGACAGACGAGGACAATATTATTAATAATGTGGAACCTCTCTGGACCAAGACTCCTAGCACACTGAAGGACGAGGACTACAAGAGTTTCTATCGCACCCTCTATCCTATGCAGGACGAGCCATTGTTCTGGATTCACCTCAACGTTGACTTCCCATTCAACTTGACGGGTATCCTCTACTTCCCACGCATCAAGAACAACATCGATATGCAGCGCAACAAGATTCAGTTGTATTGCAACCAAGTCTTTGTCACTGACCAAGTTGAGGGTATTGTACCAGAGTTCTTGACTCTGCTTCATGGTGTCATCGACTCACCAGATATTCCATTGAACGTGAGCCGTAGTTATCTCCAGAGCGACAGCAACGTGAAGAAGATTTCAACCTATATCACCAAGAAGGTGGCAGATCGTTTGAACTCTATCTTCAAGGAGAATCGCAAGGAATATGAGGAGAAGTGGGACGACCTCAAACTCTTCATCAACTATGGTATGCTCTCACAAGAGGATTTCTATGATCGTGCCAAGGACTTCGCCCTCTTCAAGGATGTAGATGGCAAATACTTCACATTCGAGGAGTATAAGACACTGATCAAGGACAACCAGACCGACAAGGATGGCAACTTGGTATATCTCTACGCCAACAACAAGGAGGAGCAGTACTCCTACATCGAGGCTGCCAAGGAGAAAGGCTACTCAGTGCTCGTCATGGATGGTCAGTTGGATACCCCAATGGTTAACATGCTGGAGCAGAAGTTGGAGAAGAGCCGCTTCACACGCGTAGATTCTGACATCATCGACCGCTTGATTGTGAAGGAAGATGCCAAAAAGACAGACCTAACCAAAGAGCAGACAGACAACTTGTCGCAAGTATTCCGCTCGCAGATGCCAAAACTCGACAAGACAGAGTTCATGGTAGAGGTACAGGCATTGGGCGAAAACAGCAAGCCAGTGATGATTACCCAGAACGAATGGATGCGCCGTATGAAGGCTATGAGCCAATTCCAGCAGGGAATGAACTTCTATGGACAGATGCCAGATAGCTACTCTATCGTCTTGAACTCCGACCATTCTTTGGTCAAGAAGGTGTTGGAAGACTCTGAGGTACATACATCAGAGGCATTGAAGCCTATCTTGGCAGAGATTCGTGGTCAGGAAGCTCGCTTGGCAGCACTCCACCAGGAGCAGACCAAGAAGAAACCTGAGGAAATCACCCAGGAGGAGAAGGATGACGTTCACAATACAGAGAAAGCCATCCAAGACGAAAAGGCAAAGCGTGACGAGATTGTTGCCAACTATGCAAAGGACAACAGCATCGTACATCAACTGATCGACCTTGCATTGCTTCAGAATGGTATGTTGAAGGGCGCAGCCCTCGAAGCCTTCTTGAAGAGAAGTGTTGATTTAATTAAATAAGGAATATGCTGTAGCATAAAAGAAACCATGCATATCTTGTGCATGATATGTGAGACCCGTCCCCATCTCAACTAGCGTGATTACGACTAGCGCTAGTTTGAGTATGGGGACATTTTGTTTGTTTAAATAAGGTAGATAATTGCATTCTAATATTAATAATGTTAAAAAATATCCGCTATATTTTGCCATAACGACTAAAAACACTATCTTTGCATTACTTTTTGAAACAACAGGAAGATTGGCAGAGTGACCGAATGCGCTGGACTCGAAATCCGGTATACCCTTCTTCGGGTATCGGGGGTTTGAATCCCTCATCTTCCGCTAACTAGTAACAATCCCCATCATGAAAAAAGTATTTATCGCAATATTCATGTTCCTACCTATGATGATGTCAGCACAAAACGTGTTGACACCACAACAGCAGTTGGAACAAGCTCAGAAACAGTTGGAAGAAGCCAAGAAGGCAGTAGAAGCTGCTGAGAAGGCGAAGAAAGACGCTGAAGATGCTGCCAAGAAAGCTGCGACTGCAAAACAAGCTGCCGAGAAGGCCGCTGCTGAAAAAGCTGCTGCCGAAAAGGTTGCTCTAGCGAAAGCTCAGATAGAAAAGCAAATCGAAGCAGCGAAGGCTGAGGCGGCTCGTTTGAATGTTGAGGCTGAAAAGCTGAAGAAACTGGCTGAGAACTTGGAAAAGAATGCCATCCAGAAAACCGATGAGTTGGAACCTTCCATCTCTCACGAGCCAGCCGTTCTCCCTGCCATTGGTGGTAAACCTGTCGTTGTGGGCGAACCTGAGAAGAAGACTGAAGAAAAGAAGACTACCACAAGTGGTTGGGCTGTGCCTACAACCCCAGCCCCATCTGCTAAGAAGGTAGAAACGGAAAGTCCTAAGTTGGCTAGTGGAGTCAAACTCAAGGCTGACCCTAAATACCTGGAAGGCGCTGTCACACTCAATGACGATGGCAAGGTGGAATTTACGATGGAGACGGATGCTAACGGCAAGTCTGCTGCGCAAATCTATGACATCGTTTATAATTATATGAGCGGTCTGACACAGGATAAGAACAATATCGCTAGTCGTGTGGCACTCGTCAACCCACAGGAGCACGTCATCGCCAACACCATGGACGAATGGATTGTGTTCAGCCAAAGCTTCATCTCGCTCGACCGCACAGAAATCAAATACCAATTGGTGGCAAATATCGCTGACAATTCCCTGAAATTGAAGATGACACGTCTCTACTACAATTATGAGGAAGGACGCAGTACTGGTTTCAAGGACGCAGCTGAGAATGTGATTACCGATAAGATTGCATTGACCAAGAAGAAAAACGACTTGGCTAAGATATTCGGCAAGTTCCGCAAGGGAACCATCAACCGTAAAGACCAGATTTTCAGCGAAATCGCTGAATTGGTGAAGAAATAACTTAATCCGAAGATTTTATGGCACAAGAAGAAAATCTCCACAATAACGTACAGAACAACGAAGAGAATATCAATCCACAAGAATCTCGCTCAGAGGAGGCTGGCAGCACAGAGTCATACGCTGTTAGACCTCATCATCGCCAGCGAAGACTGATAGAATACGACGGACGAGACAAGATGTTTAAGGTGCGCAACACACTTAACATCATCTTTATGATACTCGCAGTCATCGGACTTATCTTATGGACTCAAACCGACTGGCAGAATACGGGTATCAGCATCGTTTTAGTGGGTGTAGCCCTCAAGATAGTAGAGGTACTCCTCAGATTATTCAAGAAATAGATTGTATTCGAAGTGGAAAAAAGAATGAACAAAATATTCGTCACCCTATTGATTTGTGCTGCAACTTTGCCAGTTGCGGCACAAACTGATTATAACTCTATCAACGAAGATGGTGATTTTAGACCGGCTTCTGAACGCAGGATCAGCCCCGACTCTCTCGGCTCCAACCAAGAGATTCCAAAGGGAATCAAGGTATGGACAGTAGATGAGAGATTCGGCGACAGAGTGGAGGCTCAAGTCGATACCTTGCAACACATGTATATGAACACCACTTTCACAGAAGGTCTTCGTGGTGAATACAACACGCTCGGCAACATGGGCTCGCCTAGAATCGGTCGTATCTTCATCGACCGCCGCAACACACAGGGACAGTTCCTCTTTACAGAACCCTTTTCTTACTTCAATACCCCTGTGAGCGACTTCCATTTTACCAACACTTATTCGCCTATCACCAATGTCACCCTCAATTCGTGCGGCAACCGCACCAATGGCGAGGATGACTTCCGTGCGTTATTTGCCGTCAATGCCAATAAGCGACTAGGTGTAGGCTTCCGTTTCGACTATAAGTATGGTCGTGGCTACTACAACTCTCAGAGCACCAGCCACTTCAAATATACGATGTGGGCATCCTACCTAGGTGACCAATATCAAGCACACCTCCTCCTCTCCACGCTCCACCAAAAGGTAACGGAGAATGGAGGTATCACCAACGATGACTATATCAAGCATCCAGACCTCTTCGAGGAGAGTTTCGCAGAGAGCGAAATTCCTACCGTGCTCGAAAAGAACTGGAACAGAAATGATAACCAGCACATCTTCTTCTCTCATCGCTATAGTCTCGGTTTCAAGCGCAAAGTACGCATGACTGAGGAAGAAATCAAGGCAAAGAAGTTTGCCATGGAATCTGCCAAAGACAACGCCGAGAGCGATGCCAAGGAAGAAGCCATGAAGCAAGCTAAGAAAGAAGGAAAGAAATTTGATGAGAAAGCCTTCGACAAGGCGAATCAAAACAAATACATGGGTCGTCCTGACGATGCCAAGATTGCAGGAAACGAACCTGCCCTTGAAGCCAACAAGGATGTGATGAAGGCTGACACCACTCGTCTCGCAGTGAACGGAAAGGCAGCAGCCGACAGTCTTTTGGCACAACAGAAGAAAGCAGCACAAGACTCCCTCTTCTTCAAGGATGAGTACGTGCCAGTCACCAGTTTCATCCACACTTTGAAATTTGATACGTTCAAGCGTATCTACCAGGCATATCAGACTCCAGCCGATTACTATCTCAACGAGTATTTCGACGCAGGCAGACTGACAGGCGACTCCATCTACGACAAAACTCGCCACTGGGAATTGAAAAACACCTTTGCCATCGCTACCCTCGAAGGATTCAGCAAGTGGGCAAAGGCTGGACTCAAGGCTTTCGTCAGCTATGACATGCGCCACTTCGACCTGCCAAATATGGAGGGAGTGAGCGAAACTTATAATGAACATACCCTCAGCGTGGGCGGACAGTTGAGCAAGGAACAAGGTAAGTTGCTTCATTATAATGCCGTAGCTGAGATTGGCGTAGCTGGTGAGGATGCAGGAACGCTCGCTGTCGATGGAACCGTCAAGTTGAACATCCCTCTCTTCGGAGACACATTGGGAATCAAGGGTGACGCCTTCTTCCATCGTGAGAATCCATCATTCTACTATCGAAAATATCATTCCCGTCACCTATGGTGGGAGAACAATCTCGACAAAGTCATCCACACCAGAATCATGGGTACATTGAATTTCGGCAAGACACATACCACACTGCGTGTTGCAATGGACGAAATCAAGAATTATACCTATCTCTCACAGAGTTACAATGTGACAGAGGCTGGTTTGAGAACAGGTGTCAGTGTCACTCCTATGCAGAGTAGCAGTCCTGTCAACATCTTGACAGCTCAGCTCATGCAGAACTTCCGTTTGGGCATCCTCAACTGGGAGAACGTAATTACCTACCAGCACTCTAGCAAGCAGGAGGTAATCCCTGTGCCAGACCTTGATGTCTATACGAACCTCTACATCAAGTTCCGTGTAGCTAAGGTGCTCAATATCGACTTCGGTGCCGACGCTCGCTATTTCACTAGCTATGAGGCTCCCGACTATTCTCCATATATGGGACAATATGTCGTACAGGGCAATGGTGCTAACAATGTGAAGGTGGGCAACTACCCTATCATCAATGCCTACGCCAATGTGTTCATCAAGCATACGCGATTCTTCGTGATGATGAGCCACATCAATGCAGGTCAGGGTGACAAGAACTACTTCCTCACTCCTCACTATCCTATTAATGGAAGAATCTTCAGATTTGGAGTGAGTTGGAACTTCTTCAACTAATGTGAACAACGACTAAAATCTATAGTATAAGTAAATGGAAGAAACTATCAAGACTAACTCGCTGAAAGCATGGGTATTGGCGGCCCGCCCAGTCACATTGACAGCGGCAGCAGTGCCAGTTTTGCTGGGCATTGTCTTCGCATGGCGAAGAGTCATAACGCTTGGCAAAACAACAATCTATCTGGCAGAAAGCGATATGGTATATACAGGTATGCCACATATCGAGTATGATTTGACAGGAGTCTTCAACTGGGTTCCTGCCATTCTTTGCCTCCTCTTCGCATGGGTGATGCAAATAGACTCCAACTTCGTCAACGACTATTTCGACTGCAAGAAAGGTGCAGATGACGAGACCCGACTAGGTCCGAGACGTGCTTGTTCGCAAGGATGGATTACGATGAAGGCGATGAAGATAGGTATCGCCATCACTACCCTGATAGCTTGCATCATCGGTCTGCCTCTTGTCTTTTATGGTGGCATTGAAATGGTCTTGGTTGGAATCACTTGTGTGGCTTTTTGCTTCCTTTACACTACTTCGTTGAGTTATCTCGGATTGGGTGATGTGCTCGTCTTGATGTTCTTTGGCATCGTACCGGTTTGCTGTACTTATTATGTATGTATGCCGGAACCTATCCAACTGCCAACAGGAAAAGTTTTCATTGCCTCTATCGCTTGTGGCATGGTGGTTGACACCCTTCTGCTAGTCAACAATTATAGAGACAGGCACAACGACAGAAAGGCTGGCAAGATGACGATGGCGGTTAGATTTGGCGGTGTAGCCACCTGGCTGATTTATTTGCACATCGGCTTCTTCAGCGCAGTTATCATGGCGATTGTTTCATTTGATGATATGGAGAAATTTGGAGTCAGCGTACCACTCTACTTGATGCAGATCATATACGGCTATTATCATTTCAAAGCAAGTCGGGAGATGAAGCGGCTCAGAGGCAAACAACTCAACAAGGTACTCGGTATGACGGCTCGAAACATCTTTATTTTTGGATTGGTCAACGTCTTTACCCTATTTGCAGTAACACTATTTATAAAGACACCAACTTGGTGAGAATAACTTCCACTTCTGTGGAATATGGAATATAGGAGGTAACTATGAAACAACAAGTAAGTCTTGAAATCATGGAGTTTGTCGAACGACAAATTCTACCGAGATATAACGCCTTTGGCGAAAGCCACGGCTTGCGCCACGTGACCAGAGTCATCAAGAACTCGCTTAGGTTGGCTGATGTCACGGGAGCAGACATCGACATGGTATATGTCATTGCCGCATACCATGACCTCGGCATGGAGGGTCCACGTGCCATCCATCACCTTACCAGTGGTAAGATACTGATGGCAGATGCCAGACTGAAGAAATGGTTCAATGCCGACCAGTTGAAGGTGATGAAGGAGGCGGTGGAAGACCATCGTGCCTCATCTAGCCGTCAGCCACGTAGCATCTATGGCAAGATTGTGGCAGAGGCAGACAGAGATATTGATGTACACGAGATTTTCTTGCGTGCTATCCAATATGGCAAGGAGAATGGTCCAGATAAAACTGTCGAGGAACACTGGGAACGCTTTGCGCAGCACATGGACGAGAAATACTCCAACAATGGTTATATCAAACTGTGGATTCCCAATTCTCCCAATGAGAAGGCCTTGAAAGAACTTCGCAATATCATAGAAGACAAGAAGTTGCTGAGAAAAGCATTCGATGACATTTGGAAGGAAATGTCTGAAATCAATCCGTAGTAAGAAAAGTCAAGTTGAGTGAATCATCACAGGTTTCTACTTTTTCGGAAAAAAAGAGTCAAAATTTTTGGTGGTCTCGTATGAATTGATTACCTTTGCATTGTCAATCAGAAGAGAGCTACATGAATGAGAAATGAATGTAGTCAAAGATATTGGGGTCGTTCGGTTAGATCGGGTTACTCTTCATAATAAATCGTGAAACCGAGAAGACTTCTCTTGCTTATGGCGGGCCATATAAATCGCATTTGGCGACTAAGCTGTAAAGCCGGTGGATTACAAAGGCGGAGAGCTCTCAAACTAGTGAATAGTTCAGAGTTTCATCACATCATCGGCGACCCCTTCTCTTTCTGACCTCATCAACTGGCTAAGCAATCATCTAATCTCTAGAATATGGAAATAACAGAACAAACCATCTTGCAGGTGGAACGCTTCATCAAGAAGGTTGCACAGAAATTCCCTACCGTTGAAGAAAGCGAAGCTTCCTTGTTGACCGACATTCATATCAGAGTGTCGCAAGACAGTGGCGAGATGTTGGCTTTCGATGACGACGACGTGGAAATCACTCGTTGTGTGGTAGAACAATGGATAGACTGCAAAGACGAGAACTTCTATGACGAAATAGCAGATTGCTTGCGTGGATTGCTAAGAAAAAATGCCGAAATCATCGACAATCTTGGTCTTCTCAAACCATATAGCTTTGTATTGGAAGATGATGACAAGCAACATCTAGGAGAACTTTACCTTGCCGATGACGATACCATCATCTTGGGAGGGGACTTGATGCAGAACTTGGATCAAGATCTTGATGGATTCTTGGATGAGTTGCTAAAAGATTAAAAAGAACAATTTTTTAAGTTGAATATAAAAGCGTGCAGGTCTATGTTGGCTTGCACGCTTTATATTATTCATCAAATAGAGAATCGAATTTTAGTTCCATTCCGCAATCATTTTATCTATTTCCGCATTTAATTCTTCTATTGGATGACCGAAAATTAGAATCCTCCAATTTATCCAACAAACTTTCACAATGAGCCTTAACTTGAGCAAATGAACGTCCCATGGGATAGTTTGAATTCTTTCTCGCCGAGCTTGACCTATTTTATAGGGGAGTTTAGCCGATTGCCCACGCTACGGGCATTCAATGCCCAAACTAGGGGCAATGCGTGCCCAAACTAGGGGCATTGAATGCCCAGGCTATGAACCATATCGGAAGTAGCTACGAGAGCAGAAATGAATCAAGATAATCAGTGCATTGGAGCATCCTCGGAAGGTTTGCCCGGCATCACACGAAGATGATAGCGATTGCCATCATACTCTACTCGCATCAGATGGAGAGAAGACTTCTCTGAAAGTCCTAAGTCGAGCGCTACATGGCCCATCGTGCGACGGAGATTCAGTTCCACGCAAGGGTTCACCAGCAACTCGCCTTCTTCATCTGCATATATCATCATATCTATACCAAAAGGACCGCTGTAGAGATTCTTTAGTACAGGTTCTATCTTTTCAACCATTACTTCACGCATATTCCGTAAGTGCTTGATATTGACATAGTTACGAAGCACAGTCTCTTTCTCTTTTTCGGTAGCAAGCAAGTTACCGGTATATGCACCCTTGATAGTTTCAAAGAGCGAAAGACCACGATAGTTCACCTTGCCATCTTTCATCTCAAACTCCATCCCAAAGTCTTTCACCTTATTATAAAATGGCTCCACGGTAACACCGCCTTGCTGCTTCATCACCTTGACAGCCCAGCGAATCGTATCTTCGAGATTTGGAGCGACCAACTTTCCATCATTGGACTCGGAAAGAGCTGAAGGACTTGCCACATACTTCACCCCTCGCCCACTGCTGCTCCATGGCGCCTTGACCACAGCCTTACCTCTTCGTTCGATGGTGCATCTCAGAGATTCTTCGTCAGTAACGAACTCCACATCTTGTTGCAAATGTTCAGCTGCCCATCTTCGTCCGCTCACTTCTCTCAATTGAGCTAGAAGATCAGCTGTTGGAAGCATGATTTCAGGGCATCCTAAACGCTTGAGTTGAGAAACCAATGCCAAATCCCATCCCCAAGGATGAATGCTATCTATCAACATGGTGTTCTTAAAGACCTCCGACAACTGCAGAGGGGTGATGAATTCCACCTTATTATATATAGCACCCAGATGTCTCACCTTGTCGTACGCATCATCGATGTCATCTACTAGCACAAAATCGTTCTCGTCAGCCCACAAAGCAGGTATGAAAGCCAAATCCTTATGGAGTTGTCTTCCTGCATGAGGGGCGGTATAGTTGGACTGGTTGGCAGCGAGTGCCAAATCGTGTTCAGGATTGAATATATGTAGTTTCATGGGTGCAAAGGTAGTTCAATTCGAAGACAAAAAAGAAAGATAAGAGCAGAAAATCGGTCTTTTTCCTTAGAATAATGCTAAATAATGAAAAAAAAGTTGTTTTTTGCTATCTAGAGTTTGCAAATTTAAAAATATTCATTACCTTTGCACTGATAATTTAGATAAGAACAAACAAAAACTCATGGAAGAAGCATTCTTCAGAACACATACATACCTCGTAGAGCATACAAATGCGCCCGTTCGCCGCAGTTTGATGGATGAAATCGACTGGAACGACCGCATGATAGGCATCAAGGGAACCCGAGGCGTTGGTAAAACCACGTTCTTGCTCCAGTATGCCAAGGAGCATTTTGGTGCCAAAGATCGCAAGTGCCTGTTTGTGAACATGAACAACTTCTATTTCCAAGGCAGAGGCATTGCAGACTTCGCTGGTGATTTCGTTCGCCAAGGTGGTCGCACACTCCTCATCGACCAAGTTTTCAAACAACCCAACTGGAGTCAGGAGCTACGCAAATGCTACGACCTCTATCCTGAGCTGAAAATCGTTTTCACTGGTTCGAGTGTGATGCGCCTCAAGGAAGAAAATCCAGAACTGAATGGCATCGTGAAGAGTTACAACCTCCGCGGCTTTTCATTCCGAGAATTTCTCAATCTGATGACAGACAACAATTTCCCAGCCTTCTCTCTCGACGAGATATTGCGCAACCATGAGCATCTAGTAAAACAAATCTTGCCAAAGGTGAGTCCGATGAAATACTTCAACGACTACTTGCACCATGGCTTCTATCCATTCTTCTTGGAGCAACGCAACTTCACGGAGAATCTCCTAAAGACGATGAATATGATGACCGAGGTTGACATCCTCCTCATCAAACAGATTGAACTGAAATATCTCACCAAGATCAAGCGTCTGTTCTATCAACTCGCCGTAGAAGGTGCCAAGGCACCCAACGTGAGTCAGTTGGCGGAGAACATAGAGACCAGTCGAGCGACAGTCATGAACTACATCAAGAACCTCGCCGATGCACGTCTTATCAATATGATATATCCGGAAGGACAGGAATTTCCGAAGAAGCCGTCCAAGGTGATGATGCACAACCCCAACTTGATGTATGCCATCTACCCTATCAAGATAGATGAGCAGGAAGTGATGGAGACATTCTTCGTCAATTCACTCTGGAAGGACCATAAGGTGCATCAAGGCGGTAAGGACCACTTCTACTTGGTGGATGGAACAACCAAGTTCCGCATCTGTGATGCTCATGCCAACAGCAAGATGAGATTCAACCCCGACACCATCTATGCTAGGTATAATACCGAGGTGGGAAAGGACAACAAGATTCCGCTCTGGCTCTTGGGATTCCTATATTAAAGAAATGAGAGGAAACATTCCCCCTCTATTAAAACAAAGAAAGTTCGAATAAGACTTAAATACAAAACATTTTTAATATTTTATCTAAAAGTAAAATGGCTAAAGAGAAAAAATTTATCACTTGTGATGGTAACACAGCTGCCGCTCATGTAAGCTATATGTTTACAGAGGTTGCTGCCATCTACCCTATTACTCCATCATCACCAATGGCGGAGCATGTAGATGAATGGGCTGCCAAAGGTCGTAAGAACCTTTTCGGTCAGCGAGTTTCTATCCAGGAAATGGAATCTGAGGCTGGTGCTGCCGGTGCAGTTCACGGTTCTCTCCAGGCTGGTGCCTTGACTTCAACTTACACTGCTTCTCAGGGTTTGTTGCTGATGATTCCTAACATGTACAAGATTGCTGGTGAGTTGCTCCCTTGCGTGTTCAACGTATCAGCTCGTACATTGGCTTCTCACTCACTTTGTATCTTCGGTGACCACCAGGACGTAATGGCTTGCCGCCAGACAGGTTTCGCTATGTTCTGCTCAGGTTCTGTTCAGGAGGTTATGGACCTCTCTGCAGTTCCTCACTTGGCTACATTGGAGACAAAGGTTCCTTTCATTAACTTCTTCGACGGTTTCCGTACTTCTCACGAGTACCACAAGATCGAGGAGATGGATATGGAAGACATCCGTCCATTGGTTAAGGAAGAGTTCATCGAGGACTTCCGTAACCGTGCTTTGACTCCTGAGCGTCCTGTTACTCGCGGTACCGCTGAGAACCCAGAGACATTCTTCACTCACCGTGAGGCTTGCAACCCTTACTACGATGCAATCCCTGAGGTAGTAGAGAAGTACTGCCAGGAGATGACTAAGATCACTGGTCGTGAGTATCACCTCTTCAACTACTATGGTGCTGAGGATGCTGAGAACATCATCATCCTGATGGGTTCTGCTACAGAGCCAGCTCGCGAGGCTATCGACTACTTGAACAAGCAGGGCAAGAAGGTTGGTATGGTTGCAGTTCACCTGTATCGTCCATTCTCTGTTGACTTCCTGAAGAAGGTTATCCCAGCTACAGTTAAGCGCATCGCTGTTCTCGACCGTACTAAGGAGCCAGGTGCAGAGGGTGAGCCATTGTACCTCGACGTTAAGTCAGCTCTCTACGATGACGAGCGCAAGCCATTGATCGTTGGCGGTCGCTACGGTCTCGGTTCTTCTGATACAACTCCAGCTAAGATTGTTGCTGTATTCAAGAACCTCGAGTTGCCACAGCCAAAGAACCACTTCACTGTAGGTATCGTTGATGACGTTACATTCACTTCTCTCCCAGAAGAGGAGGAGATCCCAATGGGTGGCGACGACTTGTTCGAGGCTAAGTTCTATGGTTTGGGTGCTGACGGTACTGTTGGTGCTAACAAGAACTCAGTTCAGATCATCGGTAACAATACTAACAAGTATTGCCAGGCATACTTCTCTTACGACTCTAAGAAGTCTGGTGGTTTCACCTGCTCTCACTTGCGTTTCGGCGACAGCCCTATCCACAGTGCTTATCAGGTAAATACTCCTAACTTCGTAGCTTGCCACGTACAGGCTTACCTCCACATGTACGATGTAACACGTGGTTTGCGTAAGAACGGTTTCTTCCTGTTGAACACTATCTTCGACGGCGAGGAGTTGGTTAACTTCATCCCTAACAAGGTAAAGCGTTACTTCGCTCAGAACAACATCACTGTTTACTATATCAACGCAACTAAGATTGCTCAGGAGATTGGTCTCGGCAACCGTACCAACACCATCCTCCAGTCTGCATTCTTCCGTATCACAGAGGTTATTCCTTTGGATCTCGCTGTAGAGCAGATGAAGGCATTCATCGTTAAGTCTTACTCTAAGAAGGGTCAGGACGTTGTTGACAAGAACTTCGGCGCTGTTGACCGTGGTGGTGAGTACAAGCAGTTGACAGTAGATCCAGCTTGGGCTAACCTCGCTGACGATGAGGCTAAGGAGGATAACGCTCCAGCATTCGTTAAGGAGCTCGTTCGTCCTATCAACGGCCAGGCAGGTGACCTCTTGAAGGTTTCTGACTTCGTTAAGCACGACACAGTAGACGGTACATGGCAGAACGGTACATCAGCATTCGAGAAGCGTGGTGTTGAGGCATTCGTTCCTGTATGGAATGTTGAGAACTGTATCCAGTGTAACAAGTGTTCATTCGTTTGTCCTCACGCAGCTATCCGTCCATTCGTATTGACCGACGAGGAGCTCGCAGGCATCGAGGGTCTCGAGACTCAGGATGTTAAGGCACCTAAGGCTTTGGCTGGAATGCACTTCCGCATCGAGACTTCAGTACTCGACTGTCTGGGTTGTGGTAACTGTGCTGACGTCTGCCCAGGTAAGAAGGGTGAGAAGGCGTTGACAATGGTTCCATTCAACGTTGACGCAGAGGATATGGTCAAGGAAGCCGCTAACTGGGAGTACCTCGTACACAACGTAGCTTCTAAGCAGGATCTCGTTGACATCAAGCAGAGCCCTAAGAACTCTCAGTTCGCTCAGCCATTGTTCGAGTTCTCTGGTGCTTGCTCTGGTTGTGGTGAGACTCCATACGTTAAGTTGATTTCTCAGCTCTTCGGTGATCGTCAGATGATTGCTAACGCTACTGGTTGTTCTTCTATCTACTCAGCTTCTATCCCATCTACTCCATATACAAAGAACGCTAAGGGTCAGGGTCCTGCATTCGACAACTCATTGTTCGAGGACTTCTGCGAGTTCGGTCTCGGTATGGTAATGGGTAACAAGAAGATGAAGGAGCGCATCGCTCACTTGCTCGAGGAGGCTAAGGCTCAGGAGCATGTTCCTGCTGAGTTCGTAGCAGCTGCTGACAAGTGGGTTGCTAACATGAACGATTCTGAGGGTTCTAAGGAGGCTGCTGCAGAGTTGAAGCCTCTCATCGCTGCCGGCGCTGAGAAGGGTTGCCCTATCTGCAAGGAGCTCAAGACTTTGGATCACTACCTCGTTAAGCGTTCACAGTGGATCATCGGTGGTGATGGTGCTTCTTATGATATCGGTTACGGTGGTCTCGACCACGTATTGGCTTCTGGTGAGGATGTTAACATCCTGGTACTCGATACTGAGGTTTACTCTAACACTGGTGGTCAGTCTTCTAAGTCTACTCCACTCGGTGCTATCGCACAGTTCGCTGCTCAGGGTAAGCGTATCCGTAAGAAGGATCTCGGTTTGATGCAGACTACATACGGTTACATCTACGTAGCTCAGGTAGCTATGGGTGCTGACAATGCTCAGACATTGAAGGCTATCCGCGAGGCTGAGGCTTATCCAGGTCCATCACTCATCATCGCTTACGCACCATGTATCAACCACGGTTTGAAGCGTAAGGGCGGTATGGGTCGTTCACAGCACGAGGAAGAGTTGGCTGTTGAGTGCGGTTACTGGCACTTGTGGCGTTACAACCCACTCTTGGCTGATGAGGGCAAGAACCCATTCACTCTCGATAGCAAGGCTCCTAACTGGGCTAACTTCCGTGACTTCTTGCTCGGTGAGGTACGTTACCTCTCTGTACAGAAGGCATTCCCTAAGGAGGCTGACGAGCTCTTCACTCAGGCTGAGAAGATGGCTAAGCTCCGTTACCAGACTTACGTTCGTAAGAGCCAGGAAGACTGGAGCGAGCAGATCTAATTGGGGAACTATTTCCAATCATATATAAAAGCCGAGGCAGATTCATTTCTGCCCCGGCTTTATTAATAAGCAACCGCCGCACATCCTTCACAGAGTATGTGGCGGTTTTTAGTTTTCTTATTCTAATTTATAAATCTCACTTGGAGTCTTGCGCTTTAGGACTTCCAACTCGAAGTCTTTGCCAGCAACAACACCATAGCTTCTAAGAATCTGCTCCACAGTCTTGCGAGCTAGTTCCGGATGATTATTTTCCTCGCTGAGATGGCAGAGCCAAACATGGCGAAGTGCCGAAGTGGCATAATTGGCGAGTGCCTCTCCGCAGGCATCATTGCTCAAGTGACCGGTCGGACCAAGGATGCGCTCCTTCAAGTACTGAGGATAATTGCCCTGTTGAAGCATTTCCACACTGTGATTAGCCTCAATGACGAGATAGTTGGAACGACCGATGAAATCGTTCATTTCGTCGGTGATATGTCCCACATCTGTAATGAGACAGAAGCACACACCACCACATTCCACAAAGTAACCTACGTTATCGGTACTGTCATGCGGAACGCCAAAGGGAGTGACACGAAACTCACCTATAGTGAAAGGTACACCCTTCTCTATCACATGCACATACTCTGGCTGTATCTTCTTTCGCACACAATAGTTGCGATTGATGCCTTGATGCACCTTGCTCGTGGTATATACGGGCAAGTGGTAGTCGTTGCTCAAGCTCCCCACCGACTTCACATGGTCTGCATGGTCATGAGTAACCAAGATGTGATGTATGTCCTCGAAGCGCAATCCATAGTTATGGAAATGCTTCTTCAAACTTCTAAGTCCTACTCCTACGTCTATTAGAAGTGAATCCGTCTCAGTGTAAAGATAGTAAGAATTACCACTGCTTCCACTGCCGAAGGAAATAAATCTCAACATTTTATTTTATATTTTATGCAAAGTTACCAAAAAATCCTCTTATTACAAAATTTTTTATTACCTTTGTCACGTTTTAAAGTAAATTAATATGTTTTCATCATTCATCATTGACATACCATCAAGCAGAAGAAACTTAGGTAAGGCGATGGGCAGCATACTTTCTGCCGCCATCTTGGCAGGCATCTTCATCGCCTCTTCCACCCTTTCGGGATGCCAACCACATGAAGGGAGCGAGGAGCAACTGAAGGCTGACATCGACTCCTTCGCCACCTATTATTATAACTGGCATTTTGAGAAAGCCAGCAAGTATTGTACGCCAGAATCGGAGAAATGGCTGAGATTTGAGGCGAGCAATGTTCATCAAGCAGACATCGACCAGCTCAATAAAAAGACGGAAGATGCCACCATCGAAATCACAGACATCAACTTTCATGACGATGAGGTGACAGCCGACATCCACCTAGACGTAAGCAACTTTCTTCAGATGGACACGCTAGGCACAGAGGCTCACTCCGTATCGAAAGCCACTTTTGTCATCCCGATGACGATACATGGTGGAAAGTGGAAGGTGGATTTGAAAGCAATCCCCCAAAAAGAGAAGATTTCGCAATAAATGAAACTGAAAAACTAAATGTATAAAAAACTCTCGCAGATATCGTAGTAGCATACAATATCTGCGAGAGTTTTTCTTTTCTCAGAGAATTCTCTTAGAATGGCAAACCAACCGCAAAGTGGAAGTCGAAGTCTCGACTCAACCTAGGATGGATGATTGCCCAATGTTCTTGCTCACTATCATAAGCAGGGTTGATAGCCTTCATACCCATATCAAATCGGATGATGAAGTAATCGAAATTCAGGCGCAAGCCCAAACCATACGCTACGGCTATCTGCTTGTAGAACTCAGAGAACTTAAACTGTCCACCTGGTTGCTCCTCATAATTGCGAAGCGTCCAGATATTACCTGCATCTACAAACACAGCTCCCTGAAATTTCCAGAAGAGAGACGTGCGATACTCGGCATTGAGGTCTAGCTTGATGTCGCCCGTCTGATTGATGAAGTCGATGCGACCATCCGTTCCCTTGAACTTACCCGGTCCCAATTCTCTTACACTCCAACCTCTCACCGAGTTGGCACCACCCGAAAAATATCTCTTCTCAAATGGCAGTACCTTGCTGTTGCCGTATGGATAAGCCACACCCAATCCAGCATGGAGTGCCAAGGCATTGCGCTTGTCAAACTGCACTAGGTGGGTATAGTCGATGTCAAACTTGGCATACTGCGCATACGCTATATTAAATAAGGTGTGCTGCCCTTGGTCGTTGGTATGAAACCCGAACGTACTTGAAAGTCCATTGAGCAGGTTACCCGATGTCTCCACATTTGCCTTCACGGCATCCACACCATCATTGTAGGTGAGACCAAATCCCAACTTCATGATGAAGAGATCCTCATAATTGTATCGGAGGATGGCATTACGGTTGTCGGCATTGTCAAGGTAATCATTCTTGAAAGTCGAGGAAATCCAAGGCATATATACATAGTTGAGGTCGAGGAGATCAAAGCGATAAGTGAGATGATGCTTCGGTTCACTCCAGCGATAACGCCATGCCGTGGAGAAGACTCGGCGATGAAACTCTGGACGATTCTGAAAGTCCCAACTCACAGACACCTCGGAACTTGCGCTCTGCCTACGGCGAAAACTCTTGGACAGGAATGGAGCGAGGAAGCGTGGAAACACCAACTTGGTCGCCACGGAAAACTCAGTATAGTTTTGGTCTTGATAACCCTCCAGTCCCTTGATGGCCTCATAAGCACCACGAAGTTCGATGCTCAACTGTTCACTACCTCGGAAAAGGTTTCTGTTGGTATATGTAAGGGATGCAGCTGCACCCAAATCGCCAGCCGTATTGGTTCCTTCCGGTTGGAAGGAGATGGTGGAGGGCTTCAGTGTGCTGACTTGGATATTGCAATCCAAGAGGTTGCTATCCGGCATCTCGGTGAATCGAATATTGGTGTATTTCACCGCTTGCAAACGGGCGAAATTATTGTACGTAGCTTGCAAGGCAGATGCGTCGTAAGGTCTGCCCTCCTTGATGGCGGTGGCATTGAGGAGTACCTGACGGCGAAGATGAATATCGTCGCTATCGTTGCTCAGATAGTTCACCTTGCGGATGACATATCGGGGATGATTTACCTCTGGCGCACTACTGTTTGCCTTGTACTTCATCAGTTGGAGGGTGAGTGCGATGTCGCGGCTTCCCGAAATGGTATCTGCAGCAAACTGGATGAAATCCTTGTTGAATCGGAAGTAACCCTGATTGCTTAGAAGACCAGCGATGCGTTTTCTCTCCGCATCAAGAGCCTCTACCGTGAAGCGAGTTCCGGGCTTGAGCATCTGGTTTTCGGGTTGGTCGAGATGCAGAAGTTGCCGGATGCTATCATCTCTCACCTCATACTTCACGCTTCCGATTGTGAAAGGTTGACCGGGATGAAGGAGATAAGTAGCTTTGAGTTTCTTCTTTTTCTTCTCTGTCAGGAGGGAAACCCCAGAGTTCATATATCCTTGGTTTTGCATCGCCTGCAAGAGGTCACGGCACGAAAGGCGTGCCTGGAGCGTGTCGAAGATGACAGGCTTACGGGTAAAAGGATTCTTGAACAATGAGAAGAGTTTGGGTTTCTCCTTTTGGCGCACGTAGGGCACGAGTGGAGATGCATCATATTCCTTTTGGTCTGACTTCACTTCCACCTTATCCAATATATATTCGCCCTCTGGCACATGCTTACTCACAGAACATGCTGCCAACAAGAGTGGCGAGAAAAGTATGATAAACTTCTGATTTCTCAATTTCATTCTCTCATTTTAGACTGCAAAGATAGCATAAATTCAAGAGAACACAAAATAATTGACGATTTATTTTGCATTGTCTTCGATTTGCAGTATCTTTGCATAACAAAAAATAAAGATATGATCAGTAAAAACAAAATTAAATACATCCGTTCACTCGAACTGAAGAAAAATCGCAACAAGGAAGGCAAGTTTGTGGCAGAGGGTCACAAGGTGGTCGATGACCTGCTCGTCTTCCAACCAGCCGACCTCATCGTTGCCACTTCTGAATGGTTACACGGCAAGAGCATCGACCCTTCGACGGAAGTCATCGAGGTGACAGACGAGGAACTCAAGAAGGTCAGTTTCCTTCAGCATCCCCAGCAAGTTCTGGCTGTTTTCAAGCAAGGATGCAAACATGCCGACTCTTCTGCGGCACATCCTGACGATTTGTCATCATCCGATACTTGGATTGATGGCAAGCCATTCGGCTATTCCCCTATCAACACCCATCAATTACATCTCGCTCTCGATGGCGTGCAAGACCCAGGCAACCTTGGTACAATCATCCGTATCGCCGACTGGTTTGGCATCGAACATATCTATTGCAGTCAAGACACTGCCGACGTATATAATCCGAAGGTGGTGCAAGCGACGATGGGAAGCATCGCCAGAGTGAAGGTGGAATATGGCGACCTGCTCGGACTGATTACCTCCTTCCCTTCCGAGGAGCCCGTCTATGGCACGCTCCTCGATGGCGATAACATCTACGAGCAAAGCTTGGAAAACCATGGTTTCATCGTGATGGGAAATGAGGGCAAGGGCATCTCCCCTGCTCTCGCCGAAAAGGTAAACCATCGCTTGCTCATCCCCAACTTCCCTGAGGGCAGACCTACCGCCGACAGTCTCAACGTGGCGATTGCCACAGCCATCACCTGCTCGGAGTTTAGAAGAAGAAAATAAATAAATCAAGAAGAATATGGATACGAATGAAATCTTTAAGTATCGTAGCGTAACCGCTTGTATGAGAGCGTCTTACGAATTGGTGACTAGTCACTTGTTTCAAATCTTGAAAAAGACTTGGTGGGCGAGCCTTATCCTCGCCATCTTCACCGCCATCACCATTTATTTCAGAATGCCCAACAAGGGTTTGCACGATTGGGGGCAACTCAATCCTTGGGCATCTTTCTCCACGCAAACCGTCATTTATCTCTTCACCATCCTATGCACCTTCGTTACTTGCAGTGCTTTATGGAATTGGTTCAACTCTAAAGGAATGAAACAGAATTTGATAAGATATTCGTCTGTCATGCTGGTCTATGCAGTCATCTGCATATTCTTCTTTGGACTACTCCCTCTAGCAACCCAACCGCTTATCGTTAGACTCGTAGATGCAGCTTCCTCACCCAATAAGATGATGTTGCTTTCCGTAGGAGAATTTATTTCGAGAGGTTTCATCGCTATGATCTGCATCCTTCCTTTCGCCTACATCTTGCCACGCAACATGCTCAGAGAAGCAAGTGTTCCACTTCGACCTTGGAAATCTTACACTTGCGGATTACGCCATTTTGGTTCCATCTTTATGATGGGCTTCCTTGGCATTCTCCTCATCTTCATCATCACCCTCATCATGCTGATGCCAACTTACATCTTAATGTATGTACAGATCAAGTCACAATTAGGAGCCTTGGAAGGTGACCCACTGGGCATTCCAGCCTACTTCACCCCACTCTTTCTGTTAGTGATGACGCTGACTTTCTTTTTCTATATTTATGTAATAGCTTGGTGGGGATTCTCCTTCACCTATCTCTACGGTGCCATCGAGACACAAGAAAAAGAGAAGAAAGAAAGACTGCAAGCAGAGAACTAAGAACATGATGTTGTTCATCATATACAATAGTAAATATATCATATACAATGGCAAATTCATCACATAGAATAGTAAAATCATCATACACAACATAAAATAGAGAGACAATGAAAAAGACAAAATTGCTGTTCATCGACCGCGATGGCACGCTGATTCAAGAGCCTGAGGACGAGCAAATCGACAGTTTCGACAAGTTAGTCTTCAACAAGGGAGTTTTCCGCAACCTTTCCTTCATCGCCCAGCATACAGACTTCAAGTTGGTGATGGTGAGCAACCAGGATGGTTTGGGTACCAACTCTTTTCCAGAGGACACATTCTGGCCAGTCCACAACTTCATCATCCAAACCTTGGAGAGCGAAGGCATCCACTTCGAGAAACAGCATATCGACCGACATTTCCCGGAAGACAACTCGCCGATGCGCAAGCCGGGTACAGGAATGCTCACCGAATACATCGACAACCCAGAGTATGACTTGTCAGGCAGTTATGTGATCGGTGACCGTGAAAGCGACGCTCAACTCGCTGAGAATCTCGGTTGCAAGAGCCTCATTCTTGGCAAGGACGGCATGGACTGGGACAAGATAGCAGAGATACTCTTCGCTGGTGACCGTATCGCCGAAGTGAAGCGAACCACTAAGGAGACCGACATCTATATCAAGGTGAACCTGGATGGTTCGGGCAAGTGTGACATCTCCACTGGTTTGGGATTCTTCGACCACATGTTGGAGCAGATAGGTAAGCACGGCATGATGGACTTGACGATTCACACCAAGGGCGACCTCTACGTGGACGAACATCATACTATCGAGGACACGGGCATCGCCCTGGGTGAATGCCTCTTGCAAGCCTTGGGCGACAAACGAGGCATCGAACGTTATGGCTATTGTCTGCCTATGGACGATTGCCTTTGCCAAGTGGCATTGGACTTCGGTGGCAGACCATGGTTGATTTGGGATGCTGAGTTCCATCGTGAGAAGGTGGGAGAAATGCCAACGGAGATGTTCAAGCATTTCTTCAAGAGTATGAGCGATGCAGCAAAGATGAACCTCAACATCAAGGCAGAGGGCGAGAATGAGCACCACAAGATAGAAGGTATCTTCAAGGCGTTGGCTCGCTCGCTCAAGATGGCCGTGAAACGAGACATCTACCACTTTGAGTTGCCTAGCTCCAAGGGTATGCTATAGTTAGCACTCCCTTAATGAGCAGAAAAAATGCAATAAAGAATAAGAAAAAGCCGTGGCGAGTGGATTTCGTCACGGCTTTTTCTTATTCTCCGATTTCAATCACTTGGTTGTCGAATCCGAACTGGAATCCTTCAGGCAATCGCTTGTTGGCTTCCTCGTGGAATCCGATCTGATGGGTAACATGGGTAAGATAAACTTGCTTTGCACCGATACGGCGAGCCACACGGATGGCATCATCGACGAGTTGATGGCTATGGTGAGGCTTGTCGAAACGCAAGGCATTGATAACTAGCACTTCCACACCATCGAGATAGTCGTATTCCTCCTCTCCCATCGTCTTCATGTCCGTGATGTAGGCGAACTTTCCGAAGCGATAACCGAGGATAGGCATCTTGTCGTGCATCACTCGGATAGGCACGAAGGAGATGTCACCTATCTGGTATTTCTGATGAGGCTCAATCGTATGGAGACAGAGTTTCGGAGCACCGGGATAGAGCAAGTCGGGATTTGCAGGGAAACAATAGGGCATGGTATGAGGCAAGGTGGAAGTGATGAGTTCATCGCCATACACATTGATGTCGCCATAGACACAGAATCCACGCAAATCATCAATGCCACCCACATGATCGTAATGGATATGCGTGATGAGAACGCCATCCAGCTTGCGAAACGGCACACGCAGGAGTTGCATGCGGATGTCTGGTCCTGCATCCACCAGGATGCGAGTGGATTCTGTCTCTATCATCATCGCACTGCGGAAGCGCTTGTCCTTCGGATTCTGGCTTCTGCAAACCTCACAATTACATCCCAAAACAGGAACACCGCTAGATGTTCCTGTTCCGAGTAATGTCACTTTATATTTTTTCTGATTTTCCATTGAATAGCTCGTTCTTGATTCTTACGATAACAAAAGCAAGGAATCCTTCAAAGAATCTCCTTTGCTGCACTCGGCAAAGCTCAAGCAAGCTTGGCTATGCTCTCGTTTGCAAGAGAATTCTTCACTTTATATTCACCTCTGGGTGAATCTCGATGCCGAATTTCTCCTTGACATCCTTCTGTATCGTCTCACAGAGGCGAACGATGTCTGCGCCTGTAGCACCGCCACGATTCACGAGCACCAAGGCTTGCTTGTCGTGAACACCAGCCTTGCCGAGACTCTTACCTTTCCATCCGCATTGGTCTATCATCCATCCTGCTGGAATCTTCTCATGCTCTGCATCTATCGTATAATGTGGCATACCAAGATATTGAGAAGCCAGTTCCTCATACTTCGCCTTCTCTACGATAGGATTCATGAAGAAACTGCCTGCATTGCCCTGCACCTTTGGATCAGGCAACTTTGCATTACGAATCTCTATGATGATCTCACGAAGTTGTTGGGCGGTAGGCGATGCGATGCCTTTCTTTTCCAAACTGCTGCGGATGTTACCATAGTCGAGATCGGGCACAAAGGTACGAGAAAGGCGATAGATGACATGGGTGACAAGATACTTGTCGCGCCACTCATGCTTGAACTTGCTCTGGCGATAACTATACTCGCAGTCAGCATTGTCGAAGACCACCAACTTACCTGTGGCAATCTCCACTGCTTCCACCTTATATATAATATCCTTCGCCTCGACACCATAGGCACCGATGTTCTGTACGGCACTCGCCCCTACCTCACCAGGAATAATCGACAAGTTCTCGGCACCATGATAACCATTCTCCACGGCAAAAGCCACGACATCATCGAAGACCTCGCCGCTTCCGCATTCCAAGAAGACGGAAGCAGGTTCCTTATCACTCAAGACCTTAATGCCCTTGATGGCAGAATGAAGCACGGTTCCAGGATAATCGCCCGTGAGCAAGAGGTTGCTTCCTCCTCCCAAGATGAGCAGAGGTTCATCCTCTGTTGTCAAAGAAGAAACAATCTGCTGGGCTTCCTCAACAGAGGAATACTCCAAGAAGCGATGGCATCGTGCCTCTATGCCAAATGTATTGTGCGCCAAGAGGCTGTAGTTCTTAATATCTTTCATCGAATCATTTTTCTTAATATTATATAGAATACCTCATTATATAAGAGTCTGTGAGACTTGGGATGGCAGACATTACATATTCAGTTTCGTCAGCATCCACTTACCTCCTATTCGCTTGAAGGTCAATTCAGTTTCGAGTCCGTTGGCGATACCACGTATCACGAAAATCTTCTGATTGCTCTCGTTGTACTTCTGTCCGTAGATGATATTGTAAATCATGCTGGAAGGCAGTTTCGGAGCAAAGGCTGGCCACGTCTCAGGCTCGATATCGCCCGTCATCGTACTGAAGTCATCGTCTGGGTCAGGACCGACAAACTTCACAGGATTGTGCAAGTGCTCTGCCTGGAAGGTGGAATCGGTGGCAAACTTTCCATAAAACTTCAAGAAACTAGCGTTCTTGTTTGAATACATCGGCTTGTAGTTGATGGAAGTCATCATCCACTGACCATTGATGCGATTGAAGAGGAACTGCTGCACGGTCTTCTTGTGGTAGAACACCTTCTCGACAACCACATGGTCGATGGTGGTATCCTTCACGAGATTCATCTGCTTCTGGTTGTCGAAGATGAGCGTGTAGTAGTCCTGGCGCATAAAGAAATGCTCCATCCTCCAGTGCTTCTTGTCGATGGTCTTCACCACCTTCTCATTGCGATACACAGGGAGAGGGAAATGCACACGTGAAAGTTGTAACTTACGATTGGCTGCAAAGTTGAATACGAAATCATCAAAGAGTTCATCAGCCGCCTTAGGCATCGGAGTCTCCTCGATGAGTTTCTCCGTAGAGTCCATGGCTTGTGTGTCGGCAACCGTCGTATCGGAGGCCAACGTGTCGGCATCACTAGCAGGCTTCTTTCCTGTGCAGCCCACAGAAGAGAAACATACGATAGTAAGCAATGCCAAGAGCACTGATATAAAAGAAAGTTTCTTCATAAACTTATAAAATTCTCAAATTTTCCATGCAAAAGTACAACTTTCTTTTGATATATTTCATATTTTCAGCAAAAAATGTTACCTTTGCAGTCAAATTAGATAATTTACGATTATGTTATTAGAAAAAATAGAAGAACTATTGAAGGAAGTAAGCACACTTTCTGCACAGAACGCAGAGGAAGTGGAGCAACTTCGCATCAAGTATCTGAGCAAGAAGGGCGAGATCAATGCGCTCATGAACGACTTCCGCTCTGTAGCTGCCGACCAGAAGAAAGCCATTGGTATGAAAATCAATGAGCTGAAGCAGGCTACCACCGAGCGCATCAATGCGCTGAAGGAGCAGATGGAAGAGGCTAAGGATTCTAACGACGACCTCGACTTGACCCGTACCCCTTACCCAGTGGCTTTGGGTACTCGCCATCCTCTGACAGTTGTCAAGAACCAGATCATCGACATCTTCTCTCGCATGGGCTTCACCTTGTATCATGGTCCTGAGGTAGATGACGACAAGCACGTGTTCACCATGCTCAACTTTGCAGCCGATCACCCAGCTCGTGACATGCAAGATACCTTCTTCATCGAGCAGAGCGACCCTAACAATGTCACCAAGAACATCCTCCTCCGCAGCCACACTTCTGGCGACGAGGCTCACTATATGGAAACCCACGAGCCACCTATCCGTGTACTTTGCCCTGGTCGTGTATATCGCAATGAGGCTATCAGTGCACGTGCTCACTGCTTCTTCCATCAGGTGGAGGGCTTGTACGTTGATAAGAACGTAAGTTTCACCGACTTGAAGCAGGTGCTCCTTACCTTTGCTCGCGAGATGTTTGGCGCAGACACCAAGATTCGTTTGCGTCCTAGCTACTTCCCATTCACAGAGCCTAGTGCTGAGATGGACATCTCTTGCAACATCTGTGGCGGCAAGGGCTGTAACTTCTGCAAGCATACGGGTTGGGTAGAAATTCTCGGTTGTGGTATGGTCGATCCTCACGACTTGGAGGCTTGCGGCATCGACAGCAATGTCTATACAGGCTATGCCTTCGGTATGGGTGTGGAGCGTATCACCAACTTGAAGTATCGTGTGAGCGACCTTCGTCTCTTCTCTGAGAACGACACTCGCTTCCTCCGCGAATTTGAATCAGCAAAATAAGCTTTTAAAATCTAATAAACATCTAATTGAACATATGCCGGGAGATGAACGAATCATCTTCCGGCTTTTTTATTTTAAGAAATACTTCTTGTATTCGTTTTCGAAGTTAGGCGTAAAAACTCCCTTCCCCATGTTGTCGAGGATTTCCTGTGGAGTCCAGAAGCGACCACCTGCCAGTTCATCCTTGCTTGGTTTCACCTCTCCGTCATAGACGCAGCGGTGAACATACACGAGTTCCTTCTCTCGCTTGCTCTCGAAGACATAGTGTCCCATAGAAATCGGTTCGAAGTCCGTTACGCCAAGTTCTTCTCTCACCTCACGATGCAAGGCTTGCTCCACGCTCTCGCCCAGATCGACGTGACCGCCGCAAGCAGTATCCCACTTGTCGGGCTGAATGTCTTTCCAAGCCGGACGATGCTGCAAATACAGTTCGCCCTTACTATTAAATAGGTGTAGATGAACTACTGGGTGCAATATCTTGCTGCCGTCATGGGCATGGCCTCGGCTGATTGCGCCAAGGATGTTGCCCATCTCATCCACTACCGGAAATTGTTCGTCTTTATTGTCTGTCATTGTCTTTTTTTGTTTTATGGGGGTGAAGTGATAGAAGTTAAGGGAGGTGCACTCTCCTTTCAGTCGTTCGGGAAGTTAAGGGACATATGCTACAATCGCAACTGAAGACTTAAGTCAGCCATAATAGACGACCAGCCTTAGGCGTAATAGACGACCGAAGTCTGGCGTAATAGACGACCAGCCTTGTCTCTACAATGTAGCGTACTCCTCAGAATATCTCAGCATCTGATGCTCGTAACTCTCCGTATAATCAAGTACCACACGAGAGACATCGCCCTTCTCATCATACTCCAACTTCATCCATGGATTGATGAAACCTTTGTAAGGAGCGAGGTCAAGCTTCTTGTAACGTTCCAAGATCTCGTGATGCAAGGCTGGGTCGAGGTTGACGGCATACTTCTCAACCAACTGGCGTGCTGCCTCGAAGTCACCCTCGCTCTTGATACGCTGTATCTCTGCGAGAAGTTTAGCAAAGGCAGTGCGTAAGAGTTGATAATCAGTGATTTGCACAAATGTCTTCGAGTCTTTCTTTACCAGTTGAACAGCCTCAGGATAATGCTCCAAAGTCCAGTTGGCGATGAGCGCACGATTGCGCATGTGAGCCTCTTCTATCTTGTCGCCCTCCTTGATGCGGATGCACTGGGTGAGCAAACCATTCATCAGATAGGTATAGTACTGTGCCTTGTAAGCCTCGTCATTCGGAGTCAAGCCAAGCTCCACCAACTTGTGGTCGGCTACATAATAAAGACCAAACAGGTCGGCACGTGCCTCTTCTATCGTATTGCCGTATGCCTTGAGCGCATCAGGGTCGGTGCCAGGCAAGAGCTGTCCACTTCCATGACCCAGACACTCATGCAAGTCGGTATGAAGGTCGTCCGTGATGTCGCCATACTGATTGATGAGGTCGATGGTCTCTGCGTCGATGACAAACTCATCACGGAAGCCATTACCCTGAGCCGCCTTGTTGTACGCCTCGGTCAAGTTGCCGATGGTGACACTCTTCGAGCCATGGGTCTCACGAATCCAGTTGGCATTCGGCAAGTTGATGCCGATGGCCGAGGCAGGATATTCGTCACCACCAAGCATCGCCGCACAAATCACGTTCGCCGTCACGCCCTTCACCTCTGGCTTGCGGAACTGCGGAGCCACAGGCGAATGGTCCTCAAACCATTGTGCGTTCTGGCTGATGGTCTGTGTGCGTCGGGTGGCCTCCAAGTCCTTGTATTCCACGATGCCCTCCCACGTGCCTTTCAGTCCGAGTGGGTCGCCATATACCTCGATGAAACCATTGATAAAATCGACCAATCCCTCATGTTGTTCCACCCAGGCGATGCTGTATCGGTCAAAGTCGGTGAGGTCGCCTGTGTGGTAATACTTCACCAAGAGGTCGATGACGTGACGCTGCTGTTCGTTCTCGGCAAACTTCTGCGCCCTTCTCAACCACGACACAATCTCCTTGATGGCAGTGCCATACATACCATCCTCATGCCAAGTAAGTTCCACCATCTCGCCATTGCGCTTGAGGAGTTTCGAGTTCAAGCCATAAGAAGGTGGAGTCAGGTCATCGGGATTCTTCATCTTGCCATAGAATCGCTCCACCTCTTCCTGGGTGACGCCCTCATAGAAGTTGCAAGCCGAAGTCTGCACGAGGTCCTCGCCATCCGTTTGGTTGACACGCTTTGGCAAGACGTTCTCATCGAAGATGACTGGGATGAGCCTGTCGAGCAAGTCTTCCCTGCTCTCCCCACGTTTCAGCGGAAGATGCTCCTCGCTGATGCCGTCGATGGCTGCCGTGAAGAACTCCTCGGAGAATCCTGGCACAAACTTCTCGCATCCATAGTGGTGGTAGATGCCGCTGGAGAACCAAACTCGCTTCAGATAGACAAGGAGAGCTTGGAAGTCGGCACTCTCACGGTCGCCCTCGTAGTGCTTGTAGATAGCCTCCAAGGTCTTGCGGATGGCGAGATTGTACTTGCCCTGTTGGTCGAAAGTGATGTCACGCCCCATCAAGGTCGCCTTCGAAAGGCAATAGATGTAGAGCTGTTGAGGAAGAGACAAGTCTTCAAAACCTTTCAAGCGATAGCGCAGCATTTGCAGGTCGGCAAATCGCTCGTCAGAATATGTGAACTGTTCGTTTTGATTACTCATGATGGTCATAATTTTTATATTCTATGCAAAATTAGCAACTTTATCTGAAATAATCGAATAAAAAAGTACTTTTCTGACATTTTTTGTGTACCTTTGCCAGAAATTCATGCGAAATGCAAGCAAAAGAGATATTAAGAAACTATTTTGGTTACGACTCGTTCCGACTCAATCAAGAAGAAGTAATCAGTGAAATCATGCAAGGCAACGACTGCCTTGTACTGATGCCTACAGGTGGTGGCAAGAGCATTTGCTATCAAGTTCCGGCATTGGCTTTGCCAGGAACAGCCGTAGTCATATCACCGCTCATCAGCTTGATGCACGACCAGGTGGAAGCGCTCAAGGCGAATGGCATCCCTGCCGTCGCACTCAACAGCAGCACGGATATGACGGAAGAGACCATCATCCGACGCAGATGCGAGGCGGGCGATGTCAAACTCATCTATGTCTCGCCGGAGAAACTCCTCAGCGAGATTCCTTTTTTATTCAGCAACATCAAGATTTCCCTTTTCGCCATCGACGAGGCTCACTGCATCAGTCAATGGGGACATGATTTCCGTCCGGAATATTCCCAGCTCGGACTCCTCCATGAGCAGTTCAATGGCATACCGGTGATGGCGCTCACTGCCACTGCCGACAAAATCACTAGAGAAGACATCATCCATCAACTTCATCTCACGGGCAAGACGTTCGTGAGCAGCTTCGACCGTCCCAACCTCAGCCTGTCGGTGAGAAGGGAGAGCACCAAGAAGGAGAAATTGAAGTACATCTTCCAGTTTATCGCCAAGAGACCGGGCGATGCGGGCATCATCTACTGCCTGTCGAGGAAGAACACGGAGATGGTGACCGAGGAACTGAAGAAGAAGGGCATCAATGCCGCTGCCTACCACGCCGGACTTCCCAACGAGGAAAGGGCTTCGGTGCAGGAGCGCTTCAAGATGGACCAGATTCAGGTGGTTTGCGCCACCATCGCCTTCGGAATGGGCATCGACAAGGGCAACGTGAGGTGGGTCATCCACTACAACATGCCGAAGAGCATCGAGAGCTTCTACCAGGAGATAGGGCGTGCCGGAAGAGATGGCGCACCTGCCGACACGGTACTCTTCTACTCCATGGCGGACATCATCCAACTGAGGAATTTCGCCGAGGATAGCGGTCAACGTGATGTCAACCTCGAAAAGCTCAAGCGCATGGAAGAGTACGCTGAATCGAGGGTGTGCCGCCGTCGCATCTTGCTCAACTATTTCGGTGAGACCTCCGAAAAAGACTGCGGTCATTGCGATGTCTGTGCCAATCCTCCCCGTACTTTCAACGGCACGATTCTGACACAGAAAGCACTCAGTGCCGTGGTGCGTACCCATGAGAACATCCACTTCGGACAGTGCATCGAAATCCTCCGTGGCATCAACTCTCCGTACGTGATGCGCAACCAGTACAACGAGTTGAAGACTTTCGGCGTGGGCAAGGACGTGAGCGTGAAAGACTGGCAAGACTATCTGTTGCAGATGATGCAGATGGGATTCTACGAGATTGCATACAACAAGCATAACGCCTTGAAGGTGACCGACTTAGGATGGAAAGTACTCAAGGGAGAGCACCAAGTTTCGCTCGCCGTTATCCAGCACAGGGATACGACTCCGGTAGTACACGCCCAGCGCCTGCACATCACGAAGAAGACAAGCACGAGGTCGGAAAGTCAGGAACTCTTCGAGCGACTACGCCAACTGCGTAAGAAACTCGCCGACGAACAAGGTTTCCCACCTTATATTATATTGTCCGACCAGAGTCTGCATGAGTTGGCTGCCGTGAAGCCTAAGAATATCGAGCAGTTCGGACAGATACATGGCATCGGAGATTTCAAGAAGAAGAAATATGGTGAAGTGTTCTTGAAGGAGATCAACAAGAACCCGAATCTCTTCGATGAATAAGAATTATAAATAACAAAAGACAATAGAAATGAAGTTTATCGGAATCATTCCAGCCCGCTACGCTTCCACACGTTTTCCGGGCAAGCCATTGGCTATGTTGGGTGGCAAACCTGTCATCCAGCACGTTTATGAGAAAGTAGCTGCTTCCTTGGAAGAGGCATATGTTGCCACAGACGACCAGCGCATCTATGAAGCCGTCATCGGTTTTGGAGGCAAGGCGGTGATGACACGCACCGACCACAAGAGTGGAACCGACCGCATCGAGGAAGCCATCGAGAAGATTGGCGGCGACTGGGATGTCATCGTCAATGTGCAGGGTGACGAACCATTCGTGGCAAAGAGCCAGTTGGAGACCATCTGTCATTGCTTCGATGATGCCAGCACACAGATTGCTACCCTCGGCAAGGCATTCACAAGCATGGAGGCAGTGGAGAATCCTAACAGTCCGAAGATTGTCGTTGACAATCAGGGCTTTGCGATGTATTTCTCTCGCAGCATCATTCCGTTCATTCGTGGTAAGGAACAGGCTGAGTGGCTCGATCACTATCCTTTCCTCAAGCATCTCGGCATCTATGCCTATCGCAAGGAGGTGCTCCGTGAGGTAACCCAGTTGCCTCAGAGTTCATTGGAGTTGGCAGAGAGCCTGGAGCAGTTGCGCTGGTTGCAGAACGGATATAAGATCAAGGTGGGAACCACCGATGTCGAGACCGTCGGCATCGACACGCCACAAGATTTGGAGAGAGCAGAGGAGTTCCTCAAAACGATTCAATAGCAACAGCGAACTTCTATAAATACAGAACTTTCGTAAGTGTTTGAAGTTAAAGGGAGCAGTAACTCCCTTTAACTCCTTAACTTCTCGTACTTGCGAAACTTGAATCATATCTTTATGCAAAAGTTCATTCACAGGATAGAAGATTTCATCAGCCGAAACCATCTGCTGGAGAAGGATGGCAAATACTTGGTGGCACTGTCGGGAGGAGCCGATAGCGTCACCTTGCTATGGGTGCTCCACGAACTGAGGTATCAGATAGAGGCTTGCCACTGCAATTTTCAGTTGCGTGGGGCGGAGTCTGATCGAGACGAACAGTTCTGCGTACAACTCTGCGAGCAGTTAGGCATCCCACTCCATCGCATCCATTTCGACACACGGCTCTATGCCGAGGTTCACAAGGAGAGCATCGAACTTGCCGCCCGCAACCTTCGCTATCGCTACTTCGCTCAACTCAAGGAAGATGTTGAGGCAGATGGCATCTGTGTGGCTCACCACCAGGATGATACTGTAGAGACCGTGCTCATCAATCTGATTCGCGGCGCAGGCATCCAAGGTTTGACGGGTATCTCTGCCAAGAATGGCGACATCCTCCGTCCGCTCCTATGTGTAGATAGAAAAGAAATCCTCGCCTACCTAGAAGAGAAAGGTCAAGATTACGTCACCGACAGTACGAATCTGGTAGATGACGTGGTACGCAACAAGATTCGCTTGAACATCATCCCAATGCTGAAGGAAATCAATCCTGCCGCCAGCAAGAACATCGCCCAAGCAGCCCACCATCTCGAAGAAGCCAACAAGATGCTAAGTAGCATCGCCTTTTGTGGAGAGAAGATGTCTAACGGTATCGTCAAACTTAATATTCAGAAGATAGAAGAAGCTGCGAGTGCCGAGTACGCACTGTACTCAGCCATCTCACCTTTCGGATTTCGTGGTAAGGCGATTATCGAAATCCTCCACTCGCTCCATACTACAGGAAAGACTTGGACTTCGGAGACGCATCAACTTGTCACCGACCGAGACTGCATCTTGATAAGAGAAAAGCAAACGGAAGCTTTCCAGGGGATGAAAATTCCTGAGACGGGCTGCTATGTCTTGCCGAGGGGTGAGAAAATCAAATTATCCATCAGAGAGCGAGAGATAGACTTCTCACCAAGCAAGGAAAAGTTCCTCATAACGCTAGATGCCGATGCTGTCACCTTCCCTCTCCACCTTCGCCTAGCACAGAATGGCGACACTTTTCATCCTTTCGGCATGAAGGGGAAGAAACTCGTAAGCGACTATCTCACAGATAGAAAGAAGAATCTCTTCGAGAAGCAGAGCCAACTCGTACTGGAGGATGCCAAGGTACAAATCATCTGGGTCGTGGGCGAAAGAACTTCTGAACTCTGTAAAATAAAAGAAGACACGAAGAAAATCTTGTATATTCAAGTTTCGCAAGTACGAGAATTAAAGATTTAAAGAGAGACAGCGAAATCACTTTGCGGTGAAGTCTTGTGGAAAGCCTGTCATCACAGTGACGGATGGGAGCTTATCCTATCTCAGCCCCTAGCTGCTTCACGAATTGAATCTTTTTTCCCTTGGCTATCGTAGGTTTTTGCCACGTTCCACCGAGAACCAATACTTTAGCTTTCTTTCCTACCGGAACTGCATCCACCGCCTCTTGCAATGTCATGTAATTGCCACGACCTTGTGCAGACACCACATAATCATAATGGCGAACATGCTTCTTGAGCGTAGGGATTTCTTCGCCAAGCGCATCTGCCAAGAGATTGGCAACTACATGTGCACCATAGATATTGTAATGCGTGTTGTCTTGACGCCCCTTAGGTACCTGTCGATTCTCTCCAGGGCGGAACCACATGTGGAGTTTTCGACCACCCTCAGCACCCAAGCGAGTTTCCAAGTCATGGGTTATCTTCGTAGCGTTGACGAAAGTCACATTCATTTCCTTCGCTACTTTCTCTGGCACGATGACATACTTGCCATGGGTATCCACCAACGTATCACTGTTGATTTTCTCATCCCCAGCATAGTTGGTTCCACGGAGTTTCTCATCATCATCATTGGTGTCTTTCTCCACATACCAACAGCGGCGAACCACGGCATTCATGATCACAGGAATACCTCCCTTGGCACGAGTCTCATTCACATATCTGCGGAGATTGTCGGCAAAGGAAGTCTCTGCATCAGTATGACGCTTTGGGTCTGGCTTCTCATCATTATGTCCGAACTGAATGATAACATAATCGCCCGGCTTGATTTTGTCAAGCACCTTCTGCCATCTGCCCTCATCGATAAAACTCTTCGAACTTCTGCCATTGACGGCGTGGTTATCGACGAGAATCTTGTCATTGAAACAACCTTGGAGTACCATACCCCAACCTCGCTCCGGACTGCTCTTGAATCTTGATTTCTCTGCAGCAGTGGAATCTCCGATAATAAAAATAGTTGTCAACTTACTGCTGGATGTCATCAGCAGTGTCATTATCAGGCAGGCGACATAAGCTAATACCTTCTTCGTTCTCAACATCATTTTTTTTGATTTGTTTAAAAAGGAAGGCAGGGTGATCCTGCCTTCCTAAAACCTAATATCATCGCACTAACCACTAAACAGTGCGACTTTCTTATTTCTGAATAGCAGCAATCAGTTCCTCGGCTGAAACCAAGGTCTGCTCACCGCTTTCCATATTTTTCAAAGTTACCTTGCCCTGAGCGATCTCGTTCTCGCCAGCAAGTACCACAAACGGAATATTCTTGGCGTTGGCATAGCTCATCTGCTTCTTCATCTTCGCCTTGTCAGGGAAGATTTCGGCACGGATACCAGCCTCACGAGCCTGACGCAAAATAGGCAAACAGTATGCCGTCTCTTTCTCACCAAAGTTGATGAAGAGCACCTGTGTAGTATTCACTGCTTCCTTAGGATAGAGGTCGAGCGCATTCAAGACATCATAGATTCGGTCTGCACCGAAGGAGATACCGACACCACTCAAACCTGGAAGACCGAAGATGCCCGTCAAGTTGTCGTAACGACCGCCACCCGTGATACTTCCCATCGGTGTATCGAGAGCCTTCACCTCGAAAATGGCACCCGTGTAATAGTTCAAGCCACGAGCCAAAGTCAAATCAAGCTCAATCTCATTCTTCAAGCCTACAGACTTCAAGGTGTCCAAGATAAACTTGGTTTCCTCTACACCCTTCAAGCCAATCTCTGAGGTTTCGAGTACCTTAGCTATTACTTCAAGCTTTTCATCGTTAGTACCTGACAATGAGATAATTGGCTGCAACTTCTGAATAGCTTCCTCACTGATGCCATCCGCACGAAGTTCCTCGTTCACATTGTCAAGACCAATCTTGTCCAACTTGTCGATAGCTACGGTGATATCCACAATCTTGTCTGCCTCACCGATTACCTCGGCGATACCCGTCAAAATCTTGCGGTTGTTGATCTTGATGCAAACACGCACACCAAACTTGGTGAAGACGGTATCCACAATCTGCATCAACTCCACCTCATTCAAGAGAGAATCAGAGCCAACGACATCGGCATCACACTGATAGAACTCACGATAACGACCCTTCTGAGGACGGTCAGCACGCCAGACTGGCTGAATCTGATAACGCTTGAAAGGCATCTGAAGTTCCTCACGATGCTGAACGACATAGCGAGCGAAAGGCACGGTCAAGTCGTAACGCAAACCCTTCTCGCAGAGCTTGGCAGCCAACTTGAGAGAGCCGAGAGAATGTACATCCTCATCGGTCACCTTACTCATATAGTCACCCGAATTGAGGATTTTGAAGAGGAGCTTGTCGCCCTCCTCACCATACTTACCCATCAAAGTCTGAAGGGTCTCCATGGCTGGAGTTTCTATTTGTTGGAATCCATAGAGTGCATACACCTCCTTGATCGTGTTGAAGATGTAGTTGCGCTTCGCCATCTCCACAGGACCGAAGTCACGTGTTCCCTTTGGAATACTTGGTTTCTGAGCCATTTTATTCAATTAAGAATTAATAATTAAGAATTAATAATTAGGCTACGCCAATAGGGCAAGCCAATTATTTTCTTACGATAGTCTGAGCACGGTCTGGACCGATAGAGATGATACCGATGCGCGTCTCCAAGAAGTCCTCCAAGAATGCTACGTAGTCCTTGAACTCCTGTGGGAACTGATCCTCGGAAGTAAACTGAGTCATATCGGTCTTCCAACCCTTGAACTCCTTATAAACTGGTTCTACATCGTCAATCTCGTATGGGAAGTCAGTAGTTACCGTACCATCCTTCAACTTATAAGCCACGCAAGCCTTGATGGTATCGAAGCCATCGAGCACGTCGCTCTTCATCATGATCAACTCGGTAACGCCATTCACCATCACAGAGTACTTCAACTGAACGAGGTCGCACCAACCACAACGGCGCTCACGACCAGTCACTGCACCATACTCATGACCGAGGTCACGAATCTTGGCACCAGTCTCGTCAAACAATTCTGTTGGGAAAGGACCTGCACCTACACGAGTACAGTAAGCCTTCATGATACCATATACGTTGCCAATCTTGTTAGGACCGATACCCAAACCGATGCAGGCACCTGCACAGATGGTGTTGGAAGAAGTAACGAAAGGATAAGAACCGAAGTCAACATCGAGCATAGTACCCTGAGCACCCTCGCAGAGGATGTCCTTACCAGAACGGAGCACTTTATTGATTTCTACCTCGCTATCCACGATGTGGAACTGCTTCAAGTATTCGATGCCTTCCATCCAAGTCTTCTCCACCTCAGTGATGTCGAAATCAGTATAACCAAGTGAAGCTATCTGCTTGAGGTGCTTAGCCTTATGCTCCTCATACTTAGCCTGGAAATTGTCAAGGATATCACCTACGCGAAGACCTGTGCGGCTTACCTTGTCAGTATAGGTAGGACCGATGCCCTTACCGGTGGTACCCACCTTGTTCTTACCCTTAGAAGCCTCGATGGCAGCGTCAAGCACACGATGAGTAGGCATGATGAGATGAGCCTTCTTGGAGATGTACAAGCGACTCTTCAAGTCGTGACCGCTCTTCTCCAAGTCCTTAGCCTCCTGCATGAAGAGGTCTGGAGCCAAGACGACACCGTTACCAATAATGTTCACCTTTCCACCCTGGAAGATACCAGAAGGGATAGAGCGAAGAACGTACTTCTGCCCCTCAAACTCCAAGGTATGGCCTGCGTTAGGACCGCCCTGGAAACGAGCTATGACATCATACTTAGGGGTCAACACGTCAACCACCTTACCTTTACCTTCATCGCCCCACTGAAGACCCAGCAGGACATCTACTTTACCTGTGTTCATTTTTTATCTAGTTATTTTGACTTTTCCATTTTATCAGTATTGCGCTTTCGGGTAATCTTGGCTTGGCAGGCGCTGCACACGCCATAGATATAGAGGGCGAAAGCATCACGGCGAAACCGCTGAAGCTTGGTATCGGCGATTGCGTCCGTTACCAACGGAGCCTGCACCTCTGTCACCTTTCCACACACCGTACACACCTGATGTACATGGTTCTCATTATTAAAACTTGCCTCGTACTTGGTTCCATCCACCAAACTGTGTCTTACGACCAGTCTCAGTTCGATGAAGAGATGCATCGTGTTATAGAGCGTAGCTCGGCTCACACGGAAATGCTTCTTCTCCAGGAGAGCGCCCAAGTCGTCAAGCGTAAAGTGCCCTTTCAGGCTGTAAACCGCATCCAGGATGGCATAACGCTCCGGGGTCTTTCGATGATGATTCGACTCCAGATAGTTATCCAAAATCACCCTGACTTTGGCCTTCACATTGTCTGTCATACTCTTTGTTAGTTACATAAAACGCACAAAGATACCCATATTTTGCGAGATAGAGCAAAGTATTATTTTAAAAAATTCTAAATGCCCCATCTTTCCGACCAGAACGATATAAAATCGGCACAAAACAAGATGAAAAGCGAATATTTATTCACTCATCTGGTTCAGTTCCTCGTAAATGCGTTGCACCGGAAGCCCCATCACATTGTAGTAACTTCCCTTCAGTCCCGTGCATCCGATATAGCCTATCCATTCCTGGATGCCATAAGCTCCTGCCTTGTCGAAAGGCTTGTATTTCGACACGTAATATTCGATTTCCTCTTCCGAGAGCGACTTGAAGGTTACCTCTGTTGTCACGGAGAACTGGTGTTGCTCCTTGACGGTGGTCAGACAGACACCCGTGACGACATGGTGGGTCTTGCCACTCAGCATGCGGAGCATCCGCTTGGCATCTTCCGCATCCTTGGGTTTTCCGAGGATGATGTCCCTACCTTCTTTGTCGTTTAGTTCGTCCTCGGTAGGTGCGATGACCACGGTGTCGGCAGTGAGAATCAAGATGCCATCTGCCAATAAGCCCCGATAGGCATCAGCCTTCTTCGAAGCGATATACTGAGCCGTCTCATAGGGACTCAAAGTAGAAGGGTAACTCTCGTCGATGCCCTTCAGTACCTTCACCTCGAAAGGCATGTCGAGTCCTGCCAAGAGTTCTTTGCGGCGAGGCGAATTGCTCGCCAATATGATTTTATAATCTTTCATCTTTTCTATCATGTTAGGAGTTAGAGAAGTTAAAGCCTTAGCATAAAGGCAAGAAAGCTACCTACTTACCATCCGAATGCCTTAGCATCCGACAGCCATTTCTTCTGTGAGCGAAGCACTTGTTCGATGACATCCCTGCCACATCCTTCTCCACCCTTGCGAGCGGAAATATAGGTAGAAATCTCCTTGACATCGGGACAAGCATCGGCAGGACAGCAAGGACAGCCGCAAGCTCTCATCACCTCATAGTCAGGAATATCGTCGCCCACGTACATCACCTCCTCATTCTGCAAGCCATATTTCTCCAAGAACTCATGGTAGGTCTTGATCTTCACGGCACAACCCATAAAGATGTCCTCCACTCCAAGACCGGCATAACGCTTGCGTATCGCCTCGGTATTGCCGCCCGTCAAGATGGCGATGCGAAGCCCCATCTTCTGAGCCAGTTGGATGGCATATCCATCCTTGATATTGACCGTTCGGAGCGGCTCACCATCACTGGACAGCGTGATGGTCTCTCTCGAAAGAACGCCATCCACGTCGAAGATGATGGCTTTGATTTTATTTAAGTCGTAATTGATCATTGCTTTTCTATTCTATCATATTCTTCACTCTTCACTCATCTTGTGGATGCTCAAGCTCATGCGCTCATAGATGTCCTTCAGCAAAGGATTATCCTTGAGCAATGCCGCTTGGTTTCGGATCACATTCTGGTCGAATCTCACTGCCGGACCAGTCTGAGCTTTAGTTGGAGACAGAGAATGCACCTTCTGCGCCGTCTCGTCTATCAACGGGAGCATCACCTCGAAAGGAATACCATGCTTCTCCAGCAGTTGCTGACTGATGACATAACAGTGGTTGACGAAATTGCAGGCGAAGACAGCCGACAAATGGAGATACTTTCGATTCTCAGAAGAAAGTTCATACACGCTCCCACTCAACTGATGCGCCAACTCCTCTATCACCCCATGGGCATAACTGTCGTTAGCCTCTATGAAACAAGGGATAACGGAGAAATCCACCTCCTTTTCCTTGGAGAACGTCTGCATCGGATAGAAGACGCCGTAATGCAACGCCATCCCCTGGAACACGTCCATCGGGAGTGAGCCTGCGGTATGGATGAACACCTTGTTTTCCTTGCCCTTGCAAAGCGAAGGGAGGATGTCGCCCACCACGGAATCCTTGAGGGAGACGATATAGAGGTCGGCATCATCACGTATCTGTTCGATATTCGTGACGGGAGCCCCTCCAGCAATGTTCGCCAAGAGGGATGCCGATTCCAAAGTTCTGCTAAACACCTGAACGATGTCATGGCCAGCCGACAAGAGCGCCTTGCCGAGGTTGGTGGCTAGATTGCCAGCACCGATTAATACTATTTTCATATTTGAGTTATTACACCTTATTATATATATACTACAAAAGGCGACAGAGAAGGGCAAGCCTACTCAATCGCCTTGTTCAATAATGCTACACCACGCTCCGTGCAAAAGCCACGGATGATGACCAAGAAATAATTGTCGAATATCTCTTGCATCGTATTCTCCTTGTAAAGTTGCTGGTGCATGATTTCCTTCATGGTTGCATCGACAATCTCAAGCATCAGCTCATAGTTGACATCCGTGCGAAAGACGCCCTCAGTGATGCCTGCCTTCATGAACTTCACACGATCGACATATTCTCTGTTGTGCTTCTCCTTCAGATACTCAAGGATGCGTGGCATGCGATGAATCTCCTCGAAGAAGGACACGCCAATCGCAGAGTTGACCTCCATCTGCACCTTGTAGAAATAGCCCAGCACATCTATCACATTGTGCGCCTCGTTGCAGGCATAGATATCCAACTGCTTGCGCATCTGCTCGTCCCTAGACTTCAGTCCAGCCAGCAACAGTTCCTCTTTGTCACCGAAAATCTCGTACACCGTACGCTTGGATACGTGAAGTCCCTGCGAAATTTCATCCATCTTCACAGCCTTGATGCCACGCTTGTAAAACTCGTCCATGGCATAGTCGATGATTCGACTCTTCAGTTCCTTGCGATAGTCGTTAATTTCACTCATATTTCGTGCTCTATCTATTTTTTTGATGCAAAGATACAAAAAAAATCAAAAAACCTACACTTTTTATATAGTTTTTTATTACCTTTGCACAAAAATAACGATTTGTGCAGAAATTGCATAAAAAACGTAAGAAATTAAAACTTTAAACCAAAATAACGTTATGGTAAAAATTACAAAGGAGGCGGCCCTCGCATATCACTTGAACGGCCGTCCAGGTAAAATCGAAGTAAAGCCTACCAAGCCTTACCACACTCAAACCGATTTGAGTTTGGCCTATTCTCCTGGCGTGGCTTTTCCTTGTCTGGAGATTCAGCAGAACCCAGACGACGTTTACAAGTACACCGACAAGGGCAACCTCGTGGCTGTCATCAGCAACGGTACTGCCGTATTAGGTCTTGGTGACATAGGCGCCATGAGTGGCAAGCCTGTGATGGAAGGTAAAGGATTGCTTTTCAAGATTTATGGTGGCATCGATGTGTTCGACATCGAGATCGACGAGAAGGACCCAGAGAAATTCTGCGAGACCGTGGAGCGCATCGCCCCTTCTTTCGGCGGAATCAACTTGGAGGACATCAAGGCTCCTCAGTGCTTCTACATCGAGGAGCGCTTGAAGAAGTCCCTCGACATCCCAGTGATGCACGATGACCAGCATGGTACTGCCATCATCTCTGCCGCTGGTTTAAAGAACGCCCTCGAAGTAGCAGGCAAGGACATCGCCAAGGTGAAGATTGTAGTCAACGGTGCCGGCGCTGCTGCCATCAGTTGTACCAAGCTCTACGTGGCTTTGGGTGCCAAGGTCGAGAACATCGTGATGCTCGACTCCAAGGGTGTCATCACTAGCGACCGTGAGAACCTGACCGAGCAGAAGAAGCTCTTCGCTACCGACCGCCGTGACGTTCACACACTCGCTGAGGCTATCAAGGGTGCCGACGTATTCGTAGGTTTGAGCAAGGGTAACGTCTTGACACAAGACATGCTCCGCTCAATGAACGATAATCCTATCGTGTTCGCCCTCGCCAACCCAGTGCCTGAGATCAGCTACGAGGATGCGATGGCTAGCCGTCCTGACGTATTGATGTCAACAGGTCGTTCCGATTATCCTAACCAGATCAACAATGTGATCGGTTTCCCATATATCTTCCGTGGCGCGCTCGATGTTCACGCTCGTGCCATCAACGAGGAGATGAAGTTGGCTGCTGTTCACGCCATCGCCGACTTGGCTAAGCAACCAGTGCCAGATGTAGTCAATGACGTATATCATGTCAACGACCTCACCTTCGGTCCTAAATACTTCATTCCAAAACCAGTCGATCCACGTTTGATCACTGAGGTAAGTGCTGCCATCGCCAAGGCTGCCATGGACAGCGGTGTGGCTCGTACTCCTATCACCGACTGGGAGGCATACAAGCAGCATCTGCGCCAGTTGCTCGGCCAGGAGACCAAGTTGACTCGCAAGCTCCACGATACAGCTCGCCTCCATCCACAGCGTGTCGTATTCGCCGAGGGTGGCAACCCAACCATGTTGAAGGCTGCCGTTCAGGCTAAGACAGAGGGCATCTGCCAGCCTATCCTCTTGGGCAACCCAGACCGCTTGAAGCGTGTTGCCAACCGCTTGAAGCTCGACTTGGAGGGCATCGAGATTGTAGATATGCGTGCCGACAACGAGCAGGGTCGCCGTGCTACCTTCGCTAAGCACTTGGCTGAGAAGCGTGCTCGTGAGGGTTATACCTTCGAGGAGGCTTACGACAAGATGTATGAGCGCAACTACTTCGGTATGTCTATGGTAGAGCAAGGCGATGCTGATGCATTCATCACAGGTCTTTACACCAAGTACTCAAATACCATCAAGGTAGCGAAAGACGTGATTGGCATCCGTGAGGGTTACAAGACCTTCGGTACCATGCACATCCTCAACACACAGAAGGGTATCTACTATATCGCTGATACATTGATCAACCGTCACCCAGACCAGGATGTCTTGACCGACATCGCCAAGTTGTCGGCTGGCACCGTGAAGTTCTTCAACGATGTGCCAGTGATGGCCATGTTGAGCTACTCTAACTTCGGTACCGACACCGCAGGCTCTCCTGTCAAGGTGAAGAATGCTGTAGCAGAGATGCAGAAAGAGTTCCCAGAGCTTGCCATCGATGGTGAGATGCAGGTAAACTATGCACTCAACAAGCAATTGCGTGACGAGAAGTACCCATTCTCTCGCTTGAAGGGCAAGGATGTCAACACATTGGTATTCCCTAACCTCAGCAGCGCCAATGGTGCTTACAAACTCTTGCAGGCTTTGAGCCCAGAGGCAGAGATCATCGGTCCTATCCAGATGGGTCTTAACAAGCCTATCCACTTCACCGACTCTGAGAGCAGTGTTCAGGACATCGTCAACATCACTGCTGTCGCTGTCATCGATGCTTACGTTGAGAAGATCAAGAACAACAAGTAAAACTATCGGCTTCCTCCATTCCGGGGTTCGGTAATTGGAGAAAGTATATATAATAAGGTGTGTCATTTCGGTGGCGCACCTTATTTTTTTTGTGGAGGCACACTTATGGGTGATAAATTAACACTCATAATACATTTGTTGCAAGAAATATATCAAAATTGATAAAAAAAGGCAAAATTCAAACGTTTACATAGAACAACTTAGTTAAAACCCGTTAATTAATCGCACTGTGTGGGCACACAGAAAATTATTAGGAAAAAAATCAAGAAAATGTTTGGTTAGTTAAATAAAAAACCGTACCTTTGCTATCGTTATCCTGAAAACAATCTTTTTACCTTAAAGAGAACTAATACCTATTGAAGATTTGGAGCGGTAGCCTGGGAAGGTCATCGCTTTTTTTTGTGCTTTTTCTTTACAGAATTTTTCTTTTATCACCATCCATTTTTTCACTCCTAGTACCACTTTCGTTTATACATAGTTAGGGAAGAATTTTTTCCTAACTAGGCGTGAAATTTTCCCTAGTTAGGGAGGATAGAACACCTAACTACGAAAAATTTGTTTTTTCTCAAAATATTGGACAACGCCACACCCTCTTGTTCCATTTTCATCCCTTTCGCTCGATTTCGTCTCCTCTAGAACTACAAAATTTCCAAATTTGGAAAAAATCCAAAAATATTTTGTAATTTTTCCAAGTTTTTCTTGGAGGTTATTGAAATTTTTCCTATCTTTGCACCAGAAATCAAAACAAAAGGAAAATGAACAACGGAAAAGAGGCATACGACAGACTTATCGCATGTGGCATACGTCCATCTACACAACGATTGGCTATCATGGACTACCTCATGACACACCCCATACACCCGACGATAGAAGATGTATATCAAGGGTTATGTCAAACCGTCAAGACATTGAGTCGCACCACGGTATATAACACGCTCCGCATGATGAGCGAACAGGGAGCGGCACAGATGATCACCATCGACGAGCATCGTGTATGCTATGATGGCAACACGACGCCTCACGTACACTTCTACTGCAAGAAATGCGGCAAGGTGCTCGACTTGTTTGACGAGAAGGCTCCTACCCTCAAGAAGCCAAGGGTGATAGACGGCAACATCGTGGATGAGCAACAGCTCTACTACAAGGGTGTCTGCGCTGAATGCGCCAGCAAGGAAGAATAAGATACCCTACGAAACAAGAATTAAAACAAGAACATTATACAATAACAATTTAAAACAAGAACATTATGAAGAAGAAGTTTATTTGCACAGTATGTGGTTATATCTATGAAGGTACAGAAGCTCCTGAGAAGTGCCCTATCTGCAAGGCACCAGCTAGCAAGTTCAAGGAGATGGAGGATGCAGTTGACGACAACTTGACATTCGCTACCGTTCACGTATTGGGCCAGGCATATAAGGATGGCGTCAATGAGGAGGTCATCAAGGGTTTGAAGGACCACTTCAATGGTGAGTGTGGTGAGGTAGGTATGTATCTCGCAATGGCTCGCCAGGCTGATCGTGAGGGCTATCCAGAGATCGCTGAGGCTTACAAGCGTTATGCTTTCGAGGAGGCAGACCACGCATCTCGTTTCGCAGAGTTGCTAGGTGAGGTATTGGGCGACACAAAGAGCAATCTTGAGGCTCGTATCGCAGCTGAGAAGGGTGCTTGCGAGGACAAGTTTCGTATCGCCAAGTTGGCTAAGGAGCAGGGTTCCGACGCTATCCACGACACCGTACACGAGATGGCTAAGGATGAGGCTCGCCACTGCGCAGGCTTCGCTGGCCTCTACAAGAGATATTTCAAGTAAATCAATTAGCTATTTTCCTGATATATTAAGATATAAGTTAAAAGATTGATTGATTCTTCTAGGGACACCTATCACAAATGGGTGTCCCTTTTGTTTTTCTGATAAGCTAAGCTTCCAAGTCTGCCTTCGATGGAAACCCAGCTATGAATTGATGATTTTTAAGAAAAGAGACGGAAGAAAATTTGGCAATTACGAGGAAAAGCAGTAAATTTGCAGTCGAGTATGGGATGAGTTAGCGGAAATCTGCGATTCATCCACTAGTGTCAAAGGATAAAAACAGAAAAGATGAAAGATAACGATATCAACAAACTAGTGAGCGACAACCTCAACTTCGTGAAGGCGATAGCCAATAAATACACGGGCAGAGGATTGGAGTTTGACGACTTGGTAAGCGAGGGTTACATGGCAATGGTACAAGCCGCACAAAAGTTTGATGCCAGCCGAGGCACCCAGTTCGTTGGCTACGCCGCCCCCTTCATCCGCAAGGCGATGGAGCAAGCCATCGACCAGCAAGCCGGCATCTGTCGCATACCTAAGTCAGAACAGGTGTTCACCAATCGTTCCGCAGGCAGCAGCGTCTCCATCGACCAACCGCTGAGCGAAGGTAGCAAGGTGTCACTGCTCGACATCCTCGTCAACAAAGACGCCCTCCTCGCCGACGAGAGCACGGAGTTCCGTCTCTTGATGAAGGACCTGCAAGACTGCATGGCTTATCTGGACGAACGAGAGAAAGAGGTGGTAGAGAAATTCTATGGCATCGGAAGAGCGCACGTCACGCTCGCAGAGATTGGTGAGGATATGAACCTGAAGAGAGAACGTGTGCGCCAAATCAGAGACAAGGCACTGAGAAAGATTTCCAAGAATGCTAAGACCAAGGCACTGAAGGTCTTTCTGAAAAAATAGGTTTGGGGTCATTTAAGCCTTGTATAAGATAAGCCTTGTATAAGAATATACAGAACTGAGAAAAGTAAAAGAGTCAACCCTCGAAACCAACCACCAAAAAATGATTCGAGGGTTGACTCTTTTTTAATATCATCTAGAAGAAGATCACCTCCAGATGGAGAATCTGCCATCTAGACAAAAGTGTCGCATTCCTACAAAAAAGGTGTCGCATTCGTAGGGATGCGACACCTTTTTTGACAATTATTTAGCTAAATGGTCTTGTCGATACTGTCTTGGGGTAACTCCCAAGCGCTTGTAAAAGTTGGAGTAGAAACTCTGGCGAGTACTGAAACCTGCCATCTCTGCAATGTCCTCGATGGTCATCTTCAGGTATCGCTTATCGGTGAGAAGCGACATGGCATCGTTCACACGGTAGTCGTTCACCAACTCAGGATAGTTCTTGTGGAAGCGTGTGGCGCAAACCGCAGAGACATATCTCGAATTTGTGTTCAAATCTTCAGCCAACTTGCGAGTGTTATAGTCCTTATCCTTGTACTTACCTTCCGTAACTACAATTCTCAAAATCTCATCCTTCAGTCGGTCTTTAGTCTCTTCACTGAGAAGAGTCTGGTAACGAGCGTTCTTCTCTTTTTTAGGTGTAATATTATACTTAGCCATAACTCAAAAGTTTAAATTGTTTCCACAAAGATAGAGTTTTTTTACAAAACCGCCAAATATTTTTGCCTATTTTTTGAAAATTAAGTAAAATAAATTGCTTATATGAAAGAAAAGCATTAATTTTGCAACTAGATAGTATCAGAATCGTTTCTATACATTAATATTATATAGCTAAGATGAAACAAATCGCTTGGTTTTTCAAAACATATTTCACATTTACACTGCTCTTTGTAGTGCAAAAGCCCCTTTTTATGCTTTTGACACCTACACCCGCAGGACAAAACATTGACAACCTCTTCTCTTCTGCCTTCGAAGTGATGTGGCACGGATTGCCACTCGACCTTTCCCTGGCAGGATATTTCACCATCATACCGGCACTCTTGCTCATCGCTTCTTTCTGGATGCGCAAGGAGATCATCCGACCTGTATTGAACACTTATTTTCTGATAGCAGCAGTCTTGATGAGCTTCTGCTTCGTGCTCAATATCATCCTGTATCCTTACTGGTCATTCCCATTGGATACCACACCTTTCTTCTACTTCTTCACATCGCCATCCGACGCCTTGGCGAGTGCCAGCGTGTGGACCGACCTCCTGGGCATCCTTGCCATGGTGGCATGTACGCTCATCATCTGGTTTGCCCTGAAGATGTATGGACAGAAGAAAAGACGCTACAGCAGATATAGTTACAGCGGAGGTTACGGCAGTTATGGAAGCGGATATAGCCGCAATATAGATCGCCACAGAGGGCGTTGCGCCATCGTGATGATTCTGCTCACGGGTCTCCTCTTCCTGCCTATCAGAGGTGGCGTCACCGTATCGACTGCCAACACGGGCAAGGTATATTTCAGTCAGCATAGCTATCTCAACCATGCGGCAGTCAACCCGATGTTCAGCCTCATGGAGTCGTGGACGCACATGGAGAACTTCGCCGAGCAATACCGTTTCATGTCGGAGAGGGATGCCAACGCACTCTTCTCGACAATGGTGAGCACGAGCGATGCCAACACCTATCCAATATTGAAGCCTGAGGCTGCCAATGGCAATCCCGACATCTTGATTGTCATCATGGAGAGCTTTGCCAGCGACCTGCTCCCATCCATGGGTACACAGAAGGATGTGGCTGTCGAACTGGACTCCATCGCACAGAAGAGTATCTTGTTTACTCGTTTCTATGCCAACAGTTTCCGTACCGACCGAGGTCTCATCTCCATCCTGAGCGGTTATCCAGCGCAGCCTACGATGAGCATCATGAGATACCCTGCCAAGACGGCGCACTTGCCATCCATCGCACGAAGCTTGATGCAGCAGCGCCACTACACCACCTCTTATTATTATGGAGGTGACGTGGATTTCGCCAACCAGCGTTCGTACCTCATCTCGCAGGGTTACCAAAAGATTATCTCGGATACCGACTTCCCGATAGAAGACAAACTAAGCAAATGGGGCGTGCCCGACCACCTTGTAGCCAATCGCCTCTTGGCTGACCTCAAGAAGGAACAGAAAGGTGGTCCTAAGCTGAGAATCTTCCAGACTTCCAGCAGTCATGAGCCATTCGACGTTCCATATAAGCGACTCAGCGACAAGCGACTGAATGCTTTTGCTTACACCGACAGTGTAATCGGCAGTTTGATGAGAGAATACAGCAAGTTGCCTCGTTGGAAGAACACCATCGTGGTGTTAGTGCCCGACCACGTAGGTGGATACAAGGAGAACCTGAACAACTTCGACAGAAGCCGCTATCAGATACCGCTCATCCTGACGGGTGGTGCCATCGCACAACCATTGAAGATCAAGCTCATCGGTTCACAGCAAGACATCGCCGCCACGCTCCTGGGTCAGTTGAAGGTAAAGCACGACGACTTCCTCTTCTCCAAGAACCTGTTGAGCGACGCCACACCGAAGTTTGCATTCTTCACCGTACCTGATGCTTTCGGAGTGGTATCAGAAGAAAACTCACTCATATACGACAACAAATCGAAGAAGGTCGTATATAACAAGGGCGAAAAGCCAGGCTACAACCAGCGCAGAGGCCAAGCCTATCTACAGAAACTTTACGATGACATCAGTAAGAAATAAATCGACCGAAAGAAATCAGTCGATGACAATCAGTAAGAAATCATAAATGCACGAGATCATAAATTACTTAAACCAAGTGGACACAAGCGTGTTCCTCAATCTGAATGGTTTTCATAACCAATACTGGGACTACTTCATGACGATGTACTCATCCCGATTCGTTTGGGTACCCTTCTATGCTAGTTTCCTGTATGTGATGATACGCAACCTACACATCAAGGTAACCATCGCCAGTTTGCTGGTGATTGTGGCGATCATCTTCATATGCGACCAGACTGCATCGACCATACTCAAGCCGATGGTGGAACGAATGAGACCAAGCAACCTAGACAATCCAATCTCTCCATGGGTACACGTGGCGTTCAACTATCGAGGTGGAAGATATGGCTTTCCCTCCTCTCATGCCGCCAACGCATGGAGCATGGCATTCTTCGCAATGTATCTCGTCAAAAGGAACAAGCTCACGCTGTTTCTCTTCGCATGGGCATTGCTGATGACCTACTCGCGCATCTATCTGGGCGTACACTATCCAGGCGATCTCTTGGTAGGAACCCTCATCGGATTCATTGCTGCCACCGCCAGCTACTACCTCTATAGGTACTTCGCCAAGTCATACACCTGTCAGTTTGAGCCTGCGGCGGGACCTCTCAAATGCGCCTCCTACCCGATTATCACGGGTCTGATTTCCATCTGGGTGATGCTGGTGTGCAGTGCCATCATGCTATACATGAACTAAGAAGAATCAAAGAAGAAATATCAACTTATTCAATAACAAAATAAATAACCAATATGAAAAAGTTATCTATTGTAGCCCTCGCTTTGGGCTTGTTGACCATCACAGCATGCAACAACAAAAAAGAAGAAGCAAAAGCTCCAGCTCAGGCTGAAGTAGAGGTAATCACCGACAGCGCATTCCAGGAGAAGGTAGCTGGTGAGTACAAGAGCCTTGACCAGCAGACCGTCATCACCCTCAACAAGGACTTGACCGCCTCTGTAAAGGGCTACAACAAGGAGTACTACAAGTGGGGCTTCGTGACAAAGCCTGAGGTTACTACCATCAACATCGAGTTGATTCGCAAGGGTGCTGACACCGACGTCAAGGATCTGGCTCTTCTCGATGTAGAGGAAGGCAAGCTCGTTCTCAAGAATGAGACTTTCCGCAAGGCTGCCAAGTAAGACTACAACATAAGTCTAAGATAGACTGAAATATAGTCTAGCAAGACAGGCTAGAAAGACAAATGAGATGGTTGCCTCCTTTAAATATATAAGAAGGAGGCAACATTTACCAACCTTAAAAGCACAAACTATGATAGTATTTCCATGTGCCAAGATCAATCTTGGCTTGAATATCGTAAGCAAGAGAGAAGATGGTTACCACAACTTGGAAACGGTCTTCTATCCCATCCCACTATATGACGCGCTAGAAATCAAATACATGGATGAGAAATTCCCTAGCCAAGTGGCTTGCGATTTGAAAGTGACAGGCAATGCTGTCGAATGTGATGAACAAAACAACTTGGTGGTCAAGGCATACAATCTTTTGGCTGAAGACTACAAGTTGCCTCGTGTTCACGCTCACCTCTACAAACATATTCCTTCTCAAGCCGGACTCGGTGGCGGTTCTTCGGATGCAGCCTTCATGATTCGCTTGCTCGATGAAAGATTCCGCCTCAACATCGGTAACCCGGAGATGGAAAAGTATGCTGCCCGACTGGGTGCCGACTGTGCCTTCTTCATCGAGGCTGAGCCTGCTTATGCAGAAGGTATCGGCGACGAACTGATGCCTGTGGATGGACCGAAGGGCAACCTGAATGGTTATTATCTCGCCATCGTGAAACCAGAGATCGCCGTGAGCACCAAGGAGGCATACGCTGCCATCACTCCGACAGCCACGTCTAAGAGTTGTCGAGAAATTGTACGCCAACCGATTGAGACTTGGAAGGAGGAACTGGTCAACGACTTTGAGGCTCCTATCTTCAAGATGCATCCCGAACTAGCCGAAATCAAGGAGAAACTCTACCAGCAAGGCGCTAAATACGCAGCTATGAGTGGTAGCGGAAGTGCGCTCTTCGGCATCTTTGAGACGGAACCAAACGGACTGAAAGAAATGTTCCAAGACTGCTTCTGCGAAGTCTTGAAACTCTAGCAACATGACTGAACTTTCGCATATAGATAGATGCGAAACTTATATAACATTATAATTCAAGAAAGAAAATGAACGAAGAAACTCATCAGAAATTGATGCAGATAAAACGAAGTTTCCGACTATTGATGAATGGTCCGACCTCACAATCCATGTCACAAAAGGGCATCGGATACAAGATCAACTGGGGCGTGCCATTCATCGAACTTAAGAAGATGGCTTCGGAATACGGAAAAGACTACAGTCTTGCCATTGAGCTTTGGAAGGAAGACATCCGAGAATGTAAGATTCTCGCTACCCTCATCATGCCAGCCGAGGAGATGTTGCCTGAAATCACCGAGATCTGGATGGAACAGGTGAAGACGCAGGAGATGGCGGAAATGTTGGCTTTCAATCTTTTGCAATACGTCAACTATGCCCCTGTTATCGCCTACCAATGGATGGCATCAGAGCAGCCTCTCTATCAGATTGCCGGTTTCCAACTTCTCGCCCGCCTTTTTGCCAATGGACAGGAGGCCAATGAGCGTGGCATCAATGAATTTCTCGACCAAGCGAGCACTGCACTGCAAGGTGACAACATGGGTGTGAAGCATGCGGCAGCCAACTGTGTGCTCCGCTTCGCTGACCTTGGCGAAGAATATGAGAAGGTGGCAAGAATGGCTTTGCGAGGTGTATTCGATGTGTGAGATAGAAAAGTACAGACAGCCCACAGACATCCCTTGGATATTCTAGCCATATAGGTAGAAATTATTTCTTCTTACGCTTGAGTTCCAATTTCGGAATTTTAATCTTCTGTCCGACTTTTACTTCATTCTTTCCATTCACTGCCTCCACATAGCACTCCATTCCTGGACCTAGATACAGGCTGCTGAGGCTAGCGAGAGATTGTCCATCTTTCACTGTTACGATCTGAGCCACACCAACTATACGATAGGCACCAGTTCTGACTCGTGGGTCTGCATCATAAGCAGAACTTCTTGGGTCTGATGGAGCTGTGCCTTTAGCCTGAGAAGAACCTTTTTCTTTGGACGATGTACCAATTTGAGATGAGGACGTATTTGTCAAAGCCTGTCCCTCTACACGACCTTGCTCCGTTTTTTCCGCCATTTCTACAGCCTTACTGGTTTCCGCCATCCGAATGCTATCCTCTTGAGCTTTCATCTTCAAAGCGAGAGCGGCAGAATCCTCTGCACTCGTCTGGGTCGAATCTTTCGTGGCTACTGGAGTTGGCTTCTTTATCGTCTGTAATTGCATCGCCAGTTTGTCACGCTGTGCCTGCATCTTACCAAAGTTGAAGGCAAACCATCCCATACCGCCCAACAATATAACAAATACGAGGCAGATGATGGCTACCAAATACTTAGGTATCATCAAGTAATGAAAATGCACTTCCTCTCCGACTTCAGCAGCTGGCTCTTCACTTGGCACAGCACCATCGCTCATTACTGCATTATTGCTTGCTACTGCCTCATTGCTCATTGCCGCAGCATTGCTTGGCACAGCATTATTGCTTGCTACTGCCTCATTGCTCGTTCCTGCCTCATTGTCAGAAGCATTCTTAACCAATGAACTTTCTTTGGTGAGTATATCTTCATTTACAAGAGATTCTTGCTCGCCAGTAGTATTTCCTACTAAAGGCTGCATTTGTAGCTCTTCTGCCATCGGTTGCTCTTCTGCCATCGGTTGTGCTTCTGCACTTGGATAAACTTCTGCAGTTGGCTGATCGGCAACCTTTTGTTCGTCGGTATTTTTCGACTCATCAAAGTTTTTTGACTCCGGTTGACCAATTGACGCTTCAGCCGTTTTCTGCTCACCAATCGTGTTTGGCATCTCAGCAGCAATAGGTTCTGTAGGAACAGCCTGAAGAGAAAACTTCTCATCAATGTCGGAGAAATCGACACCATCATTGACAACGACGGTCTCAAACTGGGCGAATGGCTTATTGACAATCTCCTTCAAGATATTGTCGGGAGTGAAACTAATCTTGTCTCTGCCCTCAATCACGATTCGCTCGCCCGTATTGACATCCACGCTCTCACGATCCTTGATGGCCGCCACCTTGAATGTGCCCAACCATTTCATCTTGAGGAGTTTATCCTCTTGAAGTCCCTCGTTAGCAACCTCGAACATCTTGGAGACAAAACGCTCCGCTTCTGCCTGTGTAAGACCACGTTTGCTAGAAATCGACTTCGCCAATCTAGAAATATTTGACTTACTCATCATCTCCTCCTCCATTCTTTAGTTTCTCTTTCACAGAGTCTGACGGACGAAAGCCCAACACCAACTTTGGCGGCACCAATTGGCGTTTCTTAGAAATTGGATTGACGACCACTCGCTCCAATCTCTTCTTCACCTCAAATGTACCAAAGTCAGGAATCGTCACTTGCTCTCCCTGCTCAAATTGGTCTATCATGGCATCAATGACCTTTCTCACAAGACGTTGTGTATCATCCTGTGAAAATCCAGTCTGTCGCGCCAACTCAGCGATATATTGCTTGTTATTCATTCTGATATCTCCGTTTTTTCATTGGAAAATCCAATCATATTAGAGTCTCCATTTGATGATGCAAATTCTATTCGTAATTGAATTCCCGTTATTACGTCGGAAATTCTATCCTTACATGAATCTCCGTACTCGTTGAAATTTTTAAACCAATTCTCCGTACAGGTCAAACTCTTCGCTTGAAGTAATCTTCACCTGATAGAAATTGCCAACTCGCAATCTCTTGGTGGCAGGAATCAGAACCTCAGGATCGACTTCTGGCGAACAGAACTCTGTTCTACCGATGTAGTAATCGCCCTCCTTTCGGTCGATGATCACTTTCATCTCCTTGCCTACCTTCTCAGCTTCCAACTCGGCACTGATGTCTTGCTGAAGTGCCATCAACTGATCCAAACGTCTCTGCTTCACCTCCTGAGGAACATCATCCTCATAATGCTTGGCACTATAAGTACCTTCTTCCTCAGAATAGGCGAAGGCTCCCATTCGCTCAAATCTAGCCCACTTCACAAACTCCATCAATTCCAGGAAGTCCTCTTCCGTCTCACCAGGGAAACCCACCATTAAGGTAGTTCGAAGATGAAGTCCCGGCACTCTTTCACGCATCGCCTGAATCAAGTCCATCGTCTCCTGCTTGCTGACATGGCGATGCATTCTATCCAACATGTGATCACTGATATGCTGCAAGGCTATATCGAGATAGTTGCAAACGTTAGGCTTCTCACGCATCACATCCAACAAGTCCATCGGGAACTGGTTAGGATAAGCATAATGCAAGCGAATCCACTTCACGCCAGGGATGTCAGCCATCTCAGAAATCAACTCGGTGATATGATGCTTGCCATCTATGTCAACGCCATAATAGGTAAGTTCCTGCGCGATGACCTGAAATTCCTTCACGCCTTCTGCCACCATCTCTCTCACCTCATCGAGAATCTCCTCCTTCGGACGACTCACATGCTTGCCGGTGATGATAGGAATGGCACAATAAGCACAATGGCGATCGCATCCTTCAGAAATCTTCAGATAAGCATAATGACGTGGGGTTGTAAGATGACGACGACCATCGCAAGATACTACATCAGCCTTGCCCAACTCAGACAACAACTGCTTGTAGTTGAACTTGCCATAAAACTTATCCACCTCAGGGATTTCGGCTTCCAATTCCTTCTGATAACGCTGAGAGAGACAACCCATTACATACAATTTCTTCAACTTGCCTTCCTGCTTGCGTTGCACAAACTCCAAGATGGTGTCGATGCTTTCCTGCTTGGCATCCTCGATGAAGCCACACGTATTGATAACGGCGATTTCACCTTGCGGACGCTTTGAGTCATGGACGCAATGATAACCATTCGCCTCAAACTGCTTCATCAACAACTCGCTGTCAACCAAGTTCTTGGAACAGCCCATCGTAATTATATCTATCTCGTTTTTCTTCACTTTCTTGTTTCTAATTATTCTATCATTCATTCTGCTGATGACTTTACGGAATATCAACATTCCGAAAGCCCTATTCTTCTTGAAGATTAATCCTTTTTGAAGAGAGAATCGACAAACTCATTCTTATTGAAGAGCTGCAAATCTTCCATCGCCTCGCCAAGACCGATATACTTGACAGGCACTTTCAACTGGTCGGATATACCAATGACGACACCACCCTTTGCCGTTCCATCGAGCTTGGTGATGGCAAGCGAAGTGATATTGGTAACTGCAGAGAACTGCTTGGCTTGTTCAAAGGCATTCTGTCCGGTACTACCGTCCAAAACGAGCATCACCTCATCTGGAGCCTCAGGAATCACCTTCTTCATCACATCCTTGATTTTCTTCAACTCGTTCATCAAGTTGACCTTGTTGTGCAAGCGGCCAGCGGTATCAATGAGAACAACATCCGCACCATTCGCCTTGGCGCTCTGCAAGGTATCGAAAGCGACAGAAGCAGGGTCGGACCCCATCTGTTGCTTGACGACAGGAACACCTACACGCTCACCCCAGATGGAGATTTGCTCCACGGCAGCTGCACGGAAGGTATCGGCTGCACCGAGATAAACCTTCTTGCCTGCCTTCTTAAACTGGTATGCCAACTTGCCAATCGTGGTGGTCTTGCCGACACCATTGACACCGACCACCAAAATCACGTATGGCTTGTGGTCAGCAGGCAAATCCCAGTCCTCATTGTCATCGGAATGATTCTCCGACAAGAGATTGGCTATTTCCTCACGCAAAATCTTGTTGAGCTCAGAGGTAGAGACGTACTTATCCCGAGCCACTCTATCTTCTATGCGATGGATAATCTTGACAGTAGTCTCCACACCGACATCAGAAGTGATGAGTACCTCTTCCAGGTCGTCGAGGACATCGTCATCTACAGTTGACTTACCAGCGACGGCACGAGCCAACTTACTGAATACACTCTCCTTCGTCTTTTCGAGTCCCTTGTCGAGAGTCTCCTTTTTCTTATTACTGAATAAACCAAAAAGTCCCATAAATATATATCTATTTTTGCAAAAATATTACTCATTAACTAGGGGTACATCCCCATATCCCCACAATAGGGCGAACATATTCTTTGCAAAGATAAAGGAAATCATCGAGAACACCAAATTTCGAGGCTACTTTTTCTCTCTAAAGCCACGAATAAAACAAAAAAAGGTTGCACTTCTTGCGAAATGCAACCTCCCGATATATTAAGTACTAAACGATTAGTCCTTGAAGAAATCCTTAACAGCCTCATTAGGTACCATCTTCTCATCGAAAACGTAAGCACCAGTCTTAGGGCTCTTAACCATCT
>ERZ1034626.34-NODE-34-length-78662-cov-21.537001_pt1 | contig 78662 bp, 58 predicted proteins | sample MGYA00520652_ERZ1034626 | MGnify/ENA primary metagenome ERZ1034626 (study PRJEB33766, sample SAMN09781765) | gut metagenome | biome: gut microbiome | host: Homo sapiens | place: Madagascar | study: EMG produced TPA metagenomics assembly of the PRJNA485056 data set... | reverse complement strand
CTTTCCACTTAATTTATTGAGAGTCAAATATTTGCTATTATTCCTCTACAGCAGCTTGGGCGGCTGTTTGGATTAGGTGACAACCAATAAGTTATGGAAACTTTCTAAACATTTTCAAATCATGGATTTTATGCTTTTTAACTTGTTATTAGCCTCAACAAGTTTGTCGTAAACCTCTTTATGTTCCCAACATGAAAAGTATTCTGCCCAATCTCTGTATGTAAAGCACACACCTGTATCTGGGTCTTCGTAATCCATGCTGTCCCAATAGTCCTCCAGTTGTGGATATGTGTCATACGGATTATCACCAATCACTTCTGCAAGTTCTTCTCCATAGTCAGCAATAATCCAATTTATCCAGTCTTGGCGGTCACATCCCTCATGTTCATACAGAACCTCAAAAGCTGCACGTTTCAATTCCTGCAGCTTTTGGTCTTGTTCTGAATTGTATAGAAATTCTCCATTCATAAGCAAAATATGCAAGTTTTTGTCTATGGTTATCTAAAATCCCAACATATTTGAGAAATCTTCAAATGTACCTACATTAAAATTTTCTTCTGTTGCATGTTGGTAGGCTTTTTTACGTTTTTGTTCATTAGCTATTTCCTGTATGAACTGGCTGTAAGATGGCATTTCGTAATTTGCATCTTTAAATTTTTCGTAAAGCCATTTACGGTTAATGTCGTTTTGCATTATAGACTGCACATGTTCATATGTTGAGTCTGTAAAGCAATCATTGCAATATTTGTATTCGTCTTTTGAATAAAGTAGTGTCGTATCAATAAATTCTACTTCATCGCCTATACGCCAACAGTTTTTATTTATATGTAGTCTGTTGTAGGTATCTAAATACACATATTTACCAACGGCATAAATATCCTTTTTATTTTCAGTGCATGACAGGAAACATATTATTGCAGAAAAGAATAATATCCATTTCATTTTCTCCCCTCCAGCAAAACATTAATCAGTCTCTCTTTCTCTGCCAACAGTGCCTCAAGCGATTTGATGCGCTCCTGCAACACAGCTGTATTCACATCACCATTGATGTTACCATGTGCGCCATGACCATTCACTTGATTATTGTTGCCAGCCAGAGAAACAGATTGAGTTGCTGATAAATCATCTACGAACTCCGTGAAGAAATTATAGTCCAAGGCTTCGCTAATGGTAGCCAATTTCTCCGTGTCTATACTTGTTTTATCAAGTATTCTATTCACGTTTTGTTGTGGTATGCCGATTTTACGTCCAAACTCAGACTTAGACATACCAAGTTCATTGAGTTTCTGCTCAATGCTCAAACCGATGTTTACTCGTTCAATTCTCATAAGCATTTTGATTTAGATAAATCATTGTATGGTTAATAAATCTTAAAATCAAACAGAAACCTAATCATTTATGATGTGGATAAATCTATATTGATTACTTTTGCACTATAAAGTTACATATAATCATTCAAACAATGCAACAAAACACCGAAAATCAGCAAAAAAACAGCCTTCTCGGCCAGTTGTCTGACCTTGAAATTGGCGGCCTATTAACGGTATCGGTTAGCCGTGCAAGCTACCTCCGCGCTATATGTTCCAACTTTGGTCTCCAGTGGGGCAAGAAATTTCAAGTAAGACTTAATCGTGCTGCTGGCACGATTACCGCAACACGAGTTTCATAATTTCTAAAATTCCACCGTTATGCGTATCATCTTCAACTATCGCTACTGGGTGCTCTTCGCCCTCGCATTCACATCGTTCATCGCCGTGTTGGCCATTCCTGTTGACGGTATCAGCTTCTGGTCATACGTTCTCATTATGCTTGGCACCAAGTTATACGCCATTGTGGGCTTCCTGCTTCTCTGCTATCTCTACCTTATGTGGAAAGACGAAGGCACCATCAGCGAGCTTGTAGAGTTCAACGACATTCTTATGCGCGACGAATGATGCAGCTCCAGTTCTCCGACAAAATGGTGCCCTACACCACATTCGTCAACGATGTTGCGGCACGCCTCGCCGACATGATAGCCGAGAGCCGTGCCGACCCCGAAGTGATAAGCCAGCGCGAAGCCTACCGCATCTTCGGACGCGGCAATGTTGACCGCTGGCGGCGGCAAGGCCGCATATCCCCATGCAAGCGTCCCGGCAAGGTGGAATATCTCACCCGAGAGCTGCGCTTGCTACAGCGCACACAGCAAGACTACCTCCAGCCCTAAAGCCCTTTGAGGCAGTCCTGCTGCAACCACAAGGCCCGATAGTGTAACCGAAGCACACCTTCATACTGGAAGACCGGGAGCGACACCCGGTCGGGCCACACAAACATTTCTCACGCTCCATGAGAGGGAGCTGAACCTGCATGGCACCGCACACAGCCACAAGCGGCTTATACATAGCAGGAGGCTAAGGCAACGAGAAGATAAAATCTCCGTCCGTCCCCGACAGCTTGACTCATGGAGCCGTTGTCAGAGTGTAGCAAGCATGGCTTTCAATGCAGCGTTCAGTCGCTGCGCTACACCGACGAGATATGTCCCCAACAAAAAACAGACGGCTGTGAGGTGTAATGTGCCAACGGTCTGCACACCCACCTCTCACAATCTGAGAGCGTGGTAGCCCATGCGATGCAGGTTCAAGTCCTGCCAGCCGTCCCAGATAAATAAGGATAAGTCATAATTTGAGTAAAGGGTTAATTAGTTATTAGGTCAAAAGATTGTTTAGCGATTAACCACACTTGCCCTGCTCGCATCGTGATGATGTATGGGTATGGCACACTTCTTAGAAAAGCAACAATCAGCCATGCCCACGTCGTGATGATGCGGTATGGCATCTGCCGCAGATAGGCTGCTAATCGGATAGGCAGCACGGATTAAAGGCTTAGGCATTGGTGGGTTCGACTCCCACCTGCGGCACGCGACTCTTTGCAGTTTGCTCATGATTTCTCCGAGGGGCGAGGCACTTCATGCCAAGCGGCATCCTCCTCGCCCCTCCTTTCATGTAGCAGCTGGGCAGAGCAATACAGACAATATCTATTCACAAACAAAACATTTCACATCATGAGCAACGTAACAAACATGGTTGAGGTTATCCGTAGCCTCCAGCCCTCGCAAATCGTGCGCAACGACAGCGTGCGACAGCAGTTCATCAATGTCTACAACGCCGTATGGAAGGAGGGCGGCGAGCAGGTGTATGAGCGCGAGGCCAACTTCTTCAACAAAATCCTCCGCGACAACCAGAACCTCAAGGGATGCACCTCCCTCTCCGTCTTCTTCGCCTTCATCGACCTTGCTGTGCAGAGCATCAGCGTTGAGCCGGGTCCCCGTGCCATGGCCTATCTCCTGCCACGCAACTACAAACTCGTAGGCTCCGACGGACGCGAATACTACGAGAAACGCTGCAACCTTACCATTTCTGGCCAAGGCGAGCTTTACCTCCGCGCCCGTGCCGGGCAGATACACCATGCCGACAACCCGGTGATAGTCTATGAGGGCGACGACTTCGAGTTTGGCGAGCGCGACGGACGCAAGTTTGTCAACTACACCATGAAGATGCCGCGCACCTCCAACAAGATTGTGGCAGCGTTCATGAAGATTACACGCTGCGACGGCTCTGCCGACTACGCCGTCATGGTAGAGCAGGACTGGCGGCGGCTACTCGACTATTCCGGCAAGAACAATGCCTACTATGACAAGGAAAAGCGTCAGCGTGTAGAGCGTCCCAACGAACTCTACACCTCTGTCAACGGTGGCATCGACCCCGGCTTCCTCGCTTCCAAGTGCATCAAGCACGCTTTCAAGTCTTACCCGAAGCTCAACATCGGCAAAGGCTCCGTGCTTGAGACACAGGCCATCGACGAGCCGCAGCACGATTTCGACCCTTACGCTGGTGTTACCGAAAATCCAAATGCCATACCCGTAGCCGACGGTCAACCAGCCGAACCACAACCGACTCCGCAACAGTTGTCCGACTCCTTTGCCGCTCCTGCCGACACCTCAGCAGGTGTGCGCATCGACCCTTCTGCCGACACCAATGCCGCATCCGCTGGCGATGATGTATGGTAAAACGCACCTCTCACCCATGCGACGGCTGCACACTGCTTCGCCATTGTCTCAATGGTCACTATTGTAGCCGTCTGCATGGTTATGTTGAGTATGCTCGGCACAAGCCTTGCCAGCCACAGCCAACTGCCGACTACACCACAATTCTTCAAAAACTTAAACAAAACATATAAAATCATGAGTACAACAGCATTAGCAATCATCCGCCCGGAGAATATTGCCACTATTGTCAAGGCGGCTCCCGAGTCCTACAACGAAAACCGTCAGTCGCACGACCGCTGCATCAAAGCGTGCAAAGAACTCTTCGACAACATCCAGAAGCAGGGCATGACCGACCAGCTCGACCAGCAAGCGGCCCTTTTCATCGACCGCTCGCGCCGCACACTTAAAGCGATGAACACACGCCGCTCTGCCGTAACAAAGCTCTTCGACGAGGTGCGCTCTGCCTATACCACTATCGAGAACGACATCGACCCCACACGCCCTGGCACTATTCCTTATCTCCTTCAGCAGCAGCGCGACCAGTATGCCGCACGCAAACGCGAGGAGGAACTGCGCCGCCAGCGCGAGGAAGCCGAGCGTCAGCGTCGTGAAGCAGCACGCACCAAGTATCTTACCGATGTTGAGGACGACCTAAAGCGTAAGTATGACGATTTCGCAAAAGGCTCGCTTGATGCGCTCAGCGCAATAGGCAAAGGCATCACCCTTGACAATATAGATGATGCAGTTATGCGCATCAAGGCCGTTTCCACCGACTTGCCCGATACCTTTACATCCACACTTCGCACCACCATTCCGTTGCCTTATGGTATCGCTGCCACCGATGCTGCAACTATGGAGCAACAGGTTCTCCATGAGCTGCTGCCCAAGCTAAAGGAACAGTATAAGTTCGACATCGAGTCCAACCGCAACTACATTCTCGACCGCATTCCCTCCAAGCGTCGTGAACTTGAAGCTATTGCCAAGGCGTCTGCCGCCGAGAAAGAGCGGCTCGAAGCCGAGAAAGCCGAGCGTGAAAAGGCAGAGGCTGCTCGCCGGGCAGAAGAGGAGCAGCGCAAGCAAGAGGAAGAACAGCGTCTGGCAGAGCAGCGCAAACAACAGCAGCAAATGCAGAGCCTCTTTGCCTCACAAGCCACAGTGCAGGGGTATGCACCTAAAACTAAGGTCACCAAGAAGATAAACCTACTCAATCCCGAGGGCATCCTGCCCATTATCTCTATGTGGTTTGCCAACGAGGGTTGCAAAATGACGGTCGAAGAGCTTGCCAAGAAATTCAAGTTTGCCGTCACCTATTGTGAGAAGCTCGCCAACAAGGAAGGCACCACAATCAAGGACGAGAGCATAGAGTATATCGACGAAGTAAAGGCTAAGTAGTTATGGCAAACTATAATCCCGATGAATACTACAACCGCACTGAGGTCTCCAACTCCGACCTCACCGAACTGAAAAACCTCCTCCATCCTCGCCGTCAGTTCGGCGACAAAGAGGCGGCTTTCCGCTTTGGCAACCTTGTAGATGCTATCATCACCGAGCCGTCGCGCGTTGACTATTACCACAATCGTGTTGACGAAGAGCAATACACCAGCGAGGAGTTCTTTCACGCGCAGGAAATGTACAATGCCCTGCGCCGTGAAGCTCAGAGCGATCCGTTCCTTGCCAGGGTTCTGGAGTTGGCCGACACGCAGCGGTTCATGGTCAATCGTCAGCAACAGTTTCAATACTGCGATTTCCACTTCTCGCTCGACACTCGCTGCAAGTGGGACTGGTGGATACCAGCCGCCAATTTCGGCGGCGACCTCAAGACAACCTTTGCCGAGACACAACGGCAGTTCGACGAGGCGGTCGATTTCTTCGACTGGGACCGTTCCCGGGCATGGTACATGGACATCGCACACTCCGACCGTGATTTTATATACGGCATCAGCAAGAAGAACTGCCGCATCTTCAAGAAATTCATCCACCGCGACGACCCTATCTACCGCCGTGGGCGCGAAAAATATGAGGAACTCGCTTTCCAATATTGGTGTTTCAATCTTCAAATGTAATCGCTTATGACTAAGAAATTATCAAAAACCGCACAGGTGGCGTTGCTCAAACGCTTGCGCCGTGCCTGTCCTTGCTCCGTGTGGAGTGGCATCTACGGATACACTTGTGGAGGGCTAACTGGGGGGTACGCTCTTCTTCAGGCATGGCAGCACGCTCAAAGGAGGCTTACCGTTGCTCGCTTGCTTGCAGCACTCTTCGTTTGCAAGCATTCAAGCAGGGCTACGATTTAACATTGTCAACCTATAAACTCCGCAACTTATGAAACTCCGCACTGGAATGTACCACTATATGCCGCGTGGCAGCTCGTTCCGCATCTATCGCTGCGACTATGCCGACGCACACCAATCTTCATCATCGCCTACGGACGAATGGTTCAACACTCGCGAGGAAGCCTCACGCCGGGTGTATGAGCTGAACGGATGGAAACCTAAGATACAGCAAAAATGACCACAACGCTCAATCATCACCTGCGCGTTGAACCTTACGACTATCAGCGCGAGGGAATACTCTACGGCTTACGGCATCGCCGCCTTATCATAGGCGACGAGCCGGGGCTTGGCAAGACGCTCCAGTCTATCGGCATTGTCGATACCGCCCCGGCTTACCCTTGTCTGGTCATTTGTCCCTCCTCACTCAAGATTAACTGGCAGCGTGAGTTCGAGAAATTCACAGACAAGCAAGCCCTCGTCCTTGACAACTCCAACCGAACCACATGGCCTTACCTGCTTCGCATGGGTATGTACCAAGTGGCTATTGTCAACTATGAGTCGCTCCGAAAGTTTTTCGTCTACGATACCCACGGCAAGCAGTTTCGCCTAAAGGATGTCGTTTTCAATGAGAACATCCAGCTCTTTCGTTCCGTTATCATTGACGAGAGCCACCGGGTCAAAGACCCCTCGGCACAGCAGACTATCTTCACCAAGGGCATCACCTATGGCAAGGAGTGGATTATCCTCCTTTCTGGCACGCCCGTTGTCAACCGTCCCGACGACCTTGTGGCGCAACTCTCCATTATGGGGCGATTGCCTGAGTTCGGCGGTGCCGCTCGCTTCCGTGCCGACTTCTGCACCGACCCAAAGGACAAGGCAGCACAGCCTGCCGTTCCCCTGCGTCTCTTGTCAGAGAAACTCTACGACCTCTGCATGATACGCCGCGAAAAGGCTAAGGTGTTGCCGCAACTGCCCGACAAGACACGCGTTGACCTCTATGTCGAAATTTCCAACCGCCCGGAGTACGACCTTGCCGAAGCCGACCTTGCCGAGTATCTACGCCAGTACACCGAGTGTACCGACCGCGACATACGCCGCAAGATGCGCATGGAGGCTCTCGTCAAGTTCATGACTCTCCGCTCGCTTGCCACGCTCGGCAAGATAGCACAAGCGGTCGATTTCATTCGCACGTTCCTTGCGTCTGGCAAGAAGCTCATAGTGTTCTGCTCGCTCCACGATGTGGTCGATGCCTTGAAAAAGTTTTTTCCACAGGCGGTCACCGTCACCGGGCGCGACAATGCCACAGCCAAGCAAGCTGCCGTCGATAGCTTCCAGCATAATGAGCAGTGCAATCTTATCATATGCTCCATAAAGGCGGCTGGAGTAGGTCTTACGCTCACCGCATCTTCCAATGTGGCATTCATCGAGCTTGCATGGACCTATGCCGACTGCTGCCAGTGCGAGGACCGCGCCCACCGCATCGGACAACGCGACAACGTTACGTGCTACTACCTCCTCGGGCGTGGCACCATCGACCACACTATCTACTCGCTCATTCATCGCAAGAAGTCGGTTGCTGCCGAGATTATGAACTCCGACGACGACATTCCGCAGGATGAAATGTATTTCAATCAGCTCGTTTCTCAGTTCCTTAATACCTCTGCTGATGGCGACCATACCGATAAGCAAGACCACTCTTAGCCGCATCATCAAGTATCTCTCTGATGCAGCTCTTCTCTACGACCAGCAGCGCGGCCTACGCTATTCAAGCCGTGCATGGTGCATACGACAACTTATTTCAAACCTCAAAAAGAAACAACAATGACAAAACATGAAATCATCGATGCCATTATCGACTCTACTGGCATTACACGTTCACAGGCTCTTCATGCCTTCGACGCCACCTTCAAGGCTCTTGCCGATGGCGTGGCGTCTGGCAACGACATCTTTATCCGTGGCTTCGGCACGTTCCGTTGCAGCACACTTGCCGCACGCAAGGGGCGCAACATCAAGGCTGGCACCACTATCGACATTCCGGCAAGAAAGACCATAAAATTCAAGCCTTGCCCGGCTCTCAAATCTCAAATCAATAAATAACACTTATAAAAATATAGCAAATATGAAAGTTAAAGTAGCAACATTTTTCGAATGTACCGTGCGCTACGAGCGCAATGTCGAGGACGGTTCTGTAAAGAAAGTGTCCGAAGTCTATATCGTTGATGCTCTCTCTTTCACCGAGACAGAGAAGCGCATCATTGAGGAAATGCTGCCTTATGTGCAGGGCGATTTCGATGTAATGGCTATCAAGCGCACACAGTACGGCGAGTATCTCAATACTGACGGTGATGATGAACGCTTCTACAAGGCAAAGGTCGTATTTATTACCATTGACGAGAAGACAGCCAAGGAGAAGAAATCGCCTTACTACTATATTGTGTGTGCTGCTTCCATTGACGAGGCCCATCGTAAGGTTGACGAGGCTCTCTCCAATACAGCTATCGACTACGAGATTGCTTCGCTTGACGAGACAAAGGTTCTTGATGTGTTCCTCCATGACTCCAATGCCGATGTCACCGACTGACGCGAGGTCTTTCGACGAGCTGCTGCGCGAGGCTCGCTCCGGCAAGCCTCCGCGCCATGCTCGTCACGACGAGGAACACCACATACAATGTGCGTGTGTCCGTTGGTTCAACCTCCAGTATCCGCAATACCGTGGGCGGCTCTTCGCCGTCCCCAACGGTGGCGGACGCTCCAAGGTTGAGGCTGCACGGTTGGTAGCAGAAGGGGTTGTGGCTGGCGTGTCCGACCTCATTCTACTTCTCTCCAACCACGACTACGGGGCATTACTCATCGAAATGAAAACATCCGCAAAGCACTCTCGCCAGAGCCAGCGGCAGCAGTGGTGGCAAAGCCTTGTCACCGCCAACGACGAATACCGGTATGTCGTCTGCCGCTCGCTCGACGATTTCATGCGCGAAGTAAAGCAATACATCAATAACGTTTTATGACAACTGACCTTATGGGACGAAATGCAAAAAAGCGTCTTGACTATTTCCCAATGGACATAGATATTTTCCAAGACCTAAAAATTCGCAAACTAATCAAGTATCAAGGTGGCAAGGCCGTTACGGTATATGCTCTCCTGCTCTGTTGTATCTACAAGGAAGGGTACTACATGCGGTGGGATAAGGAGTTGCCTTTCATCTGCTCGGAACTCACGGGATTTGAAGAGGTGTATATATCCGAGGTCGTCAATACCTGCCTGTTACTCGGGTTGTTCTCCAAGACTCTGTTCGACACAGAACAGGTGCTCACGTCCAAAGGCATTCAACAACGTTACCAGCGTATCTGCTTACAGTCTAAGCGCATCTGCGGCATCGATGAATACAACCTGCTCACAGCTACCGACAACCCTATATGCAAAGCTGCTTCCAGCAAAAAAACGAAGCAGTCAGAAACCAAAAAGAAGAGTGCGCGCAAGACAGTCAAGCCTCAGCCTAAGCAGACAGAGCCTCGCCAAGGTTCAGAAAGGCCCAGTAAGGCTCAGAAAGGCTTACCGACCAACGATAACAGCGACACCGCTTCTCCCTCTCTCGGCAATCTCACTCTCGACGAGGAGATTGAACTACTCAAGTCCGACACTACATGGCTCGACACACTGCAATGTCTCCACCACACCGACATTCAGCACCTCCGGCTGCGCCTCGACGAGTTCCGCGCCGAGTGCCTCGCCAACGGTAAGGACCGACACGACTCAATCAAGGATGCCAAGTACCATTTCAATTCATGGCTTCGCATCATAACCTCAAAGACTACCAATGAAGCAGATAAGCAAAGACACAACGCTAAGCGTTCGGGAAGTGTTCTCTCAGCTGATGCAGCGCAAAAAAAAGACTATGGCTCCTCGTTTTAGACTGCCATACACTCCCGAGCAGGTCTATACCATGCTCTATGCGTCATGTTGCACCGAGGTGCAGAGTCGTTTCCGCACGTTTCGTGCCGACGACGGCTACAAGCGTCACCTTTGGGACATTGCACGTTGGCTCACAGGTTCCGACTCTTCGTTTGGCCTCTTCTTATGCGGCAATCGTGGCAACGGCAAGACCACTATCATCCGTGCCTTGCAGTCGCTTGTCTTCTGGCTGCGTAGCGACGAGACATCATCGTCCGATGACCGTTACCTTCCGTTCCGTCCCGGTTTCGAGATAATATCTGCCAAGGAACTTGTGCGCCTTGCCAAAGCTTACACCTCTCCCACGCGAGACAACCGCGAAGATGTATCACGCTATCTGCATCTGCGCGACATCGAGTTGCTTGCCATCGACGACCTCGGTGTCGAACCTGCCGAAAGCCTCAACTATGGCGAGTTCGTCACCGCTGCCAAGGACATTCTGTCCTACCGCTACGACCTACAGCTCACCACGCTCGCCACGTCCAACCTCGCACCGTCCGAGATTAAGGACTACTACGACGAACGCATTGCCGACCGCTTCCGCGAAATGATGCTTATCATCGACTTCGGCAACGAACCCTCTTTCCGTACATCACAATAATATGCTCAACACCAACCCACATTTCCCATTCTTCTACACCGTCAACGGCACGCTCCACATGCTGCCGCCAAAATACAAGTATCAACATCATAAATACATCAAACATGAGTATAAGCAAAGAACTATTTGACAAGATGCTGCGTGCAGTCATCTTGAAAGACCGTATCAACTACACGGCAGGCTTGTTATCCGAACTGCAAGTAATAATCCCTTTCAAGGCTGACATTGAAAAATTCAAACGAGAAAGATGCCTTGCTCTTTCTGAAGAGAACAATGAGTTAGGTGTCGAACCATTGACTTATGAAGCCTTGCTCAAAGAGGAAATCCTGTCTGCCCAATCCCGAACAATCCTCATGTCGGGGACAGATTACGACTGGAACTCCGTTTGGGAACAACGCCGTTACGAGATAGCCAAAGAAATGATGTCTGCTGTTTATCTATCGAACAGAGAAGACAAAAGAACGGCTTGGAATGACTCTCTTCCACCAGACGAAATAGCAAAATCTGCTGTCTGTTTTGCTGATGCTCTTATCAAAGAACTGAAAACGACAAAACAATGAGAGACATTAAATTTCGAGCAAAGGCCATCGGCTCTGGACGCTGGCTCTATGGCGACCTCGTATGGACGGGTTCACAACGCAGCGAACCACATATTATAGAGGACTGGTCTGCGGACGAAGACTCTGCCACCAGTGTTGACGAACATACGCTGGGCATGAACTTGGGCATGTACGACAAAAATCATAAGGAAATTTTTCTGGGCGACATCATTGCGAGCAATGGAAAAACAATAGGGTATGTCGCAGATTTAGAGGATACCCCATGTCCTATGCTTACTACTATCGAGGATAACTTTAGGTTCCATGAGCCTGTAGTTACATTATACTGGCGTAACGAAGACATCGAAATCGTTGGCAACATCTACGACAACCCCGAATTGATGAAAGGAGATAACAATGAAAGAACCCACAATAACAATAAGCGTATCCGAATACAACAGAATTGTAAAAGCAGGATTAAGAAACGCGCATTTTCCACCTATGGTGATGCAAAAGGAGAATAAGACACGCAGAATAATTAAGCGTATTTTCTACTCGCTGTTTTCTTTCCGTAAGAACATCAAGCAGCAGAGGCTTATCAAGTTATGTATCCAAGAAACATACGACCTTATGTATTCTCGCATAATGGGGTACTGGGGAGACTGCATAAATGACGATATGCGAGATAACCTTTGCAAGTTTGAGCAGCAGTACAAGCAGTCTTCCTACGACAACATCATGCGAATACTCAATAAGTAAAACTTATGGAAGAAGACCAAATAACAGCAAAGCTTCTTGCTATGAAAATAAGCAACTGGGAGTCAATTCCCTATAGCAACACCCTGCAATGCCCTAATGACGACGATGGTGGTATTGATGATGGCAACAAAATATACATCGGGTGGTGTGATACTCCTTGGGGGCTTATGAAAGTCTGTGAGTGTCCAATATGCCACCAAAAGTACCGCTTTCATGGAGTGTTGCAAGAACGTTGGAACTTAGAGCAATTTCTTGTCAATCTGTATTACGACATTAAACTTAGAAATAAACTTGAAAACAAAAAACAATTATGAAACAGTATCTTGGAATTAAAAAGGTCATGGCCGAACCGATGAACGAACAGGCCGCAGTAGAAAAGGGCTTCGCCCGTAAGAACACCGACAGCCATGAATGGCGCGACGGCTACCATGTCCAGTACACCAACCCCGACGGCTCCACCTACGACTCTTGGTCGCCAAAGGATGTGTTCGAGCGAGCTTACAACGAGTTGCAGGAGGGTCAAGTTGCAATGACTTGCTTCTCCATGAGCAAGAGAGACATCAACAGGGCCATTTCCCTTATGACTATCGGAGGCGCAAGGGAGGAGGAAATTGATGAGACGACCAAGGCTCTTGACCGCATTGCGGATAAAGGTTATGTCATCGTTCCGGAAAAAGTGTTGGAAGGTAATAAGGATGTAGAGCAGTTCAAAATGCTGCTGCCTCTTCTCGCTGTTGGTACAACACTCTAAATCACAAGACAATGTACACAACACCACTTACAGAAATATTTGCGTTCCTTTTCGGCCGCAAGTATTACGCCAATGTCGTTGGCACTCGCGGCACCGACAAACAGGAGATTTGCTCTTTCATATTCCGCACCAAGGACGAAGCCCTCAAGCATCGCAATGAACTGATGCAGACGCTCTCGTTCACCTACATCGAGACTATCTCATTCCGCTCACGCCACGAGTATTAATAGTTAAACCGCTCGTTTCATCACTAATTCCTAACTTCGCCCACATGAAGCATCTATTTCGCAAAATACAGGCATGGTTGTTGTCGCTCCGACATTATGTCATTCTCGACCCTGCCGATAACTCTGTCACTCTCTCACGGCTGCTCTTCCGCGATATGCAGAAGCGTGCCGCAGAGGGTGCTGCTGCACAGGTGTTCGTGTTCCGTGTACCCGACAAGCACTCGTTCGGGTTCATGGTCTCGCCACCTATTGACGAGCCTACGCAGCTCTGCGACATACAGTATAACGACCGCTACCATTGTGTCGGCTTCGAGACGCTTTGCCCCTCCGTCGGTCGCATCTTCTACGACCTCGGTCTGCCTCATGCGGCACGTTGCAAGCTGTCCGTGTCGCTATGTCGCACACCCGATGGGCGTGTCTATTATCTCTTAATACCTCCCAGGGCCTATGCAAAGTCTCATCGGTAACAATCGCCGCGCCGACATCTCGTTCTTCCCCAACGGACGCATCGACATCTCGGCGCGGCTTTCAAGGCTGCTCTCACTACAGTCTGGAGATACCATCGACATCAAGTTCGATGGCTACGAATACTACATCTACGTTCGCAACCGTTCGCCACTCGGCGGACGCTTCGAGGCACAGTGCTTCCCCTCCAACAAGAAGGGGAGGCACTTTCGTGCTTATTCGCGCCGACTGTATGCAGCCGTCAGCCGTGCTTGCCATGCCGACGGCTGCTTGCGCATTGCCGCTGGCGAGGTGCGTACTATCTGCGACACTACTCATGTATCACTCATAACTCTCGCTTATCATGATTAAGGAAACTAAATACAATGGCTTTTCTGCCGTCCCTGCCGACTACGAATGTCCCGACGGCGACCTCTCGCTCTCCCTCGGTGTCATTCCCGAGGACGGAGCCTTGAAACCTATTCTTGCTCCAGCTGTCAAGTTCAAACTTGGCGAGGGCGAGGAGATAGTGTTTATTCACAAGACTTCTGGTTACGAGCATTATATCACACGGAATGGCACATCATATACATGGTTTGACAAGACTACTCCAGGTACGAGAGAAAACATTGGTGTTGTAAATGGCTGCATAAATGTCACCTCAGTAGGAAATACGCTTATATTCCTCACTGAGACAGGTGTGCAATATTATCTATGGAAAGGTGGATTCATCGGCTATCTCTACTTAGGCTCAAAGATACCAGAGTGTCCGCTGGCATTTGGCTTGCAAGGCGAATTGGTGCGCACAGATGAATTCACCATCAATTTCAATGGCATAAGTGAAGGCGACATTTTTAAGGAGTTCTCCGATGATAACAAGACTAAGGTTACAGACCAAGTTCTGGCAAAGGTGAATAAGTTCATCGCAGAGGAAAGCACTAACAAAGGACGCTTCATTTATCCTTTCTTCATTCGCTATGCTTATCGTCTCTATGATGGTTCGCTTACGATGCACTCTGCACCCATTCTCATGATTGCATCTTCCGACTTGTCGCCACAAGTTTTCTGGAACCACATCCGTGGAAAAGGCTCATACAAGGAGGCTACAATGCGTGTTGTCGCAATGGTTCACAAATTGGACTATGCAGTTATCGAGCAATCGTATATCAACAACCTTTCCAACTGGAAGGACATTGTGCGCTCTGTTGACATATTCTGTTCCAAACCGATATACACCTACGACCAGAATGGTAAATGTGAACGTTTTGCTGCATCCTCTGAAATAGACTCATATTGTGTGTGTAAGCACACTAACCAAGCAGCCTCAACCAATACCTATCCTTTGCGCTATCAGAAGCATACATTCAATAAACTCTATGCTTTCACTTATGACCCGACAAATTTCACATATCCTGCTGGACGTTTGATATTGCCTCGTAGGTCGGTTGATGCTGTAAAAGAGGACATCAAATCCACATCGCAATTCTATATGCTGGAGAGTATAAAGATTGAGGCTCTGACTACTTCACGCACGTTGCTCGACATCGAAGAGGATTATCTTCAGTCACTCGTCACGCGCGAGGTAATGACAGATGATTATGACAGTCACGACACAATTGTTCCTCGCTATGCTTTCGCGTACAACTCTCGCCTCAATATTGCGAACATAAAGAAAATGTTGTTTTCTGGCTATAACGCGGCATCTGTATTTTGTTATACAGATGGATATGTCGGCAATTGGAATGATGAGTACATTACCCCTACATACTTTGACGACAAGGCTGCCTATTCTATATACATTTACATCAAGCAGGACGGCAGGGATATTATTGTGAAAGGGGATGCATATCAATTGGGCAACTATGATGCTCCAATGTTGTTCATATACTATCCTAATGTCAATGCCTACAAGGCTGTCATTGTAAAGTGGCACGTTTTTGGTTCACCATACGAGGTGCAGCTCGAGCAGCATGGTTTCCTTAATGGTTCATTCTATTTTGGAGGTTGGGACAATCCAGAACAGAAAGGTACAACTCCTACCGTATCGAGCATTTCCGACCGCACAATAGATGTCCCAAATAAAATCTACACTTCCGAGGTGGGCAATCCTTTCTATTTCCCCGTCCTCGGCATCAACTCCGTGGGTACAGGCGAGATAAAGGGCATATGTTCTGCTGTCAAGGCTCTCTCGCAGGGACAGTTCGGTCAGTTCCCTCTCTACGCTTTCACCACTGAGGGTGTTTGGGCGTTGGAGGTCAGCAGCACTGGCACTTATTCTGCCAAACAGCCTGTTACGCGCGATGTCTGCATCAATTCTAAAAGCATCACGCAGACCGACTCTGCCGTACTCTTTGCCACCGACCGGGGCATCATGCAAATCAGCGGTTCCACTACACAGTGTCTCACCGATACTATCGACACCGACTCGCCGTTCAGCCTTTCATCGCTGCCGGGCTTCGACTTTGTGCTTACCGAATACAACCGACAGGCACCAGCCGACGACAAGTTGTTAATGGAGAAGATAACCGTTGCCCCGTTCCGTACGTTTCTTGCCAATTGTCGCATGATTTACGACTACACCCACCAGCGCATTGTTGTATATAACCCCAATTACAGCTATGCCTATGTCTTTTCCATCGACTCCAGACAATGGGGTATGATGCGCTCCGACATTCAGTCCAATATTAACTCTTATCCCGACGCTCTTGCTATGGACACTCACGGCAATCTTGTCGATTTCTCTTCATCCTCTGCCGATGGCTCTTTGGCTCTTGTTGTAACGCGTCCTTTCAAGTTTGGTCAGCCCGACTTGCACAAGACTATCGACACCATTATTCAGCGAGGCACATTCCATACTGGTCATGTGTCGCAGTTGCTTTACGGCTCCAACAATCTCTATTCATGGCACGTTGTATGGAGCAGCCGCGACCATTTCTTGCGCGGCTTCCGTGGCACACCCTACAAGTATTTCCGTCTTGTCCTCGTCTGCAATCTCCAGAAAGACGAGCGCATCTATGGTTTTACAACTTCCTACACACCACGGCTAACCAACCGCCCACGCTGACGCAATAATAAAGGAGGATATGTTAATTTTCACTTTAACACATCCTCCTTTATTAAAGGCGTAGAAAGGCTTAGTAAGCACTCCCTCAAAAAGGTTTCAGCTTCCGTCTCACATATCGCATCCTCGAGAGCAATGCCGACTGTATTTTCTGCTTTATCCTTTGCAGCTTGTCGTCCCACACAGGCGCACTCTGCACGCTCGTCATGCTCAGCCAGTCCTGCAACACACGGCACACCATGTATTCGTGTATCGACTGCACAAGCAACTGCATCGTTGTCCGGGCGAATGTTGCTGGCACCGTCATTTCTATCTCGTATGTGTCTGGTATTTCAAGCGTGTCATCCATTACTTCATCTTCGCCAAGTGCTTTCTTGGTGTAAGGATAAAGCATTTCCACACATTCCGTATGTGCGAGGTTTAGCACACGCGTTACTCTGTCCACGTTGCCGTCTTCCACGATGTCCTTCACTTGGTGGGCTATGTGTTCGGCATCGTCGCCCAGCAAGTCTCCCTCTACAAAGGCATAGTTGCCTATGTCGTAAAGCAGTTGTTCTCTACGGAACACCAGTTTCACATTCTTCTTGTCTTCGCAACAACAATTCATGCCTCGCCCTCCGCTTTAGTATTGTGGACGTGTCGGCCTACTACGCTTGTATAGCGCACGTTTCACAACCTCAAGGCTCGCTGCTCCGTGGTCCACATAGTCCTTTGCATCGTTCTTGTTGGTTATCGTGAACCATTCCGCCAAGGCGTTGTCCACCAAGTAGGCGTGTATGCCGTTGCCCAGCGAGTCTGCCGACGCATTGTTGAAATTGCTGGGCAGCTTGAACTCCAAGGTTAGCTGTCCGTCCGTGTCTATCGCTGTCTGTAGCTTGTTGCCAGTGGTGTCCGTGTCTTCGTTCAGATATTCGCCGAGCAAACTTTTTAGCGTCGAGAACGCATTGGCAAGCGAACGGCGCAACTGATACGAATTCTCCTCGTCCTCGCTTGCCTTCATCTTCGATGCTTCCTCGTAGTTTGTGCCAGCCGCCTCGCGTGCCTCGCCCGTAAGATAGGCTTTGTTCATGATGTCAAACATCAGCTCCTTCACCTCTAAGGTTACAGTGAGTGTCTTCTTGCTTTCTGCCATAGTTGTTTATTCTTTTGTTTGTAATTCTGTTTCTTCGCTGATAATGGGTGGGCGTGGAGTTTTGCTTGGCCTAGGCGTGTAGGTCGGGCGTGTAGGTCGTTTTTTGTACAAGGCTTTCTTCCTCACACCTACAAGTAGCTCCTGTGCCGCCGTGCCGTAGTCTCCTGCTTCTTTCTTGTTGGTAAAGGCAAACCATTTGGCGGTAATGTTCATCACAAAGAAGCTGAACAGCTCTTTCTCCATGCTTCCTTGTAGCACATCGTCAAACGATTTCGACAACTCCAAACTCACCGTGTAGCCGTCATCGGTTTCCCCCTCGTCTGCCAAGAACTTCTTCATGGCCTCGCACACTGCCACTTGACTCTCACTCCAGAAGCGTTCAAGCATTTCTCGGTCGGCATCGGTTGTGAAAATGCGTTCGTAGGCACCCTCGTCTTCGGTCATTTTACTGCCCGAGTAGGCAGATGTCTTTGCCACCTCCTCCAGTACCTCATTCTTCTTTACATTCAGTTCTATTTCCATAGCTTACCTTCTTTTGCCAAACGAAACGATGTTATACTGCACGCCAATGCCTATATACGGCTGCGCTCCATGAGCCGTCACGCCGTACCCGGCACTCACGCCCAGTCCCCAACGCCGTGGCTTCTGCCTTAACGTGTTCGTGATGGTCACCGTCTCATGCCGTGGATACACATAGATGCTGTCAAGCGTAGGATTGTAGCCGCTCACCCATGCCGTGTAGGTGCTGTCCCCATACCACTTCTGCGTGATGGGTAGCTCAACAGTAACGCTGTCTGTAACTCTGCCCACACTATCCACAGGCTTAGTAAGGCTTAGTGAGGCATAGTAAGGCTTATCGTCACTGGTAGGCAGCTTCACCCTCTCATACCTCACCACCACACTGTCCTTTGCCACAGGCTTATAGTATGGAATGGTGTCAATCACCGTTACTTTTGTCGTGTCCGTTTCTCTTGGCATCGTTTTTACCACGAAACGATGCCAAGAAACGCAACCTAACATCCATATTAAAAACCAGATGCCCCAAAATATAATCTTCTTACCCATAGTAGTCCTTGATAAATTCCACAATAGCGTTCACATGAGTGGCAGTCACTTTCTCCTTGCCCTCCTCGCTCAGCAGCAGTTCCACGTCTTCCTTGTTGTCTTGAAACAGGTTCTCCGTCAGCACTGCCGGGCAAGCGGTGTCCCTGCAAATGGCAAGGTTCTGCGCGATGTATGGTGCCGCTGGCACACTGCGGTTGCCTTTCAGCCCCTGCTGTATGGCTTCGTTCCACAGATACTGCGCCAGCATCTTGCTCTTGCTCGATGCGTTCAGCCCCACATGGGCAGAGAAGCCGCGTGCCACTTGCCACTTGCCGTCGGCTCCTGCCGCATTGTTGTGTATGCTCACTAATAGCACGTTCTTCGTTCCCACCTGCTTGCAGATGTCGTTCACTCGTTTGCAGCGCACCGACAAGGGAATGTCTGTCTCTTCCACCACGATGCGCTGTGCGTCGTAGCCCTTGCACTTCAAGCATTTCTCCACGCGCCGTGCTATCTCTCTTGCGTAGGCGTATTCCCGCAGCCGCTTGTCGGGGCTGCACTTGCCGGGCGTGTTCTCGCCGTGGCCGTTGTCAATCAGTATTTTTACCATCTTCTTCGTCTTTTAGTTTGTCGAGGTTCACGTCAAAGTGTCTCGCTGTCTTGTCCACCATTATCTGCTGCAGCAGCTTCCAGAAGCGGTGCTCTGCCTCCGGGCGGCAACTGCTCTCGTTCTCCAGTATCGACCATGCTTGCTCGAAGCATATCACACCTGTCAACACGTATGATAGCGGCACCTGCATGTGGATGAACACCCAGTGTTCTGCCAAGTATGCCAGTATGATGAGCCACAGCCTTTTCGGTATCGTCTGCTTCACCACCTTGCCAAAGGCAAAGCTCGTAAACTTGGCTTTCTCCCGGCTCGTCTTGTCGGGGTATACCTCATGCACGCGCTTGTCCAGTTTGAAAGCGGTCCATGCGTCATATAGTATGAAGATGATGGCCACCACTATCAGTGGGAATGTGGGTCTGAACTCTGCCACAATCCAGCCTACCATGCCGCCCACCACCATTGCGCCTGTCTTCCATAGCTTGAATACTATTCCCATACGCTCGCTCTGATTAGTCGTCCCACAACCACTCCGGCCAACGTGCAGCCGAAGTCTATCCAGTCCCACTCACCGCCCCACAACTTGTCTTTCAGTTCCAAGGCTCCTGCCACACCTGCCCCGGCATACGCTGCGCAATAGGAGCTGTCAGCACCCAAGCCTATCAACATGCCGCCGACAATATGCTTGCTTCTGTTGCTCTCTCTGAGCCATTTGATAATCTTCTTCATATCCTTTATGTTTTGAATTTGTCCCAGTCTATGTTGTCTTTTTCTTTCCAACCCTCCTGCCACATTTGTAAAACATGAACTGTAACGGCATCTGAAAATTTGGCAAATGCTGTCCTGTCCTCAAAGGTCATGTACACGGCATTGCCCTCTGTGGTTTCGTTCACTTTTAGCCTAAGCGGATATTCTACGCTCTCACTTCGCCTTATGGCAGTAAAATTCAGTTGGTTTTCTTTGGATAGCCAAATAGATTGTCCATTCCACTCAAAGTCACGCTCTATCTTTTCTTCTGTGGCTGCATTGATAGTGTCGAGTATAAGTTGCTTTACCTCGGATAGGCTCGGCTTTCGTGTGAAAGTGTGGCGATATTCCCATCCTCTTTCACTCGTTTCATCGTCCTTTCCGAAGCCATAGAATAAAATCCATTTCTCACGGCCTGTCTGGTCTATGCAGTCGTGCCGTTCTGTTGCTCCGTAAATCTTTTCCATTGATTTTTATGATTTACGGCAAAAGTAAAAGATAACGTGTGGATTGGCACGTTATCTTTTTACGTTCATTACTTACTTTCTAAGTAAAGTTATACTTTCTCTTGTTTCCGTCAAACTGTTCGCACTTGATGACAGTCTCAAACGGAAAGCCGTCCTCGATGTCGCTTATCTGGTCGAGGATGCCTTTCATCTCGTCCGATGCGGTGAAAAACTTGCCCCATTCCTGCGTCACAGGGTTCTTGAACGACACCAAGTAGCGGTCTTCGCCAAACTTTGTGTCCAGTGTCTCGTAATCGTGGATTTCAATCGTGATGTTCACGATGTCTCCCAAGCGTGTCACCTTGCCCGGAAAACGTTTCTTGCCGTCCGCAGGGGTATAGGTCACGCCCATTTCAGAAAATTTCTTCATTCTTTTACCTGTTAAAATGTAATATAAATGTTTGCAGTCTGCATGACATGCCATTCCTTTGAACGAGCCTATAATTTGTTGTCTTCGCTTTCTCGACTTTATCTTTGCGAGTTTCCTTGCAGCATTTACTTTTGTACGCTTGCGTATTCGTGAGTGGTCACCGTAATCAATATACCCCAGTGCGTCCATTCCTGCGCTCACTGGGGCTACCTTCTCGCTCGTCTTGATTATCAAATTGTAGGGTTTACTTAGTCTGTGCAGTGTGTCCCTGTGTTTCCACAACTCTTTTTTATTGTCTCCATATATGTATATGTCGTCACAAAAGCGGTTGTAATTATCCTTTCCACATTCCTCTATCATGGCATGGTCAATGTCATTGTGATACAGGTTGCCGAAGAACTGTGAGGAGCGTAGTCCCTTGCTGATGCCTACGTTGCCATCCGGGTGCAACACCTTCACAAAGTCTATTAGAATAGGGAGTAATATCGGGTCGGCAATATACTGCTTGATGATGTCTATCATCTTGTCGTGCAGTATGTGGTCATAATATCCTTTATAGTCGCTTTGATAATAATATATAAGGTCGGGGTTCTCGGCTCTAACTTCCTGCATCTTGTGGAATAGTCCGTGTGGGCCGCGTCCTTCTATCGAAGCTGCCGTGTTTTCAATTAGCAATGGCGAAAGGTGTTTTTCCACAATCTCCATGATGGCATTGCAGCCTATACGTTTCACAACAGGAGGTGCTTGAACCATTCTTCTCTTCGGACCATCGTCCACTTCAAACGAGGATAAACGAACAACGCGGAAAGTTCCATTACCTATTTGTTCTTTCAACTCGGCAATAATTTCTTTCTTGCGTCTCATATAGCGCACCATGCGTGGAGTACATTCCACACCATCTATAACAACTGTCTCCCTCCATTTTATTCCGCTTCGCGTGTCTGCGTTATGAAGGTTCGACATGACACGCTTGAACGAGCGTTCCATGTTTTCGTCCGAAATAATTTCCGGGATGAGGTTATATAAAGGAAAACAGATAGAAGTCGGTGCTTCTACCTGTCCTAACAAGTCTTCCAATGTGTTGACAGCCTTCCTGTCCTGTGGGGAGATACTTGCGCACTCCCCACATGTGGTTAATGTCGTGTTCCGGCTTTCCATAATTCGTTTATCATGCTGTTGCCGAGGCTCTAATCCCTCGGAGTTTGTTTGCGGCAATCCTCGTGCCACGTCAGAGTCCCCCGATTAAGTACCACTTAGAATTTCAGCCGACCGCCGTAGTTCGTGTTCGAGTTCGAAGAAGCGTTGTTCGCGTTCGCATAAGCGAGACCGCTGTTCGCATTCGAGTTGTTGCCAGACCGCAGAACACCGCGGCGCGTGGGATTTTCTGCCTTTTGTTTCTTGTTATACTATCGGACGCACAATGTCCACTTTTAGTCCCAAAGCGTCAATGATGCGGAAAAACATTCCCACACCAGGCTCTATCACACCTTTCTCTATGCGTGATATGTAGGTCTTGTCCGTACCGACTTTCTTTGCGAGGTCAGATTGGGTCATGTGCTCCTGCTTACGGGCATCATAGATAATCTGTCCCACGCAATAGTTGGTGGCTTCTTTTCTGAAAGCCTCTCTTTCCGCAGTTCCTACTGCTCCATACTTGGCGTCAAGAATGGCATCAAAACTGCTAATGTCATTTCTTTCCTGCATAATATTCCTTTTTAAGTTCAAGTGCTCTGTCTATCTCTTTGGAGGGTGTCTTCTGGGTTTTCTTCTGAAAGCCGTTGAAGAGCATCACGATGTTGCCCTCGTCGAAAATGAAGAACGCTCGATATATATTACCATTGTAGGAGGCTCTTATTTCATAGAGACCATCCTTTATGTACTTTACAAATTTTTCGCTCACTCTGTCCTGCATCTTCAGCACATCAAGCACATAGTCTATCTTCTTCTGCGCTCCTGCTTCCAAGGCGCGGTAGAACGTGAGGAAATAATCTTTGTAAACCAGTATTCTCCGTTCTGAGTTCATGGTGCAAAGGTAATACAAAAAGTTGATATATCATACAACTTTTACTTTTATTTTGCAGAGCCTATAAAAAATCTCGCTGACGCGAGATAAAAAGGGAGAGGGAGCAGCCTCCTTTCGTCGGCTCTCCCTCTGACGCTTTTTTCGAGCTTTCGCTTTCCGCTTAGTCAACAATCACGAATTTTCCGCGGAAGGCCAGCCGACCGCCGTAGTACGCGTACGAGTACGAAGAAGCGTAGTACGCGATCGCATAAGCGAGACCGCCGTTCGCATTCGAGTTGTTGCCAGACCGCAGAACACCGCGGCCTCTGCTGCCGGGGAACCATAGTCCTGCCGCATAGTGGGTCGTGTATTTGCTGGTGTCGGTCTGATGCACCTTGCTGGGCAATATGTCGCACTTGGCTCCATGCACCACTCTCACCACGCAGTTGCCGCCACTGGTAACACTCTGCACCATGCGCTCTGTCTTCTTTATAGGGTCGTAGATGTGGAACACATAGTCCACAGGGTCATCGCTTGTCTCCACGCATCTGTTCTTGTAGAACTCGGTGTAGCTCTTCACGTTTCCTGCTATGTAGTCCATCCACTCCGAGTCACAGCCCACATAGTGCTTCAAGCCCATGATTGAGTTCATCGCATTGCCCACATAGGCGGTGTCGGCCATGCCTATGTCGTCGCGGCTGTTCAGTATCGCATCATGCGCTCCGTTGCCCACAACGGCTTGCTCGTTGGTCGTGCCGTGCGTTGCCCACCACAGGTTGCTTATCTCCTTGTGCATCTCGTAGTCTTGCAACTGATAACCCTCGCCACGCATACGGCAGCAGTTCTGGAAGTCCTTGTCGGTGAAGTGCAACGTGCCGTTAGGCATCTCCGTCGGGTTGCCCTCGCTGTCGTATGCCCATTCGTTTGAGGTCTGCGATGTTCCGTCGCCTTTCTTCGAACGCACCGCTCCCGATATGCTTCGGGGGCGTTTCAGTCCGTCTATGGTTATGGGGTACGTTCCAACGAGGCTGTCCACATCGCCCACGGTATGCTCCGTCCATTCGGGTTCTATGGCTTCCAAACTCTCGCTGTCAACGGCAAGACACATGGTGTCTTCGATGTCGCGATACGATGTGAAGTACATCCACTTGGCACCGTTCGGCACATCACAGAACACATATTTGCCTATGGTGAAGTCAAAGTAGGTGTGGCTCACCATCATGATGAACTTGCCTACTATCTTTCCGCTCGCATCGGTGAACACGGCTCCGAGCCTTGCATGGTTCAGTCCAGGCCACCTCACTTGCTTCATGCCTTCCACGTCCATGCGGTAGGCATTCACGTTGGCGGCTGTCGTGATGATGTTGTCGCCGATGGTCTCGCCCTCCTGCGCCTCGTCTGCATAGATGCCTGTATTCTCGGCATAGAGCAATTCCGAAAGCATTGCTTCTTTCTTCTTGCCTACGGTGGTCAGCGGCTCGTTGTCGGTCATTGAGTGGAAGATATACTTTACTTGGTTCTTGTAGTCGTTCACACCTTTGTACCAGAAGTGGGGCAAATGGTGGAAGATGTCGAAGCCTTCTCCTGCGCTGTCGCCCACATCAAAGGTTTCGCCGTTAATGAGGCGGTTGAAGTCGGTGTCGCTCAGTTGTCTGCCTTCCATCTGTTTCAACTTACTGTTGTAGGTACACTTGTAGGCATGGGTGTTCTGCACGATTTTCAGTGTGTGTCCGCTTGCCACGAATGTCTTGTCGTAGTCGGCACCTGTCTCGTTCTCGGGATTGCTGTATTTCTCGCAGAAGTCGCCGCTCACTACATCGTCTATCTTCACCATGGAGAACTGCGAGTTGATGACGGTCAGTCTGGGGAAGTACGTTTGCAGGGCTTTCACCTCTTCATCTTCCACCAACTCTGTCAATATCCAGCGGCCCAACAGTCCACTACACTGGCCGCTCTCATCGTAGGTTGCTCCGTTGGCATCTATTCCCACGGCTCCGCTATTCTTGATAGCGCGCAGCATCTCCACACTTGCCGTGGCATTGATGCCGGGTATGCGCACACTCTTCAACGCTCCTGCCGTGGTTATCTGCCGCAGCAAGGTCATGGTGTCTATCTTCGGACATTCGTCCAAGAACATCTTCGTCACCTTGCTCATGCCGCCCTCAATGGTCAGTCCGCCGGGATAGGTCAGCCGTGGCAGGTTCTTGAAGTAGAGTGTGGTCATAGTACCGGGCAACTGTAGCGTTTCTATCGGGGCGGTCTCTGCCAAGTCAATGCTCGCAAGTTGCGAACCGCTCGCCAGCACCTCGGTCAGTCGTGGACAGTACGAGGCTATGATGCTCGTTATCTTCGTGTTCCGCACGTCTATGCGCTTCAAGAAACTCTTATTGCCCATGTTCAGCTGGGTGATGGCTCCGCTGCCTTCTTCTGGTGTGTAGTCCTCACCGCCGATGATTATCTCCTGCAGCAGGTCGCAGTTGCTGAAGTCCCAGCCCTCTGCCTTTGGTGTGCAGCCGCTCACGTCAAGGCTGGCAAGGTATTTCGCACCAAACACATAGAGCATCGTTCCCGAGCCTGTGGCGGTCATGCCGCTCTTCAGCGTATAGCTTTCTCCTGCTTTGAGGTAACAGCTGTCCACACAAGCGTCTGCACGGTCCACACCCAGTCCGAAGAATGCGTCCTGCGCTGCCGTTATCTTGATGCTGATGTCTGTACCTACGGCACGCATCTTGAATGGGTTGGTGTACAGCTCGCCCACTTGGTAGAAACCGTCACGATAGGCAAAACGCTTCTCAAACGTTACGGGCAGGTCTTCATACCTCAGTCCGTGTACGGCATAGTAGTAGTTGGCTCCTGCCTTGGAGCTCTCGATATACTTGCGCTCGTTGTCAAACGAACTGGTTATCTTCGCCCACTTGTCTATGCGGTCGGTTATCCACAGCTTCTTGCAGCCGTCTGGCGAGAATATCTTGATGCCGTCTGCCTCTGCCGTGCGCATATCCTGCGCCACATCGTGCAGTGTTGCTGTGGTGCTGCCCTTGTCGTCAAGCCAGAACTTGTCTCCTGCATACGCTTGCTGGAACATCACCGAGTTCCAGCCTTGGTAGTAGTGCTTGGGGTCTGCCTTGCTGTCCAAGTCCCAAGGTATGGTTACACCGCAGTCGTTGTCCGAGAGCCACACGCAGTCACCATCATACCAGTGGTTGAAGTAGGCGCGTACCAGTCCGTTGGTGTCGAGGTAGAACGTTATCATCATGTTCTTGCTTCGCTGGTCAACGGCAAGCACATAGTCGCTGCCCACCACATACGACAATGTGGATTTCACGTTGCCCCATTCGTGCAGCTCTTCGCAGAACTTCTTCAGACGGTTCTCCTTGGTTCCTGCCACGGTCTTGCCGTGAATGGTGATGTCGCCGTCTGCCTCTGTGCGGTCTTGCGAGCAGTCTTGCGTCCACCGCAGCCACTTGTACAGATTGTATGGCACTTTCTTGCCTTGCGCATACAGGTCGTTCAAGTCGTCATCGTCTGGGTAGCGGCTTTCGTAGTAGCTCAGCCAGATAGGTTTGCTTGTGGCAGGGTCGAGCCGCATCATGTCTTCGATGCCGTTCACGCCTTGCAGCCAGCACAGACTGTCATACTTCAAGTACTCGAAGCACTCCACAGGGTTCAGCACTCTGCCCGTAACCGTCCATTTCTTCACGCTCTGGTCATACTGCATCTTGCCTGTGGTGTCTTTCCACTTGCCGCCTGTGTACTTCACATACTTGTAGTCGTTGGTCAAGTACACCGTTCCCCAGTCATAGTTCTTCACATCATCGGCAATGACTTCGGCAAGACTCTTGTCCACTTCGGTCGGGTCGGCGGTGGCATCACATTCTGCCATTTTTCCCGTACCGTCATTCTCCAGGAAGATGTGCTTCTCGCCGCAGTACTCCGAGAGCATGTAGATGTTCGAGGCTATGAGTTCGTTACTCTTGGCAAGGGTCTGTACCTTGAAGATGTTGATGTCTTGGCCTTTCTCTGCCACGAGTTCCTTGAAGTCGCCATAGTTCAAGCAATCTCCGTTGTAGCCGCTCACTTTCTCGAAGCCGAAGAAAGAGGGGTTGCCCTTGTCCACGTTGAAGTTGGCCTTGGCATGGAAGTAGGCGTAGGTCTCGTTGGTGGCATCCACGCTCTGCTGGTCGGTGCGGAACAGGGCGCACGTCACGCTGTCGATGCTGGTGTTCATCGTGCCTTCGCCGTTGTAGGCGTTCTGTGCAGGGGTCATATAGTCGGCTCCCATGGCGCGCTGCACCTTGTTGAACAGTTCCATCGTGGCTCCGTTGTTCGCGCCTGTCGAGTCGGAATAGTCCACCTTGATTGTTATGGTCTTTACCCACAAGCCGCCGTCTATCACCTGTATTTGGCTCTTCGCTGCCATCTTCTGTGCCGTCTTGAACTTGGCGAGTGCTGTCGGGTTGTCCTTGAAGTCCTCCTCGGTGTGGAGCATCTCAATCTTGCAGCCCTTGAACTTGCCTTTCTTGTTCTTGATTGGGCGAAGCGATGAGGTCGTGCCTTGGTTGGTGGTCGGCACTTTGTACACCTTGCAGTCCTGCCATGGGCGGTCGGGAAAACGGATTACCCAGTCAAAGTAGGCTTTGGTCTTCTTGTCGCCGTCCAGCTTGTCAAGGTAGCCGGGGTAGCTCTGCTCTATGTCGGGGGTGTCGGCGTTCTTCAGCAGCGTCACGCAGCACAGTCCTGCGTTCATGCATGCTTGCAGTGTGGGGCGGTCTTTGGTTGTTCCCTCTGCCGTCTGCGATGCCATCACTTGGTTCTTCTCGTATTCGGTCAGCATGGCGGTGGTGTCTTTCTGTCCTACGAGGTAGTTGTTGAACGCTTGGCGGTAGTTGTAGTAGGTCGCCCATGCCGTGAGGCGGTACAGGTAGATGTCGGCTTTTGTGCCGTCAAAGAGCATCGTCATGTCGTTGTGCGCGAAGCGTCCTGCATTGTAGTAGGTGGCTGCTGCCTCGTCTCCGTTCACATATATCTTGATGCTGCCTATACCCGAGTAGGGGGCTATGCTGGTCGGCTCTATCACGATGTCAAAGCGGGTCTCCTTGTCGGTCGCATACAGGGCTACGGCGGTCTGCTGTGCGCCAAGGTCGTCTGGGTTGGCGGCGGTGGCTCCGTCGCAGGTGAATACAAGCTTCTCGCCTGTCACATAGAAGCCGAGCGAGTTGTCGCCAAGGCAGTCTATGAGTCTTGCCGTGCGGTCTTCCACGTTCTTCACCTTGATGGTGAAACTCAGTGCCAGTCCGTTCTGCTCGATGCTTGTGCCGGAGAATGGTTTGTAGGTGCATCGGGCTTTCATGTCCTCTGCTATGCGCAGTGCCATGCGTCCCTTGTCGTTCTCCGTTCCGTAGGTGGGTGTGCCGTAGGTGTCCTTTACAAAGCCGTTGCTGCTCCAGTTACAGTTCTCCACGTTCACCTCCACGCTGCCGTCCTTGATGCTCTTGTCGGTCTCGCCGTTGCTGCGTGAGTCCATTGTGATGTTGAACTCTCTGAGGGTGGTCACTTCTTCCACGTCTACAAGCGAACCGTCCACCACAAATGTAGCGGTCTCGCCTTGGCTGTCGCCGCACGTCACTTGCACCGACACGCTCTTCGTGCCGTCATGCACGCTCTCAAGCACTTGCTTGGTGTAGGTGTTGGTCTGCTGGCGGTAGGCTATGGCGGTGGTCTCCTTTGCTCCGTCATAGAGTATGGTGGCTTGCGGCTCATCGTTGTCGCCTACATACACGGCATAGTCTATTTCGATGTTCTCGTATAGCTTGCGCTTGCCTTGCAGCTGGTCGGTGTACCACCGCATGGCGATGATTGGGGTATTGTTCCCTGCTTCCACTACCATTATGGCGGTATGCAGGTAGTTGCCCCTCACACCGCTGCCCACATCTTCGCCATGGATGCGCAGGGGATAGGCTCCGTGCGTGAGTGCTTCTGTCAAGCAGCTCTTTGGATCCACGGTGATGCTATGCGAGTAGGTGTCAAGTATGGTCTGCTCGCCGAGGGTCTTCCACTCGCCGTTCATGTATATCTCGGTAATAACCTTGATGCCCTTGTCCGAAGCGTTGTTGGCAAACTTGTACATCGGTATGCTCTTGGCGGCTCCGCCTACGGCAAGCGAGGTGCTGCTGGTGTAGTTCAGTGTCTGCACACTGCTGATGGTCACGTCCACACCGCTCACGTTGATGTTGCGGCTTCCCGTGTTTCCTGCATCGTCGTAGGCTATGAGTTGGAACCTCTTTGTTGTGGCGGTCACGAAGTAGCTGCTCACGTCCATCTCGAAGTCGTAGGTGTCTCCGCTGGCTGACGAGGCGCGGTTGAACATGAAAGTCTCCAAGGTCTGTCCCGTGTCGCGGTCTTTCAGAACCACCTTTTCTATCATGTTGCTCAGCTCGTTGTTGCCTTGCGTGGTGATGCTTCGCACGGCGGCTTTCATCACCACGCTGCCTCCTGCCTTGGCATAGAGCGGACTTTGCTCAAACTGTATGCTCACAATGGTGCCTGTGCTCTCTCCGCCACCGCCGCCTACGGCAAACTGCACCTCATCGCCCACGGCTTCATGCTCGGCGTTCTCCAGCTGGAGTTTCACCACACCTTGGGTTTCGGTGTCGATGCGCAGGTTGTTGGGTATGTTGGTGTATGCGCCGCCTGTCGAGAAGGCTTCCTTGCCGTCTTTCTCTGGGGTGTCCGAGGTGGGTACGGCATTGTTGCCGCCTCCGCCAAACTCCACCCACGGCTTCAAGTCGGCTGGGTTGATGTCTTCTACGTTGCGTGTGAATTGGTAGGCTTCCCATTTGGGCGAGCCGTTGCTGGTCACGTCTGCAGTCTTGTAGGTCAGCACAACACCTGCTTTCGTATACGACAGTCCGCTCTCTTTCTCCTTGTCGAGCACGGCTTTTATGGCGGTAGAAAGGGTGTATTCAGTATCATCGCAGATGTCATTTACATTCACCGTGTTGCCTATGGCACTGCCGTTCGAGCCGAAGTCAGTCCAGTTGGCCTCGGTTTTCCAATCTGTTTCTGTTTTCTTGCCGTAGTTCGTCCACTGCTTGTTTTGTATGCCTGTTTCTGAAAGGAATGATAGAACAATACCGGGCTTCATATAGCGCACGCTGTTCTCCAAATCGAAGATTTTTTCAAGCACAACTGATAGTGTCACCTCCCTTTCGCCCAACGATAGCAGGTTATTAGCATTGATTGTGTTGCGACATAGTAGTTCTGTGTAGGTATTTTCTATCAGTTGACGGTTGATGTCAGCTGTACTCTCCACCTCGTTCATACGTTCCTGAATGTCGGCTCCTTCATTACCAGGAAATGCGGTGCCGCTGGTATGACCGAGCGCAAGGTCTGAACCGATTACGGCAAGTTTTGTCCCTGCCCAGCGGTAGGTCTTGTTCGTGCTCACGTCCATGAATATCTTGCCGCTGTGGGGCACACGGCCGTTCATGGTGGCTTCACCGTACAAGTCACCATCGAGCCAATTGTTGTAGTAAGTGATAGTCGGACGTAAGTCAAATTCAGACTCTGATGGCTTGGAATATTTCAGTAAGAAAGTGTTGGTTGTCTTGTTATAAGCAACCGAGCAGTTTTCATCATCTGATTTTTTAGATACAGAAGACATCTGCGCTGTTACATCACTTACGATGCAGCCAAATTCCAAGGCATCGTCCACATAACTTGGCAGATACTGCGATGCCACCTGTCCGTTTTCGTCCAGCGGTGCAAGTCCTCCTGCCGCTCCTTTGGTGTCCTTGAACGTGTCGAGGTCGCTCTGCACGGCTGCTACACCCTTGGCAAGTTCTGTCTTGTTGTCGCTGACGGTCTTTTTCAGAGTGGTGATGTCGGTCTGTGCCGTACTCATCTGACTACTCAGCGTGTTCAGTGTGTTGGCGTGGGAGGTCTGTGTGCTGCGTAGGCTCTTGATGTCTTCCTTGTTCTGGTTCACATCCACCTTTATGGCTTCAAGGTCGGCTGTCATTTCCTCCACGGCTTCCATGTACTCGGTACTGTCCACCGTAGGGTTGCCTTTCAGCAGCGGGTTGCCGCTACTGTCCACCTGCGCCACCCATGTGCCGCCGTCGGCCACATACAGCTGTCCCAAATGGTCTGACGATGCGCTGCCCTCCACGGTCACCAACGCCCACCAACCCTCATGCGGATTGGGGTACGCTTCCCTCAGCTGCTGGGCGGTCTTGAACAATCCCTTGTTCGGGCCTTTGATGTTCTTGGCCTCCAGCCAGCCCTCCACGGTCAGGTTATGGCCCACCTTCATCGAGCCGCGCACAGTGGCCTTGCCGCCTACATTCGCGTCCCTGCTGATGGCCACATCGCCGTCTATCTGTTTTGTAGGTATTGAACTGCTCATATCAATGCGTTTTTACTTTGTTCTGTCATGATTGCCGCCTTGTCGCTGTCGCCGAAAGTGACGAGAGCCAACGCTGCGGTCATATACACGATTGAGGTATAGCACCGCTCCGAGAGGTCTATGCCCTCGTCTTCGTCTATGGTTGGATAGGGTAGATACAGTGCTTTGCTTACGGTGGCTTCCTCGTTATTGCATGAGTAAAACTCCAGTGCCTTGCCCTCTGGTCTTATGATTATGGCGCACACCGGACGCTGCACATTGCCACGCAGTCCCTTGTAACGGCTGCGCTGCAACGCATACGCTGCGTCTGTCGGTGCTATAGCTTCATACACAGGTCGTTCCCAGTCGCTCATCTCAAACACTACGAGGCGCATGAAATCATCTGGCAGCAATGTCCAGCCACTGCCGTCCTTTGTCCAGTATATGCTGTCGCCAAAGTTATGGCCTCCTTCAAGCAGATGTGTTGGCGCACCGCTTTCCACACGCTGCACGGCATACACTATCTTGCTTCTGATGATGTCTTCTATCGACAGGGTATCTATGTCGCCTTCGTTCAGTAGCGACTCCGACACCATGTTCTGGTCTAAGCAGATGCGTACATCTTTTACTATGTCCTCAATCTTCTTTATCATGACGGTTAGTCTTTTAATACAAACTCATAGCCATTAGCGGCTGCTGTCGCTATAATGGCTTTCTGCGAGCGAAGCTGCGAACGGCTCACATCGGTATTCTCGGCAAGCCAGTCTTTGGCAGAGTCCCAGTCGGTCACTTCTATCTGGGTCAAACCGCCCTCACTTTCTTCGCTTGCTGTATTCTCGTCCGCGTTCTCTTCTTCAGGCTCCGCATCGGGGTCGTAGGTTTCTATCAGCTTGAACATTTTGCCATACTTGTAGTGTCGCTCCAGTCCTCGCTGAATGTCCTCGTTTGCTGTTCTGTACAGGCTTGTGCCGTCGCTCTGTGGGGTGAAGCTGACATGCATATTTGCCTTGCTTGCCAACACAATGTTTATGCTGAGGTTGGTATTCGATTTATATAATTTCTCCATATCGAAAAGTCTTGAAAATAAAAAAGGGTGGGCAGACACCCACCCCAATAATGGTTTTGTTTATATTACGATTTTTGTTTATGCTGCCTCCGCAGTAGGAGCCTTGGCAAGACGCATACGAGCGTGTGCCTTGGCATAGCGCAGATACAGGCAGCTCACTTCCTGGATTACCACTGCGTCGGTGCGACGGATACCAGCCTTCTGCAAGTCGAGCACGTTGCGAGCCCAGCTTACATGGGTCTTCTTCGACAGATACTCGGGGTCCATGGCAAAGCCGCAGTCGCTCATACCGTTCACATCGAACAGCTCATGGTGAATGGTCAGCACTTCGCCAAAGTCGGTGTCCCAACTCTTGAACTTCAAGTTCCACACCTCTACAGTATCCTTCAAGCGGAACTTGTCGCTCTTAATCTTTGAGAACGCACTGAGCATATCGCTGCCGCAGAACAGTATCTTGCGCTTGTTGCCAATGCCTGTGCCTACAAAGAGGTCTTTGGTGATGTCAACAAGGTTCTCGTCGGTTATCACGGCGCATTTCTTCTCGGCATCCCATTCGCCTACCTCGATGTCCTTGCCGGCCATCCACCAGATACCGCCCGTAAACCATGTCAACATTCCTTCCTTGGCAACGTGCTTGATGACATTCTTCACACCGAAGAGATAGGTGTTCTCCATGGCCAAGCGCATATCGTACACACCGTCCTCTTCTATGTCTGAGAAGTTCCAGTTCACCTCCTTGGCGGCAATCTTGTCAAATGTCGACTGCTCAACCTGTATCATGAAGTTCTGGCAATACTGGGTCTCGGGCATCGGGATGTTGTTGAAGCGTCCCGTCTGAACATCAAGTTCACCGCACGCCTTGCCCATTCTCACAAGGGTGGTTCCCTTCGGAATGGCTGGCACGAAGATTGGCTGCTTGCTGGTTGAGTCCATTTCGCCATTTACGGCATACACCGTAGGCATATTGGTGGTGTTGTCCTTGCCGCATACGCAGAGAATGAGGTCTGGAGTGTTGTCGTTGTCGGACTCATATTTCTTGCCCTTGTCGTCATACACTCCCTTTACACCTACTACACGAATAGTGTCGTCCAGCGTGAACATATTCACATCCGACACTGGCAGCGAGATACTTGCGCCGCTGGTCTGCTTGGCTACTACTGCGTTGGTGGTACACTTTATTTCGCGTGTGCCTACACTGTAATACTTTACCTCGAACGAATTGCAGCTTGACGCTTTGGCATAGCGACTTATCTGGTCGATAGGTGTTGCCATTGGGCGTATCTTTACAATACGCTTGTCAACATCGCTCAGATAGAAATTGGGGTCGCCCTCGGCTCGGCCAAATGTCTCTGACGCGATACCTGCGTTGGGGTCACTACCGCCGTCGCCATTGGCTCCGGCCTCTGTCTTTCCTGCATCGGGCAGGTTGCTGGCATCAGCCATAAGCACACCGCTCGATGCTCCTGTCAAGATTGCCAACAGGGTCAGCAATCCGCACGCAAGAAATCCCTTGAGTTTCTTAAATGCTTCTTTCATTTTTGTTTGTTTATTGGTGAATAATAAAAAATTGGTTACTTGTATTTTGTGCGTCGCTCGCCGCCTCGCTCAAATATCGAGCGACTGTCAAAACCGCCTAACGCTCCGAGTTCGGGGGCTTGGCGTGGTGTGCCGCTACCGCCGTTCTTGCCGTCAAGTGATGCGGTGCCGTCACCGCGTCTGCCTTTGCGCAATTTCTCGCTTATCTTGGCGTTCTTGCCTCTCAGTTCGCCCTCCTGTCCTGCCATGTCCACATCGGCATCGTGATTGATTGCTTTCAAGGCCATACGGATGCTTTCTTCCGAGAACTTGCCGAGGATACCGTCTTTCATAATGGTGATGAGAAATTCCATTGCGGCATCAACCTCCTCATCGCTCATGCCTTCTTCGCTCTGAAGTTTCTCTACTGTGGCACGGGTTTCCTCGATGTTCTTGTTGTACTGCTCCTCGTAGTCTTTCTCTTTAGATACGCTCTCAGCGTATGCCTTGCTTGCTGCGGCAACCTCTTCCTGCTTCTCCGGGTCTTTCAACTCTTCCACGAAATCGTCGCCAAACATCTCTACCAATGCCACTGCCGGGTTCTTGCCCTGCCGCCATTCAGTGAGGAATTTAGCACTGCGAGGGTCGCTTGTAAACAGGTCGGAAAACGACTGCTCACGGTCTTTGTAACCTTGAATTTGGTTGTCGTAATCATCGTAATCGTCATTAATCTGACCGAATAAAGCCTCATCGTCGTCGAATTGCTTGTCGGGGTATTTCCCTTTCATGCGCTCCAACGCCAACTCGCGCTTTGTCTTAACTTCTTTGCTCTCAGTCATATCGTTACTTTTGGTTTGTTGTTATGCTTTTTGTCCGCAAATATAGGGGGATAAGTTCAACTTCAAAGTTTATCTTTTTACAACCGTGCTTGCTAACTTTGTAATAGCAACATCACCCAATTACCCACGGCTTAGAAAGGCTTAGAGAGGCCCAGTAAGGCTTAAATCAAATAATAAGGAAAACAAACTTTGAAGCACAAAGGAGCAAATATGGAATATGCCGAGGAGCGTCTGTCCGACCTCATGCGAACGTATGACGAGTACATCTCTTCATGCGACTATATCCGTATGCCAGAGGTATATGCCTACATCGCCAACGCTCCTGCAGCACGTTTTTATGTTTCCGACAATCGGGCCACTATTGTTGTGTCGGCAATGTTGCAGGGCAAGCAGCACATAAAGATGCGGCCACTAAAGTTTGAGATGTTTCAAGAGATTTGCCGTCGGGTGCTTTCCTTGCGAGAACTGCATCCCGAATGGTCGCTCAAGATGCTGTGTGCCGAGGTGGTGGCACAACCTGCGCCAAAGTTCTACATATCACCGGGCAGTGCAAAGATTATGGTTTGTAAAGGGAGAAGAAAATGGATAAGAGAAAAGTTGAAAAGGTTGCGGCACTTCTCATTGTAGCCGTCATCGTCATATTGGCGGCATTCGCCGTCAACCTCGATAATGCAAGACTTGGCATCCGTGCAGGGTGTGGCATCGCGCCGCGCCTTGTCTATCCATTCCTGCATGTTAGTGTATTTCATGCCGTTCTCAACGGCTGGGCTTTTCTTTCGTTGATATTCGTGTACGACATTACTTACAGAAGGCTGCTCTTGGCATACCTTTTGGCAGTATGTGTACCCGTTGATACGCTATCTTTGTTGTCATCATCTCTCGCTATACCCACGGTAGGGCTGTCGGGCATTATCTATGTTCTCTTTGGCTCTATATCTTTCGAGGTCGTGCGCAAGCGGTATTATCAGATGTGTATGGCTTCATACTTATTCATCGGCTTCTTCCTGCCCGGTACTAATGCACTCCTGCATCTGTGGTGCTATCTCTGCGGCTTCATTGTGGCTCTGCTCAACAAGCCCATTAAACGCCGCACCCTATGAAGAAAGTAGTAGCAAGAAATACCACCACGGCTCAGAAAGGCTCAGACAGTTTTAGTAAGGCTCAGCCCCAAGTCCCCACGGCTCAGAAAGGCTTAGTAAGGCCCAGTGAGGCCCAGTTCCACCAAACACTCTCCATCCTCCAAGAAAACGACCGCCGCAACGATATCGTCTATGCCCACTTCGACCCCATCACGGGCGAAGGCTCTGTAGGCGACCGCACAAAGGTCTTCATTTCCGACTTTCCTATCAAGGGGCATACGCAGTGGCTTCCCGAAAAGCTCATGCACATTCCGCTTGTTAAACAGCTTGTAGAGGCTGGCTCCATTGACAAGTTCCTTTCTGACTATATGGGTGTAGAGCCTAACCCCGACGACCGGCATAAGGTTATCCAGCAGTTTGTCAAGATACGCTGCCGTGAGGACTTTCCCTTTTGGGCGGCTCTATATGTCTATATCAAGAACAAGGGCGGTGGCGAGGATGTGCTCTTCCGGCTCACTCGTCCGCAGCGTCGCTTTGTGGCACGGCTTGAAAAGTTGCGTTTGGCTGGCAAGCCTATTCGCCTTATTCTCTTGAAGGCGCGTCAGTGGGGTGGCTCCACCACATCGCAGCTCTACATGGCATGGTTGCAGCTCCTGCACCGTGTTGGTCTCAACTCGCTTATCATCGCTCACCAAGGTGTCGGTTCTGATGAAATCAAGGATATGTTCGACCGAATGATTAAGGCTTACCCAGTGGATATGCTCTATCGACTCGGTGCTGAGTTCGACGATAACGAACCTAAACTTGTCGGTGTGGGACATTCCGGCTCTATCCACCGTGTGCCGCAGCGCAACTGCAAGATTAAAATTGGCACTGCCGAACGACCCGACTCTTGTCGTGGTGGCGACTACAACCTTGTGCATCTCTCTGAGGTGGGCATCTGGAAAGCCACCGACGGAAAGAAGCCCGAGGACATCGTGCGCTCGGCATGTTCGGGTATTCTTTACCGTCCTTACACCATGATAGTGTATGAGTCCACAGCCAACGGCACTGGCAACTTCTTCCACCGTGAGTATGTGGCGGCGAAGGAGGGCAAGTCGCAGTTCGAGGCTATGTTTGTGTCGTGGTTCGACATCGAGCAGTATTCGCTAAAGTTCGACTCTGAGCAGCAGAAGGCCGACTTTGCCGAATGGCTCTATCTCAACCGCGACAACTCCAATATCCCGTCCGACCGTGAGGAACCCGGCACTTACCTTTGGTGGCTCTGGGAACGAGGCGCAACGTTGGAGGCTATTCACTGGTACATCGCCGAGCGAAAGAAATACAACGACCACGGACAGATGGCTGCTGAGTTCCCGTCCGACGACATCGAGGCTTTCGTACATTCCGGCCAGCGTGTCTTCGACAAGTATCGTGTGGAGAAACTCCGCAAAACGTGCCGACCGCCACGCTTCATCGGCGATGTGTATGCCGACGGCGACGAGGGCAAGGCTGCTCTTGCCAACATTCGTTTCTCTGAGGACAGGCAGGGCTTGTTCTGGGTATGGGTAAAGCCCGAGATTTACGACGATGAACGAGTGCTCAACCGCTATCTCGTTGTTGTCGATGTGGGTGGACGCTCCAAGAAAGCCGACTGGTCGGTCATTGTAGTGTTCGACCGTCTGCCAATGCTCGATGGCGAGAAGCCTGTCGTTGTAGCGCAGTGGTATGGCCATATCGACATCGACCTGCTTGCATGGCGAGCAGCACAGATTGCCGCATACTACGACAATGCTTATCTCGTCATTGAGAGCAACACCTTGGAAACACACGACAAGGAGCGTGAGGTCGACGGCGACCAGTCGCAATTCATCCTCAATCAGATTAAGGACATATATCCCAATCTCTATGCTCGTCGCCAGTCCGAGGAGGACATACGCGAGGGACTGCCACGCAAGTACGGCTTCCATACCAACGTAGCTACAAAGCCAATGATTATCTCCACACTTGTCAAGGTCATTCGTGAGCGTATGTATATCGAACGTGATGAACGCTGCATCAACGAGTACATCAACTATGAACGAAAGCCCAATGGTGCCTTTGGTGCTATTGTCGGCGAACACGACGACCTCCTCATGACGCGTGCCATAGGGCTGCACATCTGCTTCTTTGAAATGGATATGCCACGCTTCGTTCCTCGACACCAGTCGCAACCACGACGCAGAAAGCACGCCGTCACTGCCGCTACCATATAGTATAATAAGTATAGCAGTGTCCCCACGGCTTAGAAAGGCTTAAACAGCCGCGCAAGTCACCACGGCTCAAAAAGGCTTAAAGAGGCCCAGTAAGGCTTAGAAAAATTGTATTATTCACCAATAAAAACAAACAGTTATGTTAAACGCATTTCAGATGCTCCGCTCTTACCTCCGCTTGCGTGAGGCTATCAAGAAAGCGGACAAGGCTCATGCCAAGGACGGCGAACGTTATTATGTCATGCCAGCCGCCAAGAGTAACAATCTTATTATCATGGACCGTTTCAACTTTCGCAAACTCAAGCAGAAGGGTTACATCACACCTAAGGCGCACGTTCGCGACCTTGTTGCCGAGTGCTTCTACTGCACTCCTTACCGTAACGGCGACGGCAAGATGCCTGTAAGCATCAGAAAACTCAAAGTGAAATCCTACTTTTCTTGGGTCGAGGCACAGCGTAAGCTCGCCAAAGCTAAAAGACGCAAAGCAAAGGAGGAAGCTAAGAATGAATAGTCGCTATGGCAACATCGACGGTGTGATGACGCTTACCAATAACCCTCTTGCCATTGACAACGCCAAAGGTACAATAGGCCGTCACGCCAAAGACAGCAAAGAACATCCCCAACGGCTTAGAAAGGCCCAGTAAGGCTTAGAAATCATCAATCAAAAAGAGCGAACAGGAAATATTCTCCCTGTTCGCTCTTTTTCTTTTATGCTGCTTGCTGTCCCTGCCCCATATACTGTTGCAAGTACTGCATCGCCTTCGGATTGGCTGTCTGTTGCACTTGTTGTTGCAACTGCGGCGACATTCCTTCTGGCACACCGCCTTGCTCTATCTGCTGCTTCTGCGACTTGATGCTCTGCAGAAGCTCGTCGGCAAACGGAAAATCGCCATGCTCCAACAGTTGCTCCACGCTGATAGCCTGTGCTTGCCATAGTTGCATCAGTATGTCGTTGCTCAGCTGACGGTAGGCTGGGGTCGTGGTGCTTTCCGTAATGCTGAGGTCAAACTCTACATCGCGTATCTTCTTCGGGTCGTAGATTATCTGTGCGCCACTCTTTCCGGCTATGTTGAATACGCGTTTGCAGCCATAGAATTGCTGCATGTTCTTCACATCCTTGTAAGCTCCGTCCTTCACAAAGTAACTGAATGCTTCCAATAGATCAAGCAACGAGGTTGTGGCATTCTGTGTCTGCTGGTTGTATAGGGCTGCACTCGTACCACTGTAGCCGGGCTTACCCTGCAACGCTCCGTTCACACCGCTGATGTCCTCAAAGAATTTCAACTGTAGGTTCAACAGCTCGCCAATGCCTATGTTCGTTGCGTTGGCGGCTATCTGGGTCGGCATCTGACCGCTCTTGCTCGGTTCAAACACTATCACGCCATTCACCTCCGACCACTGCTCGGCTATGTCATCAATGCTTGTTTCGCCAAGACAGTCGCGAGGAATAAGCAGCACTCCTTTGGCTGTGGCTCTTATCACCCAATCGTATAGCGTTATCAGTCGGTTGGTATATCGCTGCTGGTCTATCACGTCGGCTACAAATGAGTGTATCTCGCCGTCGATGAATGGGTATGCCTTGAACACGTAGGGGTGGCTTTCATGCTCAAAGGGGGTCTCGCCCTCTTTCAGTATGTCGCCAAACGGACTGAGGTAGTAAAAATACCAATAGTCGTCCATGAACCACTCGGCTCTTATCAGCGGTATTTCTTCTTCCGGCATTCCAGCCTCCAGTCCTACGCGCCTACGTTCCTCGTTCACCTCGCCAACCTCCATGCGATAGTCCTCTTCGTCTATCTTGAATACATCACCATTCTGTGGGTCATGGCACCTGTATCTCGGCTTCTGCTCCTTTCGCCATACCTCTATCACGCGGCAACGCCCTGGCTCACTCGTAAACAGAAAGTCGTAGTTGTCGAGCTTGCTGTAGCCGAAGCTGGCGGCGGTGCTGGCTATGTAGTCCTTGCGTGCCGCATACTTGTATATGTCCCTAAGCCGTCGGTAGTCGGCAGGGCTGTGGGCAAACTGCTCGCACAACTGACCGAACGAGATGTCATGCACCTCGCCAAGCATGCTCACGTCCCAACCTCTGAAATCTCTCATGTTGTTGTCGATGAAGAAATTGTTGGGCTGCACATAGTCCGTCCAACAGTCTTCCTTGCCGTTACGCCAACCATAGCTCTTGCGATGCACAATGAAACCGCTTATCAAGAACTCTTCCATTGTCCTCGCATACACCTCGCTCATGCGGTTCAGTTGCATATTGCATTGCAGTATGGTGCTCATCGTTTCGCCAAGTTTCTGCTCGTCACGGTCGCGTGCCGTGCAAGTGGGTTCTTTCGACTGAGAACGATATACACCTATTACGTTTCGCACAAGACGGCGTATCAAGTTGTTCTTCAACGGCACGTTGCCTTGTCGCTTGATATACTCCTCTTCGGTAATGGTCTTCTTGCAGCCGTTCTCTTCTATCTCGATAAGGTCGTCCCACTGGTTGCCGTAGCAGTAACGCTTGTTGCGCTGGCGGTCTTTTCTGAACTCGTCCATGCGACTCCAGTAATACTGAGCCTCCATCAGAATGTCAAAAGCTCGACGGCTGCCGTAGCTCTCGCGCATATACTGCACGCTGTCCATCTCGCTGCGCTCATCCGGCTTCTGCGTGATGTGGCTCATGCGAAACAGTTTCTTGCTCTTCTTCCTGTTGTTTATGTCTGTCGTTATCATTGATGCTCTTTTTATGGTGTGGTGGCAAAAATCAATATCTGCAAAGATACTTATCTTCACCACCACACCGGGTTTAACTATTTACGCTTGCGTGTCTTGTTCACCTCTTCTACGAGGTCTTTCTTTATCTCGTTGAGGTCGGCTTCAAGTTGCTTGCGCTCTGCATCACTCATAGGCTCTTTCAGCTCCTTGTTTATTGCGTCAATGTCTGGTGCATAGTCCTCGAATATTTCCAAACGACGATATTCTGGCGAGTTATATAGCCAGTCAATCTTCTCTGCATAGTCAAACACACCATTGTCAGTGTCGTCCTCATAGTGTTTCAGACGCGCTTTCAACTTGTCATGCTCTTCTTTCAGACGGAAATACTCGTTGTTGATAGCCCGGTTCTCCGTACGCTCGTCGCCATTCTTCACCAGTCGGTTCAGTATAAGGAAACTGCGTGGGTCGTACTCTCTATCACCCAGTATTGTCTCGCCAGTCTTTGTCAACTTGTCAATAGTGGTTGACACACCACCAAAATAGCCGTTCAGCAGATACTCCACCTTTGCAGGGTTGATGTCAACAAGCCCCTTTGTATAGGCATCGCCACCGCTGATGTCGTTCAGTGTCTTCGACAGCCCGACAAGATATTTGTTGGCACTCTTGTATGCCTTTGTCCATTCGGGCATATCTTGATTGTAGGGTGTGTCCTTATACAGCGGCATCCCTGTCCAACCCTTGTTGGTCATAACCTCTGCGTATGGTTTTACGGCACTCGGCACAAAGGCTTTGAAACTGCCGCCACCCTCCATAAAGTCAATAGGCAGCATTTGACTCATTTGCCCTGCTATCTGGTTGGCTATCTCACCTCCAGTATAGTGTTCCTTTCCACTGATTACACTTGTCATAAGCTCGCCCATGCCGTACATAGAGCGGTATTCTACAGGCAACGGAATGCTAATCCACTGCTCTTTCATCCACGGCATACGGAACACGATGTTGCTGCGTCGTACATATTCCGGCAGATTGTAATAGCTGTTCTTGTCATCGTCATCGTCGCCATCACCACCGCCAAAGCCAGCCGTCAGCACTCCAAGCAGGAACATTGCCGCCATTCCTACCAAGGCTTTCTTCGGGTGTTGCATGGTCTGCCGTCCAAAGTTGGTAGCGCCTTGCAGGGCTGCGTTCCAGAACACATAACCGCTGCGTCCCAAACCAGATACGAAAGCGGCAATATTGCCAGTCTTTGTCTGACCAACGGCTCCCATGAATTTTGCGCCACTGCCTTTCTTGTTGAAATTCACACTTATTTCCTTTGCATCATAGATACTTCGGTCTATCGAGCGTTTCATCTGACGCGAGGTCATAAAGGCGGCAAAGCGAGCACAGTTCTCAACGGCTCGGTTGTATTCGTCGAAGCGTTCGCCCAGCAAGTCCCATGCTTTTCTGATAGGTAGCTTGCCGTTGTATTTCTTCAACTCGCGCTTGATGTCGTTCTTGCGCTGCTCTATGTCGCGGATGTTGGCATAGCCAGTCTCGCCTCCGTTCAACATAAACTGGTGGAACATCTTTTCCACCTCGTCGTTCATGTCGAGAGTGCCGTTGCGCAGTTTACCAAACAACATCTTCATCTTGGCTGGGTTCACTTTGCCAAAGTTCTTGTGAAAGCGAATGGCATAGTTGGGACTTTCCTTCACCCATACCATAGTGTTGGCATAGAGTGCATCGCGCATAAAGTTTGACACCACAAAGTCGGGGTTGCGTGTGGTGTAGAAAGCACTCAGATGTCGGTTCAGCACCTCTCCTGCATGGAGTATGGCACCAATGGCTCCCGATGTGTCATTGTCTGGATTGGTCTGGCCGTTCAGTGCTTGTGCTGCTCTCGGGTTGCCGTTGATGGTGAGAAGATAGTCTTTGCCGCCACGCTTCACAAGCACTTGGTGCTGTCTGAGGTCTCTGCTTTCAACTACTCTATATGGAATGGCAGGGTTCTCTTTCTGCTTCTTCCATTTGTCCGGCTCCTGTGCGGCAAGCTGCTCCATTGCGGCCTCAAAGTCCTGCATCTTGCGCTCCACCTCGGCAGGGCTGTCTGTCTCTTCCAAACGCTCCGTCCCTGCCACATCGCCCGTATTTACAGGCTTCCACTCGTCGGCGGCATCGTCGTAGTGCAGCCACAGGTCACTCACGCTTACGAGGTCGCTCGGGTGGTTCAGCACAAAGTTCAAGAACTTCTGCTTCACCAACACGTTTCTGTTGCCCTGCATGATTGCACTCTCTGCCATACTCTCCATATTTGCAAATGGGTCGTCGGCCTTGCTCTTGCGTCCCTTGGCAGTCTTTATAGGTGCATTGAATGCGCTGTGTTTGTCCTGCAAGTAAGCATATGCCTCATCGCTTGTTTTATCGTCAAAGCCGCGCAGAGGAATGTAGTGCTTGTACATCGTGCGTATATCGTCGTATGTAGTCTTGCTTATCAGTCCGCTCTCGTAGGTCTTGCTCAGTGTGGCACTCGTCACATCATTCACTCTGCCCCACAAGTCTGCCGTGTCATGGTTGCTCTCGTAGTCGCTCACCATACGCTGTGCTTCTGCTTCCGCATCCACAACATTATTCATACCAGTCAATGCCGTAAGGCCAGAAAAATCGCGCTCCTCAATTGCAGAAAGCTTGTCGCCAAGCTTTACCTCTACTGCGTTTTCCCATGCGTCCATGGCAGCGTCGTATGCGACCATCTTAATATCATAGTCGTCATCGTCTGGATTGGGTTCCTTGGGCTTTTCTTTACCCATTTTCTCCTCTATGAGCTTTTCTTTAGCTCGCTCTCGCATCACCTCGTTGCGCTCCAGTCCGTGCTTCGCCATCATGTAGTCGGTCAGCTCCGCACGCTCGTCTGCCGTCTTGGCAAGTTTCGCCACCTCTTCAAGCAGCGGCTTGAACAGCGTTCGGGCAAAGGCAGTACACTCAGCCTGGTTCACCGATGACAGGCGGTTCTCGCCAAGGTAGGCGTTCTCATATCCTGCCACATCCTCGATGTACTGCTTCTTGCCCTCTGCACCTAATATTGCGTCCATGGCTTCTTTCAGTCCGAGCATACTGTCCTGCATGGCCTCCTGCATCTGGTACATTCCACGGCTCACACGCTCCTCATACCTGTTGCGTGCCTGTGCTTTCTCGTAGTCCACACTGTTACCATCGCGGAACATATCTTCCTCGCTGGCCTTGTCCATAGGCAGTTCTTCTCTCTCGGCAAAGTTGCCCACCTTCAAGTCCAACTGCTTGCTCATGTCAGCGGCTTCGCCCAATATGCTGCGGTATCTGCCCGGTTCTTTGAGGTTCTCGTAGCTGCGCCAAAGTATGTAGCGAAGCTCGTTGTCCGAGAGTTCGGGACCGTCATACTCGCCAAAGCCTATCTTGTGCAGCATGTCAAGGAACGCCCTCTTCACGAACGACCACCAGCCATAGAAGCCCCTGCCTTTGTTCATGCCCTCAAAGTCGGTGTCTTCAGCAAGGCTCGCCAAATATTCCTCGGTGGCTTTTCTAAAGTCCCAGTCGTTCTTTCTGGCAAGCTCGGCTATCTGCTTCCGTATGGGCAGTTCGGCATGACTGTACACATTGTCGAGGAACGTGTCAAACTGCTCGCCAAACAACTCTCGCAGTCCGTAGTGTGCCACGGCTTCATGCAGCAGTGTCTGCTCCACATCGGCCATTGATGCATGATTGGGTATCACGATGGTTATCTTGCCGCTCCGCTTGTTGTAGAAGCCCTTGGCACGCTTGCGCCGTCCCTCCAGCATGGAGGCATCGGTCACCACCTCTACATTATTAAGGTGCAGCGTGCCGACAAGTTCCTCTACACGGCTCGCCATGCGCTCACGTTCGCGCGCCGCAAACTCGCCCTGCTGACGCTTGCTCCAGCGGTTTCTGCCAAGCATCTTGCTCATGGGGTCGTTAGCCCACGACAACTCTTCGTCGCTGTAGGCTCCCTCGCCCTCACGCTTTAGCCACTTGCCGCCGAGTTCCTCATTCAGCTCATTTATGGCAGCATCATCCATGTAGCTTGCTCCCTTGTAGGCTTTGCGCTTCTCAGCATCGCTTTTCTCGTCCCATGCTGTCTGCACATTGCCGTTCTTGTCGGTCTTCTCCTTTGTGTACTGGCCATACTCAAACTTGAAGCCGCGTTTCTCCAGTTCCTTGCGCAGTTCGGGGTGGAAAGAGTCTATCGGCAAGGTCAGCCGCTCACCATTCTTCGCCTCGGCAGCTTCCAATATAGAAGCCACATGGTCGGCTACCTCCGCGTAGGGCACGATGCGCTTCACCTTGCTCCAGCGGCTTAGCATCACCTTTCTTCCCATGTCGCTCGGCAACTGTCCTGCCACTGGGCCAGCTTTCCATTCTGCTATGCCTACAGGGTCTTTGGCACGCTCTGCACGATAGCCCGATGTAAGCTCGCTCTTGGGTATCTCCACTTCCACCACAACAATGTTCGGACGCTTGTAGGCTGAGGTGAACTGGTCGTTGAGCATCATAAGCGAACTGTGGATATATGGGTTATATGCCGCCCACAGGCTTGTGCCGTCGCCCTTTACGAGGTGGAACTGTAATGTGCCTCGTCCTCCCTCGCTCTCTTTGTGGTACCTCAACTTGCCTTTTATTATCTCCACATCGCCTTTCTTCTTCGAGTTGTCCAGCTTCTCCATAGCGGCCTTTTGCTCTGGGGTAAAGTCGAACACCGTTTCTTCGGCTTCTGTCCATGCGCCAACAGGGTTGTCTGCCGTCAGCTTGCTGTCCACCTTTGCAGCCATGGGCGAATAGAGCCGTCCGTCTATCACCTGCATCGCACGGTAGGCTGTCATCTTCGGCTCACTGTCAAGACGCTCTATTGTCGCCTCGTCGTCCACGATGCGGTACATATCCTCGTCGGCATCATCATCTTCTTCGTCGGTATATTCCACATCATTAGCCTCTGCCACGTCCTTGTCCATTTCGGCATATTTCTTCTCCTTTTCCTCCATTTCATGCTTCATGGCCTCGGAGTACTCGATATACTGACGCTTGGCTTCCTCCAACTCTTTCTCATACTCGAATGTCTTCCCCTCACGCTGCCGTATCTGTTCCAGCTCACTCTGGTTATGCTTCATGCTGCGTGTGGCTGCATCATACTGCTCGGCAAAGTCCTTGCCTGTAATCACATTCTCCGTGATGTCCTCAATGGCATTTCTGAGCAACGACTGCTTCACAGGCACATTCTCCAGTCCGAGTTTCTGGCATGAGTAGGTCATCTTGCGGTGTACCTCGGCAAAGAGTTGTCCGCCGCCGCTGCTCATCTCACGCTGCATTTCCGTTTTCACCGTGAAATCGTAGCCGCCCATTGATAGGGTGAGTGTGTGGGTGCGTGTCTCGTCCTTCGGGTTGTCCTTCATTGCCTTAACCTCGTCAAGTATCTTCTTGTTGTGTTCCTTGATGAAGTCGGCCATTGCATCTACCGATGCAAACTCTTTCTTGCCTACCTTGATGCTACCTGCCTTGCCGTCGGGGAATGCGGTCTGCACGGCAAACAGATGCTTATTCGCTTTCTCGGCACGCTCCTTGTCGGCCTTTATCTTGCCCTCCAGTCGTGGCTTGGCATTGTGAATGTAGGTCTGGTCTGCTTCCCACTGCTTCCGACGGCTCTCATACTTGCGCACGTTCTTCTCTGCGTTGTTTTTCAACATTGCATACTCGCTGCCCGAGAGCTGCGCCACAGTATCGCCAAATACATCCTCATCCTCTTCCAACACGCGGTTGTTCATGCTGTCTTGCATCAGTTCCTTGCCGTTCATCACACTGTCGGCAATGGCTCCCTTGGTCTTTAGTCGCTGGTAGGCGGTCACATCAAGACTGTCCTCCACGCCGAAGCGCAGCACACGCACTGGCTTGCCCATTTCCTTGTGCAAGTTGCCCTGTCGCAGGATGCGCCCGTTGCGCTGTGTATAGTCCATAGGACGGTTGGGCGCATCAAGGTGGATGAGGGTATGCAGACGCTCCTGTATGTTCACGCCTGTGCCAAGAGTGAATGTAGAGCCGAGTATCACTCTCACCTCACCACGGTTCACCTTGTCGAAGATGTCGAGTTTCTTCTTCACGGTCATGCCGCTTTTCATCACCACAATCTCATTTGCCGGGACTCCTTGCTCTATCAGCTTCTGCCGTATGTCTTCATACAGGTTGAAGCCGCTATGTTTGTTTTGGTAGTTGTCGGCGAATATGGCAACTGTGCCTTTATAGCTCTCCGTCTCTTTCAATGAGCGCAGTGTCTGGCGCACGGCCTCGTTGGTCTTGCTATTCCCATCGTCCTCGGCATCACTCTGCACAAGACGAGCATCAACGGCTGCGGCCTTGGCTATGCCGTACATGGTGAGCGGTATATGGCTATTCTCTTTTTTCTCCTTACCACTCATCTTGTCGTATTCATCAAGCTGATGCTTCACATATTTCATAATGCTACGCAGGGCGCGTGTCTGTGGCAGATAGAGGTCTTGTGCCTTACCACCCTCCAGCTCGGGTATTTTCTCTTTTACGCCTCCTGCCTCGCGGGTCAGCACGGTGTCGCTCACACTCGACCAAATGCGCACCAACTCTGGCAGATTAACATATCCGGCAAAGCGGTTGTTTTCCTTGAACTTACCGCTTGTCGTGAACTCCAACATCTGCTGTATGTTTCCGAAATTGCGCACGAAATCGTCAAAGTAGTAGATGCCGTATTCTTCCATTGTGTCATTGGGCATGAGGTAGCGCATGAAAGTCCATATCTCTGCCGCCGTGTTGCTGATAGGTGTGCCAGTGGCGAACACCACGTTGCGTCCATGGTTCTTTTCCAGTACGGCTTGCGTTTTTAGGTACACTCCCTGCGATTTCTTGCTGTACGACGAGTCGACACCTTTCACTCCGCGCTGCATGGCGGTGGCAAAGCCAAGGTGCTTGTATTCGTGTGCCTCATCGATGAGTAGTGCGTCAATGCCCATGTCGTCGAAATTGTCCACATCGTCAGTGCGGCGGTCGAGCATCTCCTGCGCTTTCACCGTTGCGTTCTGCCGGGCCACGGCTTTCTTCTTCTCGTCGTTAGCGTTGCGCTTCTTCGATGCCTTGTCCGATAGGGTGGCAAGCTGGTTGTTGAGGTCATTCAGCTCTCGTTCTGCCTGTCGCAGTATCATACTGTTGCCTTTCTTGTCGGTTTCGCGCATCTTCTCCAGCACCATCTCCTTTTCGTGTATCTTGTCCTGCACGAAAGCCATCTCGCGCTCTTCGCTGTCGGGAATGAACTCAAATGTACTCTGAGGCACCACTATCATGTCCCAATCGTTGTACTTTATCTTCGCATAGAAATTCTTGCGACCCTCCGCATTGCGGTCAGCATCTTCAAGTGTCAGTATCTTGGCATTTGGATAGAGTTCCTTTGCCGATGCCACAAACTGACCTACGGTTGCGTTTTGCACCACAATCATAGGTTTGTGTGCCGTACCAAGGCGGCGCATCTCCATTGCGGTGGAGATAAGTGTGAAAGTCTTGCCTGTACCTACCTCATGGGCAAGCAGCAGCGGTTGCATGGTGCCACGCACAATGGCACGGCCTTGGTGGGGGCGCATCTTGAATTTGTGTGACGCTCCTCCGAAATATTCCGGCACAAAGTCATCGGGGATGCGCATAGGCACATAGTTGTTGAACGTGTCGTTATACACACGCTCCATTCTCTGAGACATCTCTGCATCGCTCTGCATCTTCTGTCTTGCCCATTCCTTGAAATCTTGGCGTATTTCGTCTATCTTGGCGGCACATGCCTGTGTCGCCTCACGGTCGGTAATGGTTTCTGTCGTGCCGTCCCATTTCTTCTGGGTTTGCGATACAGTGATGGTGCGGTTCTGTATGGCAGCTTCAATGAGTGCATGACCGAATACAGTGCGGTGTAGCATCTCGCTTGTTACACCCATTGCACGGTTCTTCTCCATATTGAGACCATATTCCGGGGCATTCATAAACCATGTGCCGCCTACTGCTGTGAAGTGTACATCCACATCGGTCCTGTCTTTCACATATTCGTCATACAGTTTCGAGTCTATCCACGACGAGCCGAGAGTGAAATCTATCAAGTGCGACGGTATGTCCATTGGCTTTACATCTTCCAATGCCTTGATGTTCTTGTCGTATCTGCCACCCTCATTGTTCTCGCGTGCAAGGCGCAATTTCTCACGCACGTTACCACTCAGATACTGGTACGACACTTCCATCTGACGACTGGCAGGGTCTTCAAAGCCCAGTCCGCTATCAATGATTTCTTGCTTCACATCCTCCTCGCTCATGCCGAGCTGAGAGGCGATATATGGCACATCAATGCGTCCGCTCTGGAACATGCTCACCACAACGCCGTCCTTCACGTTCTCCGGGTGCGGTTCCTGTTCTTTCTCTACCACACGACCGTTCATCACATCGGCTTTGCCAAATGTCTGCACAAGGTTGCCGTTCTTGTCGCCACGTTCTTCAAAGGTTTCTACGGAGGCCACGTTTGCATAGTCCACATCACGACGCAGCCATGCCAACTGACCATTCTTGTTGAAATGGCCGTATGTCTTCACAAAGTCATCGTATGCTTTGTTCAGTTTGTCGAGCAACGGCTGCAATCCCTCGTCGCCCTCATTCTCTCTCTGGTAGGCAAGCACATCATTCAATGCCGTCTTGATTTCCGAATACGACTGGAAGCACTCAGCCTTGGTATGCTTCTTTATCTTCTTGTATTGGAAACGCTTTATAAGCTCTTCCTCACTTGCATTTTCCCCAGTCTTGGGCTTTGACATTACAGGCACTGCTTCGCCGTATTGTGCCAGACAGATACGGCCGTTCTTGTCAACCACCATGCTGCCCTCTTTCACATCCTTGCCGAGCTTGTCATACACCATGCTGTTTACCTCGTCTGCTGACGGCGCAGTGCTTTTCTCCGCTCCCTCTTCTTTTGAGAGTGACAGCACAAAGCTCTCAAGCATCTGCTTCTGTTCCTTGCCGCTCATAGGATAGAGTCCCTTGCTCGTCGGACGGTAGGTGTCGCCTTTCTCAAATCCGAAGTGCATTTCTCCTGCCATGTTTTCCGGGTGTTCAATGAAGTACTTGTTGTAGTCCATTGAGAGTTGCTTCACCACCGGCACCTCCTTGCCTTTTACCTTGCGTGTCTCGCCAGTATCATATTCTGCCATGCGTTCACCGCTTATAGTGCTTACATCTATGGCATTAGGCGAGGGCTGACCGTTCACACGCTTGCGTATCACGATGATGTCCGAGGTTACAGGTGTGCCGCCGAATGTCTTGTTGTTCATGCGGAACGCTCCAACAAAGTCGGCACCACCTTCATTTGTCACCCACTCGCGCAGTTTCTTGCTGCTGTCGAGTGGGCCGTTGGAGGTGATGAAGATGCCCAGTCCGCCCTCACGTAGCTTGCGCACGTTCTTGGCTATACAGAAGTCCTGTATGTAGAATTTCTTGGCAAGGTCGCTGTCGCCAGTCGTGTCTTTCACACGCATGCCAGCCACAAACGGCACATTGGTAATAGCCAAGTCCACGCTTCCGTTGGGGATGCGTGTCTGCTCAAAGCCCTGTATCTCTACCTTTGCGTCTGGGTAGAGCAGCGAGAGGATGCCGCCCGATGTGCCGTCTATCTCCACAGCGTGTATGTCGCTACGTTCGCTGACGGCTGTCGGCATCTGTCCCAAGATGTTGCCTATTCCTGCCGAGCCTTCAAGTATGCGTCCGCCCTTAAAGCCCAGTTGCGCGGCAATATCCCAAAGGGTGTCAACAACGTATGCCGGGGTGTAGTAGGCACTGTTGGCACTCAGCACGGCCTGTTCGTAGGCTTCATTGCCAAGCAACTCACGTATCTTCTGGTTGCGCTCCCTGCGTTTCCAGTCGTAGCCGCCGTCACCAAAAGCTGCACCAAGACCGCCCCAGCCGCTGAAACGGCGCAACACGGCCATTTGTTCGGGAGTAGCTATCTCGCCACTTTCGAGTAATTCGTGTGCCAACTCAATAGCCTTGATGTTGGCATCTATGCGTGCGTCAACCGATTTTGGGGCAAACTCCTCGCCACGCTCCGCATGGTTGTTGCGTGTATTGCGCTTCTCCTTTACGGCATTTGCAGGTCGAGGCTGCACAGTCCTATCTGTCCCAGTGCCTTTTCTCGCTCCTGTTCCGTCAACTGCTTCACGTCCTTTTTCTGACGCTTTGCTTCCGCTTTCAGTGCGCTCTGAAAGTCCTTCTCCGTGTCCACTACGGTCGGCTTGCACTGCTTCGGTGCGTACAGCATCATCATCTCGTTGTAATCCATTGTCATTTTCGTTTGTTATAGGTTCGTCAAATAGGCTCCGCTGTTCTGTTTGCGGAGTCTTTGTCTTTCTCTTCTTGTCAATTCTACGCTTGGCCTCGGCAAGGGCGGCATTATCCGTCATGCTGCCGTTGCCATGAAGCGCAGACTTAGCTTTTTCCTTGGCAAGCTTTGGCAAGTCTGTCGCGTCAATTTTTGCTTCTTCGCGCCTGTTAATCTCTGCCTTGATGTGGCTACCCATAATCTTGTCATCGCCATACTCCTTGTCAAGTTCTGCCAACTTACCGTCTGAAATCTTTGGCAACAGGTATGTGAAATTGTCTATCTTCGATTTCATGGAGTTATCGGTCATGCCGGGATTGAGAATGTCAACCACATGAAGGTGGATTGCATCATCTTCGGGCAATGCGGCTACAGCGTCCTCGTTGATGCCGTTGTCGTAGAAATTATCCGCTGCTTCCTTGGCTGGCTTTGACGTTTTCAGTTTCTTCGCTGCCTCATTGCGCTTTTCTTTGAGCTTCTTTGTGGCTGTTTGGGCTTGCTTCTCTGCTTCATGCTCTGCCACAACTTGTTCCGCAGTGGCAAGCGCATCTGGCGTAGCCTTGTCAAAATTGGCAACATCAAAGGTACGCACCTCGTCGTATGGAGTCATTTCTGCTGCCAAGCCATTGTCGCCAACCTCTGGCATATCCCTGGCACCATTGTAGAAGGCTTTGAGATAGGGGCGTATTACATCGCCCATGTCCTCAACCATAACTTTTGCAAAGTCGGCAAATTTCTTTATGCCACGGTCAATGTGTCCAGCTGCCAACTCCATGCCGATAGCAAGTATCTCTGGGTCAATGCCCATGTTCAACTGACCGCCGAGCTTCTGGCGAAGACGCTTTTTCAACTCTTCCATACGTTCATCGCTCACCAGCCCAAACTGGCCACTGTTTTTCGGCTTTTCTTTCTCCTTGCTCTTCGGCTTCTTGACCGTACGCTTTTTCTCTTCCTCCTTGGCTATGCGCTCCGCCTTTTGGAAAATGTCCTCGTTCACCCGTTCACGCACAAGCTTCTCTATCTTGCGGTAAAGCTCATTGTTGTCAAAGGCTTTTAGCACTCCGTTGGAAAGGTTGCGCTCTGTGTCGCCGATAATGATAGCCTGTGCCTTTTCATACACAAGATTTTCAAATGCAGGATTGTTCGGGCTGTTTTTCAGTGTCCCTACAACAACCTTGTCTTTCGAAAGCGTGTCAACAATGTCCGATATGGTTTGCTCCACGGCCTTGCCAATCTCTTTCGGCTTCTCGTCAGCCTCCTGCAAGTCGGAAACCGACAGCGGTGCAGCATCGGCAAGCTGCTCGCCATTCTCTGCCACGGCTTCTGCTAACTTGCGTGCGTCCTCCTCCGAGCGCATGAGAAAACCACCCTGCGCCCTGTCATACCAGCCTTTCATCTCCTTGGCCATGGCAGCTGCCACACGCTGCTGCTCCTTGCTGAGTTCATTGGCGAACTTTACAAGCTGCATATCAAGCACCTTTCCGCGCTTGGTAGTGTATTGTGCTGGGGCTATGGTGTAGGCTCCAGTCTTGACGGTAGTATCTGTATCTTTCTTCACCGACGAATACTCGCCGAACGGCTTGGTCTTTCTGTGGCTGCTTGCAATCCACTTTTCAAAGTCCTCGAGGTTCACTGCAGTCACATCAATCCGTCGCCCATTCTCCCAACCTTTTTCGTAGTTGGCAAGATAGTCGCTCTTCGCCTCGTCCATGTCGTTGAAGCCGAGCATCACCTTGTGCTCGTCAAATGTGCCGTCGGGGTTGTACTGGTCAACGACATACACCTTGTGTCCGTTCCAGCCGTCAATGTCGGTGGAGAGGAACACATCTATGTGGTCGCCGTCCACTCCCTCTGTGCCACGGAAATAGCCGTAGGTGTTGTGCATCTTGCTTTCCCACTGCTTGCCGTTGGCATCGGTGCCACGGCGGATGCTGCCCTCGGGCTGCTCAATGGTGATGTCAAACGTTCCCACCTGCACATGGCCTTTCTTGTAGTTGCCAGCCTCTTTCTGTGCTTCGGTGGGTTCGGTGTTCACCTCCTCGGAGACGGCTGCTATCTTGGAAGATAGGCTATCTTCTTCTCTCCCAGTATTTTTTTCATTATTTGTTTGTAACTCTCGATGATTGTTTGTAACTTTGTCGGCAGAAGAAAATCCCTGCCCTTTTTCATGGGAGGTTGTCACAGAAACATCTGCAGGGTGGTGTTCGGTCTGTGCGCCACCGTCAAATCGGTATAGCAACTTCCCGTTTTTCAATGCTTCCTTAACACGTTTGACACGGTCGTAATGGCTACTAACACTCACTTCAAGGCCGTCTTTCTTTACGGTTACAGACTTGAAATAATATATTTTTTTGCCGTCCTTACCGACAAATGTCTTAACAAACAATAAAGAGCTGCTTCTTTCCGTATTACCATCATTCGACTCTGACGGAACTTCTATTATCACTTGCGGATTTTCAAGTGTAGGCTTAATCATGCCAAATTGCTCACTGCGTCCTTTTTCAAACAACTTCGCAATTTGGTTTACACCCATCTTTACTTGTCCAATAGGAGTTCTCACTGTACCTTCCTCACCAAACTGGCTTACCCAATTTGACGGGTTGAGTTCCAACTGTGGCATTTCTGCGGCGTTGGCTTCCATTTGAGACAGCAAGCCGTCAGTCTCTTTTTCGCCAAGACCTACATGTACTTCTTGAACTCCCTCATCACGCTGCTCTTGTAGTCCTCTATTTCCTTGCGAGTTTTCGCTTCGTCCACTATTGCTTTCAGTTCCTCCCTCACGCTCGGCAGTCCTGCTTCCGCTCTCGCCTCGTCCGTCTGCCGAAGCATCTCCTCGGCTTCTTTGTTTCCTCTGTTGGCTTGCTGCACTATTGCCAGCCAGTACATTGTTTCTTTGTTGTCCATTGTAGTCGATGTTTAATGCCTCCTTTATCGCTTCTACGAGCGTGCGAGGCGTGTTGTCTAATGTGTCTTGATTGAAAAGGTTTGCTTCCTGCGTACCCTGTATGAGGTCAAACATCTGGTTGAACGTGCCTTGGATAAGGCTCTGTGTCTGTACCCGGTACATGGCGGCAAGCTGCAATGCAAAGTTACTGTATTTTTCCGTAGGAAGGTACGACTCGCCCGTGGCATCGTCAAACTGATACTGACGCTGCCACATCATAACGGCCATCTGTGCCTCCTTCATATTCTTCGCACCAGCAAAGCTGTCGTTCTGCATAAGCTCGTTGTAAGCCATGATGCTTACCTGCACCTCTGGCACCATGCGCTCCGCCGCCGGACTGTCGTAGTCGCGGTACATCGTGGCGAGTATGGCACGCTGCGCCTTGGCTGGCAGAGTATTGAATACCTCTTCCAACCGCTCGTTACCGTTTTGGAATATGCTTTGGTACATGATGCCCTTCAAGTCGTTGGCTGCTTCTGCAGTAAGGTTGCCTTTGCTGTCAAACGCGCTCTTGTACTGGGTAGGGGTGATGTAGCCCTTTTGGTTCATCCATTTCAGTACGGTGTCGCCGTTCTTGTCAACGAGCTGCGAGAAACTTGCCTCATCGTCCGATGAAGAGAGTAGCACACTTGCAAAGTGCTTCATGTCGGTTCCCATTTTCACTACGGCATTTTTCGCCTTGATGCGCTCTGTGCCGCCGCTCTCAGTGTCTTTCACATCATACTGCCCAAGTTCGATAGCCTTTGCATCGTCCACATCTACAATGTTGGCCAATACAGGCTGCTTCATCTGTGCTATGTCATCAGCGTTAAGTCCGAACTCCCCGGCATGGTCCATTAGGTACTGCTTGTACTTTGCGGCTTGGTCGGCATGGCTCTCCCACATACGCTTCAATGCTGCCGTGCGGTTGTTGCCCTGTATCGTCTCGCCACGTGCGTTCAGAGTCGGAGCACCAGTATAGGCGGTGACGCTCGATGTTATCTCCTCGGGGTTCATGTTGGCTGCGATGTCCTCCGATGAAGCCACGCTCGCATCGTCGGTGCGCTTCTTCGGCTGCGCCTCGGGTATGAAGTGCAGTACGTTGGGCTGACCATTATAGTGGCTCGGCTGCATGACCGCTGCTTCCACAACAGCCACACGACCTTTCTGCTTCACCTTGTCGGTAAATTTCACCTCTACCTCTTTACCCACTGCAATGGGCGCAGTCTTGACACCTGCTTCACCCTCCTCACCCAAAGGCGTAGAAAGACCCAGATAGGCTTCAGAAGGCTTATATTCACTGTCCACCAACGGCTGCTGGCGGTCAAACTTGCCGCCGTTGCTTCTGCGGAAACCTCTTGCTCGGGCATCTTGCGGAGTATCGTCCACCCAGTCGGGTACACCATTTATGGCTTCACGCTCTTTGCGCTCCGCTTCCTCACGTTCTGCCTTGACCTTTGCTTCTTCCTCGGCTCTCGCTTCTGCTGCTTTACGAGCTTCCTCAGACTTGACACGCTCGGCATCTGCTCGACGGCTCTGCTGTGTCATGGCAATGCTCTGCCAATGCTTCAACTCAGCCTTAGCATTGTCAATGGCTGCTTGTCGTTCCTGCTCGGCTGCAATCTTCTCGGCTATGGTGCCGCCCTGCTTCGCCTTGGCTTTCTCCGCCTTTTTCAGTGCTGTCTCCTTGTCGGCAACCATTGAGTCGGCAACAGTCTTTGCCATTTGCTCATTGCCGCCAGTCTGCTCAACGATAGCGTCCCATGCCGTTGCAGGGTCTGTCTGCTCATATATTGGCTCGCCTTTCTCGTTCTTGGGAACACGCTCCAGTGCCGACGGCTGATGCTCGGTTGGCGCAGCCTCATCTGTTAAGGGTGCTTCACCCTCAGCCGTTGCACCCTCTTCCGTCAAAGGCGTAGTAGGGCTGAGTGAGGCTTCGGAAGGCTTATTCTCGCCAGCTTCAACATCCTCAACCATATTATTGATGTCAACAATATGGTCGCCTGTCGGCTGCTCTACTGCCTCTCTTGCCCAAATCGGGTTGCCGTTAGCATCGCTGATGCTGTCCACCATGCCCTCAAACTCTTCGACTGGCACCATTTGCACGCGCTTGCCATTTAGTGGTGCTTCGGTGTATATCTCCACTCCGTCCCCTGTTATGCCCTGCACATTGCCACGAATGGGCATACCATTTTCATCGGTAACAGTAAAGATGTCGTTCACACCATACTGAGGACGACTTGCTTCGGCTTCGGCTGCTTGTCGCTGCTGCTCTGTCTCGGCTTGCTGCGCAAGGCGTTCTTGCTCGGCTTGTGCCGTGCGTTCCATGTTTGTAGCGTTGACACCCTGCTGTATCTCCTCCTTGCTCATAGGCACGACAGTCTGGCCGTCAACAGTCACGTTCACGGTTCCGTCGCCGTTGTCCACAACTCCCTGCTCATTGGCGACAATGGCTATGCTTTGCTGGCTTCCGTCTGGGGCGGTCAGCGTATAGCTGTCGCCAAAGGCAAATGGCAGTGTGCCGTCCACATTGTTTGCGGCTTGCTGTGCCATTTCCAGCCGTATTGCCTCCGCTGCCGTGGCTTTCTCCTCTTCTGGGTCAATGGCATCATCAACGTGGAATATAGCGTCAGGAGCTATCTGCTGCATCTCGCCAGTCTGAGCATCACGTATTACAATGGTATCGTCCGATTTCTCAGTGTCAACACCGCTGCCGTCGTCCGTCATCACCACGTTACCACTGACGATGTACACATTCTTGTCTGTGCCGTCCTCATTCTGCTCTTTCAGCGTAGCAGGGTGTATCATGCCGTCGGTGCGGTTCACATGGCTGTCAACGGTATGATCGCTTTCTTCCACACGGCTGTCAATGTCGTCACGCACACGCTCCAACATTCCCTCGTATGCCGACTTGGCGTTGGCATAGTCTATCACCGTCTGGAGTCCTGCCGTGTTGCCCAGTCTGCGCTGCTCGTCAATGTAGTGCAGCGGGTCGCCAATGTAGTCATCCACCTCGTCAGCGTTCTCTATGCCCAACTGCTGTGCCAGTTGCCCACGCTTCATGTCAAGCAGGTTCTTGGCATCGTTCATGGCTTCTGGCTCAGTCGTGTCGTATCCACGGTCATAACTCTCGTCATAACCTGCCGCCACCGGGTCTTGCTCACCGTTCTGCAACTTGCTTTCCTGCGCACGGGTCAGTCCCTCGTATTTCTGTGCTGCCTTCACAAAGTTCAGCACACCCATACGGAAGCCTATAGGCAGGTCAGTATTGTCCATTACCTCACGCAGTGCTGCCGTCTTCTCCTCGTCAGTGCCAACAAGGAATGTGTTACGCCAACCGCCCCATTTCTCCATCCAATGTATGTCGCCGCCTATGGCATGGTCAATGGCTTTGCCAGCCTCACTCATTTCATTCATGGCCTGTCGTTTCGGGCCACGGTAGGAGAGTGTCTTGGCACCAGACAGGAAGCCGCCTATGAGCGACACGCCGAGGAATGTGTCAATGTTCTGGTCAAGGTTGAATACACCTGTATTCTTGGCTGTGTCGAGCGTGTTGTCACCAACAAGCAGGGCATTCTCAATATTGCCCACAACCTCCTCGGCATACTCGCCGATTGTGCCGTTCCATTTGGAGTGCTTCTCAAAATCGTCTATCATCTTGGCAAAGTTGGTGGCACCCACGTTGTCAATAAAGCGGTTCACACTGCCAAGCCCCACCTTGTCCATGCCTTTTCTGACTACTTTCGATGCCTTGCCGAGCAATGGGGCAAAGTATTCGCCCACCATTTCCGAGTGGTTCTCTATGGTCTGTGCGCCAAATGCCTTGAGAAAAGCCTTTGCCACACTGTCCTCTGCTCCTTCTCTGCCGCCATACACGATATGCCCGGTTTCGTCCTGCTTGAACTGAACATCGCCAGTCAGACGGTTCAGTGTGTCTGCCGTCACATGACCAAGTCCCGAGGTTCCTGCCATGACTGCCGAACCTGCGGCATCGCCAATCAGACGAGTGCCAATCTTTGCTGCCAGATACTTTTTAGCGGCTTTCTTCACTGCTTCCTTACCGAAACGCTTGATAGCTTCCTGCGTCATTCTCTTTACAGCAGCCTCGCCAAGTCCCGATGCAGGGTTGAGTATCATCTCCAACATAAACGGTAAACTCTCGCCTGTCACTTCACCAGCCTTATAGCCACGGCCTATGTGGTCAGCGTTCTCCGACTGCACCTCATTAGATATGGCAGTAAGGTTGAGCAAGTCCCTCTCGTCTTGGCTGATGTTGTCAAAGCCTACCCGGTCGGCATTTTGGGATGCGTCAAGCACACTGCCATTGGTGTTGATGTCGGTCAGCCCCAAGTCCCATGTACTCACCTTGCCCACGGCATGAGCCAGTCCGCGCCATGCTCCTGCACCAAAGGCAAGCAACTGCTTCCCTTTCTTTGCAGCCCAAGAAGACGAGTCGTCTATCCACTTGTCACTTGCAATGCCTTTTCTCGCTTCTTCGAGCGTGGCAAGCGTGTCGTCTATCTTCTTGATTTGGGCAAGCATATTCTTGTACTGCGTGTCTGCAAATCTTCCATTCACAGTCGAGGAGTTGTAGGTGTGTATCGCACCGCCCGAACCTCTCGGCATATCTCGCCACGAAAAGTTAACAGCTTCCGCATCCAGTTCCTCACCACGCTTGGCAAGCCTTGCAGCCAACACCCTGCGCTGCTGACGCAGCCAATCCTCACGGTGCTCCAGTTGATAGCGTGCATCGTCCACACTGTTCTGCTCCAAGTCGGCTTCTGCACGGTTGTCAAACTCGTTGCCGCTCTCCGTGATGAAAGTCTGCTCTTCCTTGCCAGTTTCGGGATTGAGCTTCTTCCTACTCACCACCTTGTTGTTCTGCCCGAGCTTTATGCCGCCGCCTTTCTCTCCGAGTTTCACCTTTGGCACTTGCAGCCCAGTGTTGGCACTCATATAGTCCATGCGGTTCTTAGTGCGCTGAAGCCCGGCTTGTGTCTGTGCAAGCATCTGGCTCGTTTCGCCCAGCATCTTCTGCTTGTCAGCCTCCGTCAGCGGTGTGCCAGTCTGACGAGGTTTCTGTGCAGGTCGTGTCGCCGCCGTTGGCTTCTGTACAGGCTTCTGTGGTGCAGACGGTTTCGACTGACTGTTGGCAGGTACAGCAGGTTTGGCAGTAGCAACAAAGCCAAGCTGTTTGTTGAAACTGTCAAAAGAGCCATAGTCATAGTCTTTGCTCGTAGCGTCATACAATCGTTTACGCTTACCAGAGTCCTGTATGTCCTTGCAGAACTGCTCGTATGTACCCATGTCGTAATCTTTAGACAGGGCATCGTATAGTTTCTTTTTGTTATCGTCCATGTGAATAAAATGTTTAGCTCATTGGATTTTTCTTCTTGCCACTTCCACCGCCACCCATTGGGTTGGGCTTCTTCTTGCTGATGTCTGCATGACCGCCATTGGCCTTTTTAGTTGTTGTTGTCCTTGAGGTTGTCTTTGGACGTGTCTTGCTGCCAGATGTCGATGTAGAGGTTGCCGTTTCTGTAGTGGTGTCTTCAACCCATGTCCCGTTAGACTTAGCATTTGCCCTTTGTTCCGCTTCGGTCTTGGCATAATGGATGTTGCCCTTGCTGTCTTTCCACGGAAATCTGCCTTTGGCATCTTCACGAATTTTGTTCGCTTCTGCATTTGACTTGCCAGCCGCTGCGTAACTTGCAGTTGCCGACGCTTTTGATGCACCTGCAGCAGCTTTGTTTTTGTCAATCTGGCTCTGTTGCAGTTCGGCTGCATACTTGGCTTCCACCTCGGCTTTCTTCGCCTTATGTGTCTGCTCATTAATCTTGCCTTGTTGCAATTGTTTGTCAAGGTCGTGGAGAGCAGCAGCACGGTCGTCAGCGGCTTTCTTCAAGAGATAGTTGCGGTAGTTGTTGGTCAGCTTCTCCATGTAGGTTCTGTCCTTGTCGTCCTTGTCATCGTCAAGGGCTTGCGCCTTCATCAGTCCGTCCATGTACTCTTTCATGTGAGCGTCACGGTCGGCCTTCAACTTCTCCCAACGGTCTTTCACCTGCTTCGACTGGGTGTTCTGACCAGTGTACATATTCGGTGCGCCCTTGGTGGTAAAGAAGAGGTTGGCAAGCGAACTGATGCCGTCGCCTATGGCAGCGAATATCTGCTCACGCTTCTGCTTCTTGCGTTCCTTCTCCAGTTCCTCCTCCGTCGGCGGCTTGAATGGATTTAGCTGTTGGTACATCTGCGTATAACTCAGTCGTGCTGGCTTTTGCCCGGCATTGTCGGCTCCTGCATCTGTCTGTGTAGAAGAACTTGCCGTCGGCTCCTTGCCCGGCTCATACGGTACGGTAACGTTCTGCGGCTGCTCCCTCTCCACCATCTTGCCAGTTGACCAGTCCCAGTATGGAGTTTGTGGTGTGCTTGGCTGTGGCGAAGCAGGAGTGGTGGCAGGATTACCGCCATTTGGTTGTCCTGCCATAGTACTTGGTTGCGTTACCGCTTCGTTCGGTTGCGTAGCCGTCCCACCGCTTTGAGGTTGCGCAGGTTGAGGAGTGGCAGCACCTCCCAACGAGGAGTCGAATGGTGTAGCTGCTGTCTTTGGTCGTCCGCTTCCGCCTTCTGGTGTCAAAATCTGTTCTAATATTGTTGCCATGGTTCGAGTGTTTTAGAATGGCATGGAAGATGCTGCATTTGCTACACCCTGCACGGCTCCTGCAATGGCATTTGCCTTTCCCTGCTCCAGTTGGTTGAGTTGGTTAACATACTCGTCATCTTTCTGCCTATAGGTCTGCTCTATGTTATCCTTGCGAGCATCAGCCGAAGCGTTGATGTTGCCCATGGTCTGCGACAAGGCTTGGTTATTGGCTTCCTTTGCCGCTGCTACGCTCTCGTCAGTGCCACCCATAACGGCTGCGCTTCCTGCCGCCTGTTGGTTGCGCTTCTTTATGCTCTCCTCTGTCATGGTTAGCAGCCGTTGGGCATCAGCCCTCTGCGTTGCGTCCTCATTGTAGCGGCGGTCGTACCAGTCTTGATTGCTCTTGCGCTGTGCCTCGACATTCTTCTTCATCTTTCTGAATGCCTTGCTTGCACTGATGCCTCCGAAGATGCTGCCAGCAGCACCTATTGCACTACCTATTAATCCCATATTCTTTCGTGTTTATTCGTTTAAACATATAATAATGTGGCAAAACTAACGCATTACCTTTGCACTTCAAGTTTATGTTTTTACACACGAACCATACAACACAAGTTTAATCGTATATTCAAATCAATATGGCAAAAGGAATGAAGACAGGAGGGCGAAAGGAAGGCACTCCCAACAAAATCACAACAGCCGTCAGAAAGGCTATATCCGATGCCGTCAACGGCTACTACGAGTCCGACCAGTTCTTGCAGGACATCGGCGAGTTGGAACCCAAAGACCGTGTGACGGCTTTCGAGAAGCTCGCATCATACGTTGTGCCGAAACTCCAGGCAACGACACTCGATGACAAGCGAGAGGTGACACGCACCATCGAGGACAAGCTGCTTGCCCTTTCTGGTGGCGAAGACGGCAAATAGTTCTCCTCGCACGGATAACAGCAAAAGCAGCACGGAAAATCAGCAAGCAGCGCACGGAAATTTTCATCATTTCCGAACGAAATGCACAGTGTACACCTCAAAATCTAAATCACTCTATTTTAGAGCAAAAGCGGCTGAAATGCCGCTTTTTTCTTACACGTAAATGCGCATTTCTTCGGAATAAATGGGCATTTCCTCGGATTTCTTCGGAGGAAATGATTTTTACTTTTCAAAAACGCATGAAAAGCACCTCTTTTGTGTCGAAAACAGTTATTTTTAGGCACGTTTTTTCTTCGGAATAAATAGTTATTTCTTCGGAGGAAATAACTATTTCTTCGGAAGAAATAAGGCTTTACTCGGAATAAATGGGCATTTCCTCAGATTTACTCCGAATAAATAGGCATTTCTTACGAGTCCTTTATATAAAGAAAAGTAAATAATATATTTACTTCTTCTACTCCTGCGTGCGCGTACGCGCGTATGTGAGAGTTCGATTTTTTTGAAAGAGAAAAAGAATGGACTTTGTAAAAAGATAAAAGCCGACAAGGACGAAAAACATCGTACCTTTGTCGGCGATTAAAATTTTATTCAAAGCCTTTGCCCTTCTGCCGTTGGTAAACCACAGTCTGGTCCTTGTCCATATTCACAATCTTGAACATCACCATTGCGCGCATGGGAATGTCATCGGGCAACATCGTGACCAGCCGGGCAATAACCTCGTCAACGTTGTTGAACCCGACATCAGTGAGCGAGGCGACTTTGCGGCCTTGGTAATAGGCTGCTGCGTCCACCATATATCGGTAGGACAGACGAAAGTGCTGCTCTTCATCATCCGCATGCTCGTTGCGAGTAGAGGGCTTGTCCGAGAAGAAGATAAAGTCAACAACCTTCTCGTTCAGTTCCCATGCCGGGGTAAAGTCAATCTTGATGTAGCCTCGCGTCACTTTGTGGCCGCTGCTGTGGTTCATGCCGAAAGCCACTTCGTCTATTGTGGCGTGTACATCATTCTGTGCCACCGTTCCCCATGTGTGGCGGAACGTATAGCCACAATACCATTGCTCTCTTGGAATGTGCATCGACTCGCACACTTGTCGGATGCCTCCGTTCACGTTTGCCCCGAAGCTGTCAGAGGATGTGTGGCGGACATGGAAATTGAAAAGCCAGTCCGTATGCTCGTCCCTGTCGAGATACTTCTCGACGACTGGCTCGAGGATAGGCGGAACTCGCATCTCCATATATGCTCCGTCGGCGCGCGAGTTGCGTGTCTTCGCTCTTCGGTAGTGAATGATGCCTCCGTGGTAGTCGGCTCGTTTGAGATTGTACAGGTCAACAGTGTTGATGCCTCCAAGACACAAAATCATCATCGCCACATCGCGCCCCAGTTCCGCCAGCGGCTCTTTCATCTTGCTGTCCGGGATTGGAGCTGCGAAGAATGCGCGGCACTCCTCTGCGCTGATGGCGAGCTTTTCCGGGCGGTCGGCCTTTGGTATCTGCACTTTCACCCAAGGGTTGGTCTTGATGCGTATGATGCCAGTGTCGTAGTCGTTGAACTCCATGATTGCCGCCCTATACACCTGCCTTATGCAGATTGGGTACATTTCCTTTGCCCTCTTTGTCTGTTCAAGGCTCTTTATCCAGCGGTTCACAAACGCCGATGTGAGGTGCGAGAACATCACCTTGCTCGTTCCTGCAAAACGTTCAAGATGCTGCACCGCTAAAATGTAGTTCTTGGAGTTGCGCTCCTGACCACGGTCTATCATGCGGTCGATATGCTTGCGTGCATAATCGCTGAAACAGATGTCATGGTTGTTGTTCTGCAAGAACTTCACAATCTCCTTTGATGTCCAATTGGACGTGTCTGTGCCATTCAGCATCGTGTTGTAGGCCAGTATGCGCTGCGTGCAGTATTGCAGCACAAATGGGTCTTTGATTTCCTTACTCTTGGTAAGCTCCTTTCGGGTTACCATTTTGTCAGTCTTAATATACTGCGTGGTTCTGTTGTGTGTCACTCTGATGTACACCGGGAAGAACCCGTCCCTGCGCTCCTTCTGAACGCATGCTTTCATTGTTGCCATATCTGTCTTGTGTTCCAATAGTTATTTGTCATAAATTTCAGTTCTAAATAAGAATAAGTCATAACTAATTGGTTGGCAGATTTTTAACCACTCTAAACAAGTTCAAAACAGCGTTGTCCCAACGCTCTAACCTTTTCTAAACATTTGCGTTCAAACCGCTCATTTATTGTGCAGAATGAACGTACTTTCCTAAAAGAACTTAGGTGATAACATTCTGATTATCAGACGTTATCACCTAAGTTATTGAATTTCAGTAATTATCTGTTATTCTTCTACTGCAGCTTGGGCGGCCGCGAGTCTTGCAATGGGCACGCGGAACGGAGAGCATGAGGCGTAATTCATGCCAACCTTGGCGCAGAACTTGACTGATGAAGGCTCGCCACCGTGCTCGCCGCAGATACCTGTGCGGAGGTCAGGACGTGTGGCACGACCGTTCTCTACAGCCATCTTGATGAGCTGGCCTACACCCTCCTGGTCGAGAACCTGGAACGGGTCTACCTTCAGAATCTTCTTCTCCATGTATGCAGGGAGGAACGAAGCGATGTCGTCACGAGAGTAACCGAAAGTCATCTGTGTCAAGTCGTTGGTACCGAATGAGAAGTACTGAGCCTCCTCGGCAATCTTGCCTGCTGTAAGGGCGGCACGAGGAATCTCGATCATTGTACCTACCTCAAACTCTACCTCTATGCCGTACTCTACGAATACCTCCTTGGCAGTAGCGAGGATGATTGACTTCTGCTGCTTGAGCTCCTGAACAGTACCGATGAGCGGAACCATAATCTCAGGACGTGGGTCTAAGCCTTCCTTCTTCAGCTGGCAAGCAGCGCCGAGGATGGCACGTGTCTGCATGGCTGTAATCTCGGGGAATGTGATGCCAAGACGGCAACCACGGTGACCGAGCATCGGGTTGTTCTCAGCCAATGAGTTGACGCGCTTCTTGATTTCGGCTACGCTTACGCCCATCTCCTTTGCCATTGTCTCCTGGCCTGCCTTGTCGTGGGGAACGAACTCGTGGAGAGGCGGGTCGAGCAAGCGGATGTTGACGTGGCAGCCGTCCATAGCCTTGAGGATGCCGTAGAAGTCGGCCTTCTGATAGGGGAGGAGCTTGGCAAGTGCCTTCTCGCGACCTTCTACTGTGTCAGCCAGAATCATCTCACGCATAGCCACGATCTTCTGGTCGTCGAAGAACATGTGCTCGGTACGTGTCAGACCGATACCCTTGGCACCGAACTGACGAGCCACCTTGGCGTCGTGAGGAGTGTCGGCATTGGTGCGTATCTCCATCTTTGTATATTTGTCGCAGAGGTCCATAAGCTCCTTGAAGTCGCCTGAAAGCTCCGCAGCCTTTGTCTCGATCTGTCCGGCATAAACCTGACCTGTAGTACCGTTCAATGAGATGTAGTCGCCCTCTTTGTAAACAACGCCTTCAATCTCGACAGTCTTGGTCTTGTAGTCGACGTTGATAGAGCCTGCGCCCGATACGCAGCACTTGCCCATACCACGAGCTACAACGGCAGCGTGAGAGGTCATACCGCCACGGGCTGTAAGGATACCCTCAGCAGCTGACATACCAGCGAGGTCCTCAGGTGAAGTTTCGATACGAACCATGATTACCTTCTTTCCATCATCGTGCCATTCCTCAGCATCGTCAGCGTGGAATACAATCTGACCGCAAGCTGCACCTGGAGAAGCAGGAAGACCCTGTGTGATAACCTTAGCCTTAGAGAGAGCCAATTTGTCGAATACTGGGTGCAAGAGCTCGTCGAGCTTCTGCGGTTCGCAGCGAAGAATGGCTGTCTTCTCGTCAATCATACCCTCGTGAAGGAGGTCCATAGCAATCTTAACCATAGCGGTACCGGTACGCTTGCCGTTACGTGTCTGGAGGAACCAAAGCTTGCCTTCCTGAACGGTGAACTCCATGTCCTGCATGTCGCGGTAGTGCTTCTCAAGCTTGTCCTGAAGAGCGTCGAGCTCCTTGTAAAGCTCAGGCATTGCCTCTTCCATAGAAGGATAGTTGGCAGCACGCTCTTCCTCAGAGATGCCTGCACGCTCAGCCCAGCGCTGTGAACCGATCTTTGTGATCTGCTGCGGAGTGCGGATACCGGCAACCACGTCCTCGCCCTGAGCGTTGATGAGGTACTCACCGTTGAATAGGTTTTCGCCATTGCCTGCGTCGCGGCTGAAGCAAACACCTGTTGCTGATGTCTCGCCCATGTTGCCGAATACCATAGCCATAACCGAAACGGCAGTTCCCCACTCGTCAGGAATTCCTTCCATCTTACGATAGAGGATGGCGCGCTCGTTCATCCAGCTGCGGAATACGGCGCAGATAGCACCCCAAAGCTGCTCCTTAGGATCGGTAGGGAAGTCGCTGCCGGTCTGCTCCTTGATGGCTTTCTTGAAGAGCTCAACGAGCTTCTGGAGTGACTCTACTGAGAGGTCTTTGTCAAGAACAACGCCCTGCTCCTCCTTCACCTTCTCGATGATGGCCTCGAACGGGTCGATGTCTTCCTTGTTCTCGGGCTTCATGCCGAGCACAACGTCGCCGTACATCTGTACGAAACGGCGGTAGCTATCGTATACGAAGTGGGGGTTGCCAGTCTTCTCTACCATACCAGCTGCAACCTCGTCGTTCAGACCAAGGTTGAGGATGGTGTCCATCATACCAGGCATTGAGGCGCGGGCACCTGAACGTACTGAAACCAAGAGTGGGTTCTTCGGGTCGCCGAACTTGCAGTTCATCAGTTCCTCGGTGTGGGCAACTGCTGCATTCACTTCGTCGGTAAGCAGTTCTACAATTTTCTGCTGACCTACCTTATAATACTCGTTGCAAGTGTCGGTTGTTATTGTAAAACCAGGAGGCACAGGAACTCCGATATGGTTCATCTCGGCAAGGTTGGCACCCTTGCCACCAAGTACCTCACGCATTGAAGCGTTACCTTCGGCCTGTCCATTACCGAAAGTATAAACTCTTTTTTCGTTCATAAGTTAATTAGGTTTGTTTTATATATCTTTGTTTTTTTATGTTTTTTCTATCTGCAAAGATAATTCCAATTTCGGAATACTCCAAATATTTTTGGGTAAAATGTAATGTCGAAGTAGCATTTTTATATATTAGTTTCTATTATCGCAAACATTTTCAGCTGTTTTCAGTACAATTTGTAAATGTCATAATGTCATTTTGTAATATTCTATCAATCCGCTCATCGGGCTTTTTAATATCTTTCCGACAGTAAAGCCGTTGTTTTCGGCTGCTTTTTGCAGTTGACGGCTGTAGTAATGGGCTATGCTGCCAATGGCATTTATGACGGGCACAGCTCCGCTGTTGGCATATTGTCTCAAATTGTTGTTGATGAATTGCTCGAAATTCATTATTACGAGTCGCTCTATGGCGGGATTGTCGATGTGTCGGGCTGCAAATTGCGATAGCGATGCGAGGAATCGGTTGGGCGATGGCTGTCTATATACATTATTTATAATGTCAGACATCTGCATACGGGTCTCCTCCGTAAAGCTTTGGCACAGCTGTTCGGGCAACAGTCCCTTGAACACGGCATTCACTATGATTTTGCCAAGTGCCGCTCCGCTGCCTTCGTCGCCAAGAATGAATCCGAGTGGGGGAGTGTGCAGCGTCATCTGCTGTCCGTCGTACAGGCACGAATTGGAGCCTGTGCCCAGTATGCACACCATTCCTTCGCGCCTTCCGCATAAGGCGTGGCACGCTGCCATAATGTCGCTTTCTACTGTTATTTCCGCATTCTCGGGGAATACGTTTCTCAGCATTTGCACTATAATGTGGGTCTTGTCAGCCACGCATCCGGCTCCATAGTAATGTATCTTGTCGACGTCATTGAGGTTTATGGCTTTCTGTCGTGCCTTGTTGGGCAGTTCTGTCTCAATGGTCTGCCTTATCTCTTCCTGCGACTGCACTACGGGGTTGATGCCCTTGGTCTGTATGGTGAGTGTCGTGTTGTTGTGGCTAAGGAAGCACCAGTCGGTCTTGGTGCTTCCGCTGTCTACGATGAGTGTCATGCTGTTGGACTTTTTATTTCAGGTAGAGATAATAAACCGCAGCCAGAACCATGACTACTATTGCCGTTAAAACAAACTTGATGATGCAGCCGGTCACCTTCTTGAATACCAGGAAACCGACGATTATAGCTACTATAATGAATATGTAATAACCGAAATTAGAAGACATAATTTACTCTTTTTTTTAATTTTTGTGCAAAGATACAACAAAAAATCGGTTAGTCAGATGTTCTTGATAAAAAGAAAAAGGGTATGACCTTCATTGGCCATACCCTTCAAGGGGGATATTATTCGATTAGTTCTCCATAAACTTCTTGGCGGCACGCAGCTGATGGCGCATGTTACTGAGCAGCTGCTGGCTCTCCTGAAGCACGTTGAGATAGACGAGCGACACCTTGAGGTCGCTGTTGTCCTTGGCCTGCTGTATGCGGTCGATGTGGTGCTTTCTCACTACAGAGAGGTTGTCCTTGCACTGGTCGGCCATGGCCAGAGTGTCACGATAGTGCTCGAAGCGTGTTGTTGAAATCTGAGCCTCGGTCTGCTGCATGAGGTCGTTGATGCTGTTGCGTACGGCTATGAACTCGTCGATGTAGACCTGTGGCAGCGGATTGAAGTTGTTGTCGACGTGCTCCTTGATGGGGTCGAGCATACGACGCAAGCAGTATAGATACTGTTCGGAAGAGTTGATACCCAGGTGGAACCATGTGTTGCGCTCGATGGCAATGTCGGCAGGTACACGCTTCAGGGCGAGTAGCTCCTGGCGTCTGTACTTCTTGAGTATTTCCATCTCCTTGTCGAGGTTGGACAGCACGTGTCTGAGTATCTTCGGACTCTCACTCTCCAGTCCGTTGATTATTTCGTTGAACTGTGTCAATGTGAAGCGGGTCATGAAGCTCTGTGTACGTGATACGTGCTTCTTGAGCAAGTCCCAGACGATTTCGGGGTCGCGGGTGCGCATCATAAGCTGGAACACATCCTCCTTGCCGGCTTCCTGCTCCTTGCGCTTGTAGTTTCTGTTGCTGCGGATAAGCAGGAAGATTACGAGAGCCATCAGCAGAACCTTTGCCAAGGCTCCTCCGTAGAACATCACGAGGCAGACGAGGGCACATGTGGCGAATGCAACGCCAGCTGTGATGAACCATCCACCGATAACGCTTATCACACCAGTAACACGGAATACGGCACTCTCGCGACTCCAGGCGCGGTCGGCCAGAGACGAACCCATTGCAACCATAAATGTCACGTATGTGGTAGAGAGAGGCAACTTGTAGTTGGTACCGATTGTGATGAGCATTGAAGCCAGAACAAGGTTGATGGCAGCTCTCACTACGTCGAATGCGGCTCCGTCGTTAAGCTCGGCCTCCTGCTTGTTGAAGCGTGAGTCGATCCATTTTCTAAGACCTGCGGGCAGCATTTGCGTAATGCTTGAACTTGAGTCCTGTGTGATTCTCACTACACCACGAGCCACACGTGACGAACCGAACATCTCGTCGCCCTCGTCCTGACGGCTAAGGTCTACAGAAGTCTTGATTACGTTGCGGGCCTTCTTGGATGTAGCCATTGCAATAATCATTATGACACCGGCTGCAAGCAGGAAGAGTGGGGGAGTCTTTGCCGAACCGTTAAGCGAGTCCATCATATAGTTTGAGGCACCTACCGAGTTGGAGTTGGCGATGAAGTCTTGATAAGAGTCGAGACCAGCAAGGGGCACACCGATGAAGTTGACAAGGTCGTTGCCTGCGAAAGCCATGGCAAGGGCGAATGTACCCATGAGCACGATAAACTTGAACACATTCACCTTGAGCAGATGGATTATCTCCATGACAATGGTAGAACCTATGAATGTGTAAATAATCAGGGCTGTCATGTTGTTCTCAATCCACATTCTTGTGCTCTCAGCTATAAGCGGCGACTTGCCCAGGCCCTTGAGGAAGATGAAGTAAGAAAGGGCTGTGAAGGCGATACCGCCGAAAATGGCTATCGACCAACGTGAATGCTTGCGGTAGTTGAATGTGAACACTATACGTGAGAGCCACTGTACAACAATACCGAATACGAAAGCAATGGCTACGCTGACAAAAATTGCTACGATAACGCTTAACGCCTTGTCGGTGTTGAGAAGGTCGCCGAATGAGAGTGATGGGTCGCCTGCAATCTTGATGGCAGCCAGAATGAACGTTCCGCCCAACAGTTCAAACACGAGCGATACGGTCGTTGACGTTGGCATTCCTAAGGTGTTGAAGATGTCGAGAATGATGACATCGGTTACCATCACGGCGAGGAAGATTGTCATTACGTCGTAGAAGGAGAAGTTGGATGGCTGCATGATTCCATGCCTTGCAACGTCCATCATTCCCGACGACATTACTGCGCCAATCGCCACACCTGCCGATGCTACAATCAATACTGTGCGAAACTTGGCCACCTTGGCACCAATCGCACTGTTCAAAAAATTCACGGCATCGTTGCTGACTCCGACAAAAAGGTCGAATATAGCCAGACATAGCAAGAATGCCACAATCACAAGATACATTGTTTCCATATTGCTTTTTATAGTATGAATGGGTTTGTTTGTATTTTACGCTTGCAAAATTATAATTGCAATATTACACGTGGTTTAAACACATGTTACAATCCTGTTACAAGCTGCATTTGGGGGTAATACAAGCTGCATTTGGGGTTAATGTCTGTTAATAATTTCTGCCAAAGTATTGTATTTTCGCAATAACATCGTAATTTAGTAAAGCAATTATATTAACAATGGAAAAATTTAAAGTAATCATAGTGGAAGACGTGCCCTTGGAACTCAAAGGCACCGAAGGAATTCTGCATAATGAAATGCCCGAAGCCGACGTTATTGCTACAGCCGATTCGGAAGATGCATTCTGGAGAGAATTCAGACAAAACAAGCCCGACCTTGTGCTTCTTGACCTGGGTCTTGGAGGCAGCACAACGGTGGGAGTGGAGATCTGCCGCAAACTCAAAGGCGAGCATCCGGAAATGAAGGTACTCATATTCACAGGCGAAATACTGAACGAGTGCCTGTGGGTTGACGCTATCGATGCAGGATGCAACGGCATAATACTCAAGAGTGGTGAAATGCTCACCCGTAGCGACATAATGCGGGTGCTGGAGGGAAAGAAATATGTATTCAACCAACCTATATTAGAAAAGGTGGTGGAACGCTTCTGCGAGTCGGTACGCAATGTGATGCAGCACAATGATGCCATGATACGCTACGAGATTGACGAGTACGACGAGCGCTTCCTGCGCCATCTGGCACTTGGCTACACAAAGGAGCAAATATCCAATCTGCGTACAATGCCTTTCGGAGTGAAGAGTCTGGAGAAGCGCCAGAACGAACTCGTTCAGAAACTCTTCCCTAATGGCAATCAGGGAATGGGCATTAACGCCACACGTCTTGTGGTGAAGGCTTTCGAGCTTCAAATACTTGACGTGCAGAACCTTTATGCCGATGAGTAGAAGGCTTTTCACCATAATATCGGCTTACACATGCCTGGCGCTCTTCGTCATGCAGATAGCGTTGGTATTGGGTTCGTGGGTGGCTTCGGTGCTATTTCCCGAACTTGCAATACGCTCGTTGTTTATAGGCGAAAGCGTAAGGTGGTTTTGGAGCAGTCTGGCCGACAATATGTCGTCCACGCTATTGGTGTGGCTTCTGCTGTCGGGCGCTATGGCCGAACTGTTTGTTGGAGGCGGACTGCTCAGAGCCATAACTTCATACCGTCAAACTACCGATTACGAACGTATGGCTCTGATGGTTGTGGCGTGGGAATTGGTGGCAATGGCAATTGTGCTTTTCCTGCTTGCCTTCGTCCCTCATGCCGTGTTGCTGAGCGCGCTCGGTACGATTACGCCTGATTCCTATATTGACAGCTTCGTGATAATGGCAATAACAGGAGTGTGCATAATGTCGCTTACCTACGGCATGGTGACCGGACGCTACCCAACGTTTGTAGATGCTTTTGGTGCTGCCGCAAGTGGTGTAGCCACGACAGCACCATTAGTTATTGTGTATTTGTTGGCTGCTGAACTGTACAGTTCTGTTGTCTGGATATTCACTTGATGCAGAGATTGTCAAATACAAGTCCATTCTGCAACACCTTGTCAAACTCGTTCTCGAAGTTGGGAGTGAATATAGATTTGCCGATGTTCTCCTTTATCTCGTCGAGAGTCCAGTAGCGTCCGCCGTCCAGCTCGTCTGTGCTCGGATGTATCGGTCCGTCGTAAATGGCGCAAAACACATTTACAAGCTCTTTCTCTACTCGGCTTTCAAACACGTACGACTTTATGAAGACGGGGCTGAACTGGCTTATGCCCAGTTCTTCGGACACCTCACGTCGCAGAGCCTCAGCTATAGTCTCGCCATAGTCGACGTGTCCGCCGCATGCCGTGTCCCATTTGCCCGGCTGAATGTCTTTCCATTCAGGACGCTTCTGCATATATAGTCCTTTCTGCCGGTTGAAGACATGCAGATGAACTACTGGGTGAAGCTGCTTCGAACCATTGTGTGCTTCGCCCCTTGAAATGCGGCCTATAACGTTTCCGCTTTCGTCGACGAGTGGGAAACACTCGTTCTTATTGTCCTTTTTCATATATTTTTACTCAATCTTCTTACAAATTGATGGTGTGGATTTTGCTGCCGCCGAAGGCGTTCTGTATAGAAGCGTTGTCGGGCGCGGTCTTGAATATTCCGAAGATTGAACTGCCGCTGCCGCTCATCTGTGCGTAGGCTGCTCCTGCTTCGTACAGCTTGTTCTTGATGTCATGCAATTCGGGATATTGGGTGAAGACACTCTCCTCAAAATCGTTGGTCAGCAGATCCTTCCATTGTTCTATAGGCATGGCTACTATCTCGCGGCACGACACTTCGGGCATGCGTGGAGTAATACCGGCAAAAGCCTCCTTGGTTGATACGGACACCTGTGGCTTGACAATGACGAGAGTGTAACCGCTCAATGTGTTGTCTGTGATTTCTACAGGCGACAGAATCTCGCCAATACCCTCGGCATAGGCTGGTTCGGCATTTATGAAGAATGGGCAGTCGGCACCAAGACGTGCTGCATACTTCTCCAGTTCGGCATTGCCGGCATTGATGCGAAAACGTTGGTCGAGCAGCTTCAGCATGAAAGCGGCATCGCTCGAACCGCCACCAAGTCCTGCCTGGCTCGGTATTCGCTTGTACAGATGTGCATGAATGCGTGGTATTTCATAATCGGCAGCCAGCATGTTGTAGGCTTTCACCACAAGATTGTCAGCCTCGTTGCAGCATATTCCGTCACCGCTAACCTTAAGGTCGCAATTCGTGTCAGAGGGGAACCTCTCGCTCATGGTCTTTATCTCCAAAGCATCACAAAGCTGCACGGGTAGGAATACAGTCTGCAGATTGTGGTAGCCGTCGTTTCGCTTCTCGACGATATTAAGTCCGAGATTTATTTTAGCGCAAGGAAAATCTATCATATAATATAAGGTGTAGTTAGGGGTAAATGCAAGAGGGGATGTGCTCACACATTCATTGTATGAAGCATATCCCCTCAGGTTTTCAGTAAATATATTATTTCTCTCTCTTTATCTTGTCAACGTAAGCATCGATAACAGCCACGGCTGTGATGTTGACGATGTCGCGTACCGAGCTCTCGAAGTCGGTGAAGTGGATAGGCTTGTTAAGACCCATCTGGATCGGACCGATGATTTCGGCATCAGGATCTAATGCCTGCAGCAGCTTGTAGCTGCCCTGGGCGCTGCTCATATTGGGGAATACGAGAGTGTTGACATCCAGTCCCTTAAGGCGTGTGAACGGATATTTGTCGTCACGAAGTTGCTTGTTGAGAGCAAAGTTGACCTGCATCTCGCCATCGATAATCATGTCGGGATAACGCGACTGCAGAGCCTCCACAGCATTGTGAACCTTTACGGGGCTGCCAATCTCGTCAGTACCGAAGTTGGAGTAGCTGATCATGGCAATGTGCGGCTCCTCGTTGAAGAACTTTACTGTGTCGGCCGAAAGACGGGCAATGTCGATGAGTACGTTCTCGTCAGGATGACGGTTGATGAGTGTATCCGAGAGGAAGAACACGCCCTTCTTGGTGTTGAGGATGTGCATTGTGGCGAATGTGCTGAATTCCGGACGTATGCCGATAACCTCCTTTGCCACCTTGATGGTGTTGGAGTATTTGGTGTACAATCCGGTGATGAATGCGTCAGCATCGCCTGTCTCTACCATCATCATACCGAAGTAGTTGCGCTCGTACATCTTATCGTAAGCCTCCTCAAAGGTGTAGCCCTGACGAGCACGCTTCTTGGCAAGATGCTTTGCGTATGTGGCACGTCTGCCCTGCTCCTGATCGGCACGCATGTCAATCAGTTCAATACCGTCGAGATTAAGCTTCAAGCGCTCAGCCACACGACGCAAGCGGTCGGGATTGCCCAGAAGAATAGGGTAGCAGAAGCCTTCGGTCTTGGCCTGAACAGCAGCCTTCATCATTGATGGGTGAGCACCTTCGGCAAACACTACGCGCTGCGGATGCATGCGTGCAGTATCGTGAAGGTTGCGTGTCAGCTTGGTTTCCTGGCCGAGCAGCTCCATAAGGTTCTTTTTGTACGAATCCCAGTCGGTAATGGTCTTTCTTGCCACTCCACTCTCGATGGCAGCCTTTGCCACAGCAGCACTTACCTCTGTGATAAGACGCGGGTCAACTGGTTTCGGGATGAAGTACTTAGGACCGAAGCTGAGGTCGTTGACATGGTAAACCTCATTAACTATATCCGGAACGGGCTGCTTAGCCAAGTCGGCAATAGCATGTACGGCAGCCATCTTCATCTCCTCGTTGATGGCCTTGGCATGAACGTCAAGAGCGCCACGGAAGATGTATGGGAAGCCGATAACGTTGTTAATCTGGTTGGGATAGTCGCTGCGTCCGGTAGACATTAGCACGTCAGGACGGCTTGCCATAGCATCCTCGTAGCTGATTTCAGGCACGGGGTTGGCAAGAGCAAACACGATAGGTGAATCTGCCATTGAGCGAATCATGTCCTGTGAAAGCACATTACCCTTTGACAGACCTACGAATACGTCGGCACCTTTGATAGCCTCTTCAAGAGTGTGGACGTCGGTTCGCTTGGTAGCAAACATCTGCTTCTGAGGGGTGAGGTTGGGACGGTCTGCTGTGATAACGCCCTTAGAGTCGAGCATTACGATATTCTCTACCTTTGCTCCCAATGCCACATAAAGCTTTGTGCAGCTGATGGCAGCCGCTCCGGCACCATTCACAACGATGCGCACATTGGCAATATCCTTGCCTGCCACCTCAAGAGCGTTCTTCAGTCCGGCAGCTGATATGATGGCAGTACCGTGCTGGTCGTCGTGCATTACAGGAATGTCGAGAGTCTTCTTCAGGCGTTCTTCAATGTAGAAGCATTCAGGAGCCTTGATGTCCTCAAGGTTGATGCCGCCGAATGTCGGGGCAATCTTCTCTACAGCCTCGCAGAACTTCTCGGGATCTTTCTCGTCAACCTCAATGTCGAACACATCAATGCCTCCGTATATCTTAAACAGAAGTCCCTTGCCTTCCATCACTGGCTTGCCGCTCATGGCACCAATGTCACCGAGACCAAGCACGGCAGTACCGTTAGAAATTACAGCAACAAGGTTGCCTTTGTCAGTATACTTGTACACATCGTTAGGATTGCTCTGTATTTCCAAGCATGGGAAAGCTACTCCTGGAGAATATGCAAGACTAAGGTCGGTTTGGGTGTGGTAAGGTTTTGTCGGCTTGACTTCAATTTTGCCAGGACGACCGCTTTGGTGGTATTCCAAAGCGCTTTCTTTTGTAATTTTTACCATTTTTATTCTGTTTTAGTTATTTTATGTGCATTTATTTACAAAATACTAACGTTATCTTATAATACGATACAAAAGTAACTAAAAACAGGTGAACATACAACTTTATTCATGTTTTTATTTAGAAAACTTTGGCGCAGCCAAAAGTTTTTGTAACTTTGCAGCGCTTAAAACATACACATATAATATATACTGATAAATCATACAGATGCATAAAGACAATTTACAGACCAACTACCGTATGGAACTGCCAGCCAAGATAATGCAAGTAGCAATGCGTGAGTTCAGGCGTTGCGGTGTCAAGGCTGTCAAGATGGACGATATAGCAAGTAGGCTGAGCATATCGAAGCGCACGTTATATGAGATATTCTCAAATAAGGAAGAATTGCTTCTGGAATGTGTCCGTATGCAAGAGGAGGCGTTCGACAGCCATATGGCAGAATTCGGCAGCGACAGCAGTCGCAATTCTATTGACATTATACTTGAGTTTTACAGGTTTCAGATGCAGAACGTAAGTGACGTGTCGCCTGCTTTCTATGAGGAACTCTCCAAGTATGGACATGTGATGGAATTTCTCAACAAAAAGCGCATTAAGCGTAATGCCAATGCCAAGGAGTTTTTTACGCATGGTGTGAGTGAGGGCTATTTCCGTAAGGATGTCGATTTTGACATAGTGTCGCAGATAGGTGCTGCTTCCATGGAGCATGCCATGAAGACAAAGATGTATGAAAAATATGGAATGAAGGGTCTGCTGCACAACATCCTCTTCCTCTTCTTGCGTGGATTGTGTACGCAAGAAGGCATTGCTCTGCTTGACGCTTCCGATGTTGAGTAATGACAATCGGGGGCTTAGTACGTCACGTAAGGCTCTATTCTTTTAAGGTCTTCGGGCGAGAATTCCTTCATCAGGCGCAATTCGCTTATGGATTTAATCATGCCGTGCAACCGTCGAAAGTTTACTATTGCACTCGCCTGATAATAATTAATGTATGGATGGCGCTTGATTTGTGCAAGCGAACTCTTGTTTATGTTTATTTTCTTTATGTTTTCGCTGTCGATATTGATGTAGGCAATGGCCTTGGCAGGAAAGTCGTCAATCTCAAGCAGTTGTTCTTTCGAAACATACCCGCCAAGGCGTGTGCGGTAATCTACTATGCGTCGGGCATAGTAGCTGCCTATTCCTGGTATCTTCTTCAATTCGGTTGTGTCTGAGCTGTTTATCTTCAGGGTCTCGCCTGGCTTGATTTTGGGTGTGTAAGCAGGCTGTTTCTTGTTCTGCGAGTACGCAGACTCCTTTATGTTCTGTTCATTAGAATAGTGGGCGCTTGTGGTTCTTTTGTAATATGAATGCTGTCTGCCCTTCCTCACCTCAGCCAAAGATGAGGCAGGGAGATAGTCGCTCGAGATGCGTATGTAAGGAGCCAGGCGCTTGTAGTCTTTGGCGGTAAGCCCATATACGTAGGCAAAGTCTTCCTTGCATTGGTAAACGCCACCACGGGCGCGGAATTTATAAATGTTGCGAACTTGCCATGACTGAAGTCCAAGACGCAGCAACGTAGTGCTGTCGGCTGTATTCGGGTCGAAGCAGAACGTTTCCACATTGCGTGTGGGCACAGCATACACGTCAGCTGCATCAGCCTTATGTTGTGATGACTGTTTGTGCATGATGCTGTCAGTAGGAATGTCGGGGGTGTCATTGCTGTATTCCGTATCAGCGAAGAAGCCTGTAAGAGCAGCGATTATGACAAACAGGCTTACAAGGAACAGCAAGCTTCTTCTGTCGGATTTGTGCATAATATATAGTTTAAGGTATTACATGTTTTGGCGCAAAGATACAAAATGTAACGGTTCGGTGCAAGAATATCATTAAAAAGAATAAAGATTTGGAATAAAATAAAGCCTAATGTTTTGCCAATTTGAGCTAAAACATTACCTTTGTGTGCAAATTATTAACATCCGTCTTCATAAGAGGCAATAAGCATGATTACAAACAATAGTGTAAAAATATTAGGTTTCATCTTAGGATTCTTCCTTGTATTGGGATGCAACTCACGTACTGGCAAAACTTCTGACGTTGGAGAAGACCTTGTAGCAAAGAAAAATATGCAGGGCATTTGGCTTGATGACGAGGACGAGGATGTCGTCTTTCGTATTAAGGGCGATACCGTCTATTTCCCCGACTCTACGAGTATGCCTGCCTATTTCCGCATCGAGAATGACTCGTTTATAATTGTAGGCGGCAACACCATCAGCTATCATATTGTAAAGCAGACACCACATCTATTTATATTTGTCAACCAGAATGGCGAGAAGGTAAAGTTGTTCAAGACGAGCGACAAGTCCTATCTCGACATGTTTGCTGCCAAGACAGTGCTGACAATCAATCAGAACAAGGTGGTGAAGCGCGATACCGTCTTCTTTAACAAAGACGAAAAGTATCATTGCTACGTTCAGGTAAATCCTACTACTTATAAGGTAGCCAAAAGCTCATGCAATGAGGATGGGGTAGAGGTGGACAATGTCTATTACGACAATATTGTCAATCTGAATGTCTACCGGGGAGCCAGCAAGGTCTACTCAAGCGACATGCGTAAGGAAGTGTTCAAGAATGAAGTGCCAAGCCAGTTCCTGCGTCAGGCAGTGTTCAGCGATATGACATTCGACAAGGCGGATAGCGAGGGAATGCACTTCTTTGCTGTCCTCGCAATACCCGAGACATCCATAAGCTATTATGTTGAAACCATCGTCACATACAACGGTAAGGTATTCTATAGAATAAAGAAGTGAAAACACGTAGTTTGCTTTTTACGAATATCACCATATAACCAAGGGTCTATACGCCCACCTGTCATCGTGGCATATAGCCCATTCAACACTCAACATTCTGCCAATAAGAACCTATTCTGTCCCATAAGCTAAAGTTATAGGTACAAAATGGCACATAAAGACATTGAGCAAAATAGTTA